>CEUX01094730.1_pt1 | contig 14800 bp, 7 predicted proteins | sample 531361 | NCBI WGS metagenome assembly CEUX01 (sample SAMEA2622736, study PRJEB7988) | marine metagenome | isolation source: saline water (ENVO:00002010), including
TTAGCCGCAACTAATTTACCAAAACCTACATTAGCCATTATAAATTCACCAAGACCTTTTGGCCCTATAACAGTGCCATCTTTTCTTTTTGCGGTAGGATCAAAGTTTATTAAACGATCAGTTACAGCGTCAATAGTTTCTTGAGTTTTCTCAGGGCTCATGCCAAGGCTTCTTATATAATTATTTATAGCACCACCGGATTGTATTGCCTCAAATACTTTATTAAATACTGAGGGCTTTTGAAATTCAGCTTTAGTAGTTGCCCCTTGCTGCAAGTCGTTTATATCATCAACGAGTTTACCTCTTGTTTTAGAAAACTTTGTTTCTCCTTTTGTTTTCTTTGCTCTTTTAGGATCTACTCTTTGTTGCTGCTCAGAAGTTAATCTATCAAACATTTTAGGATTCATAACACCTTTATAATCCCCAGTCTTATCAAGCGTAACAGTAGCGCTTGGATCTAGATTTTCTAATGCTTGTTTTGGAGTAATATTTTCATCAGCTTTTATATCTAGTTTTTTAGTAGCTGCTGTCCAACCATGTTTTCCAAATATTTGAAATTTACTACTACCATCTAAATATGTTACAGCTTTATACCTAGCAGTTGTTCCATCTTCATTTGTGAAAGTAAACTCTTCTGTTTTAACAGGAACTGTATCGTCACTATATCTTGGTTTTTCTTTTCTTTCTGCTTTTTCTTTATCTGTAGCCATACGTTTACCACCAGCAGGACCAGGCGCTGCTTTAGCCATTCCTAATGCTCTAGCTCCTAACCTTCCTTGTTGAACATTTTTATTATACTCTTTCATGAAGTTATAAACTTGCCTTCCATTGGTAAAATCCTTTTTAATACCAAATTTTCTAAGTATTTCTTGAAAGATATTTTTTAATTTATCAAAAACGGTTTCGTTGTATTTAATATCACCTTGAGCTATACCATCAGAGAACATAGTCATCCATTCTGTAGTGTTATCTAAAAAACTAGCATCTTCAGCTATTTCTTGTTGGTAGTTTTGTTTTATACGGTTTTCTATATAATCTCTTTGATCTTTTGTTAAGGTGTTTTTAAAATCAGTTATTAATTTAGTACGATCTTCAGTACTTAAATTTTCTACATGCTTATCTATAATACCATGTAAAACCTCGTGAGCACCAACATTAATAGCACCCGCTCTACCAGCAACATCTTCATTTATAAAAATAGTATCTCCAGCTATAAAACCATCTGCTCCAGTAACATCTTTATTTGGGTCAAGTAGTTTTATCTTATCATTAGGATTTTTTTTGTTATGCTCTTCAGCCATTTTATTAAACTCTTCGGCCATTTTTGTGTAAGAGTCTTGAGCCATAATATCATCAGCTACAATTTTAACATCTTTACCTATTTGTTTACCAGCGGTTTCCGCAAAAGCTTTTGTTTTAGATATTGATATATCTCTTAACTTTTGACGAGTTTCAGCAGCTGTTTCAGTTGCAGCGACATCAGTGGCGCCCTCGTATTTATTTATAATCTCACTTATTTGATCTTCTATACTTTGTAAATTTTCTTTTGCTCTTGGAGTTTGAGCAATACCTTCTTTTTGAAGATCTGCTTTTGCGTTATCTCTTTTAAATGCTAAATCAACTAACGCTTTTCTATCTGCTTCATCTTTTATTTTTTCATCAATTTGAGATTCATATATACCTTGTTTCTTTTTTTCGTATATTTCCCTTTCTAAAATAGGATCGTTTTTTACATCAATATCCATTTTAGCAACATCTATAGCGTCACTTTCATCTATAATTTTTCTTATTTGAGCACGTGTAAGAGGTTCGTTTTTCTTAGGGTCATTAATGTGGTATGTAGGTTTTTTATGTGTTAATAAAGCTAAACCAACATTACCAGGCGCAGTCACTGTACCTGTTATAGCTTCAAAACCAATCTCAGCAGGATCCATTTCTTGAGCAGCAGCTAATCTACCAGCAACCTCACCAGTACCACCACCAATCGCTTCAACAGTTGTACCAGCCACAGCAGCACCTGTGGTTGCAGCTGCTTTACCTGTTATTTTAGTTGCATCTACTACAGTATCCACAGCTTTTTTAGCGGCCAAACCCGCTTTACCAGCTAAACCTCCAGATAGACCCTCTATAGCACCAATTGCCAGACCCCTACCAAGAGATCTACTTCGTATTTTCTTACCCATAGGGCCTTCTAAAAGCTCTTTAATATTTTTATCTGTAAAATCTTTACCTTGCTTATCTAATTCTTTTTCTATTAACTCGCCAAATGTTAAAGCCGCTTCCATTGATGTTGCTAAACCACCCATGAGACCAGTAAAACCACCAACAGCGGTTCCAATGCCTGGTACTATTGAGCCTAATTTAGCGCCAATTCCAGCACCGGTTACCGCTGCACCTAAAGATTCTGGAGCGTCAAACGCTGTACCTATTTGAGTACCTAAAGACTGCACAAATAATTCTGGTAATAATCCAGGATTTTTCCTTACACCTCTAAAAAATGCTGACCAAGTTTTACCTTCTTTAATATACTGTTTTTGAAATTTTTGCATACGCTCAGAAGGACTACTTGTAGCAGCCTCTTGTCTTTTAGCGTCCATAAACGCTCGTACTTCGTTTATATCTATATTAGAAAAATCCGACATCATAAGATCTGTAGCTTCACCAGTGGTGCTAGCAGCGTGAAAACCTCTACCAAACCATGTTTGATTAAACCAGCTTACGTTTTTTGGATCGACTCTAGTTGGAAATTTTTCTTTGTATTTTTTTATTACAGCAGCAATTTCCGCTTCAGATCTACCATCTTGTAGCATGCGTTTAATTATTCCTTTTAGTTTTTCGTCAGCCATGTTTTAGTTGGATTAATTAACATACTCGTTATACATTGCATCTACTTGCGCGTCTTCTTCGGTTTTAGCGCTATACTTGTCGGGTGGTTTTATACCATGCTGTTTTAATATTTCTAACATTTCAGTTAAATCAGCACTTAACCTTGAGTTTTCATCTAGATCAGCCATATCTGATCCAATTTTAAATCTTTTTCTAGTTCCATCTGCGTTCTTAATAACTTCACCAGTTCTAGGGTTATAAAGCATAATATCATTAGTTCCAATAGCATCTCCAGAACTTCCAATACCTAATACACCGCTACGAGTTCCTCCCACAGATCCTCCTATAGCACCTTCTTTTAAAGCCCATTCAGGCGACATAAGTTTACCAGTATAAGGCATAAACATTAGTTTAGATCTCTCGTTTAAACCTGTAATATCCATGTGATCTACAAAATAAGAGTTTAACGAGTCGGAAACGCTATCATCTTTATTAACATTCATTGTATCAAATATTTCTCTATGGATTTGTTGATTTACAGTTAGTGATTGGGTTTGTGTTTCTATAACATTACCAGAGTCATCAACTTTCTCATCTACCACTGTTTCTAGGTTTTGAAAACCTGAGTGATCTGACTTTATAACTTGAAATACCAAGTCATTAGCACTACCTATTTCAACTCTAGTTTCCTCGTTGGCTGGATCCCCATCTTTATCTGATTGATACCAAGTACCACCTATATAATCAAATCTTTTTTCTACAATCTTACCGTCTTCATCGACATTAAAATAAAACGTTTCACCGTTTACTATTTGATTTCTTTTTCTTTGTGCTTGTTGCGGAGTAAATTTAGCTTTTGTACCACCATATTGAGAGCGAGAAGGTCCAACTTGAATGTCTCGTTTTGTGCTAGTTCCAAATGGATTTTCATCAGTAGGATCTGTTGGGGTTTTTGTTGGCTCTTTAACTTTCTTACGTAAATCATGCTCAGTTTTAAACTCTTTGTCCATAAAATCTAAGTACATACTTTTAGTTGCACCTGGATTTGTTTCATCAAGTTTACCATTAAGAATAGAGTTAACAACTTTGTTGTAGTTTTTCGTACCTTCTTCTCCAGAAGCAAAATCACTTCTTTCTAATTTGCCATCACCGTCGCTATTTACACCTTCTAAACCAGCGATAATACTTTCACTTAAACCAATACCATCTTTACCAGAACGCAAAGCATCAGCAAAAGTCTGAGATTGACCACCAACTTTTTTGTGCATTAAATATCTTAAAGTATTTGGGTTATCCTCCATGCTTTTATCAATAGAAGTTTCTAATCTATTTCTAGCACTGTTACTAAACTTATCCCAACTATCTGTTGTTTGCGAAGCCTGTTTTGACACGCTTAAATACACCTCTTCAGCGTCAGCAAGAGCACCATCAGCTTTTTTACCTTGACCAAATTTATCTTTTAACTCTCCAGATTTGGCAGATACTATCTCCGTATCACCGTCGTCATTTGTAACTTTAGACATGTATGTGTATTCTCCAGTTGCTGGATCGTGATACTTTACTACAACTCCCTCATCTTTAATACCAAGACTATTCCAAACTTGTTCGGCTGTTGCATCTGGATTTGCTTTCATATACTCAGTGGCTTTAGCATTGTATATACCAGATTTACCATTTTTATTACCTTGGTAATTAGCTATGTTAGTAACAAAGTTAAGATCTGCTTTTGGCATGGTACTCGTGTCATACAGCTTTGCGTCAACCCCAGCTTTTATATCAACTAAATCTTGTTGATTACCTTGATATCTTTGTACTATTTGATTATTTTTTCTATTCCAATCAGCTAAACCTTTGTCGTCGTCTTTAAAACCTTTATTATCTTCGTAAAGTTGTCTTTGAGCCTCAACCTCAGCATACATCATGTCATAATCAGAGTCAATTGCTTGTGCGGCTAAAGGATTGTCAAAAACAGACATGGCTGTTTGAAAAGCTACTTCATCTATAGCTTTAGAAACTTGATACGCTTTAAATTGCTCATCTATCCCCTTAAGCAGTTCTTTATGTGTATCGACCATAGTTTTATAATGGTCACTATGATCACCTGGCACGTTACCTAACGCGGCTGCGTATGCCATTTTAACTATTGTTGGATCTGCTGTTCCTCCTAATTTTGCCATCTTTTATAATTTTTTAAATTGTATATTCTTACGGTTGATTTGGTGGTCCAATTAATCCCGCTCCATAAGTTGGTGGTGTATAACCAGCTCCACCTAGCCCAGGTAAGGCGCCGGTGTTTGTTGTATTTGTTCCAAAATTCCAATTCAAATCCATACTAGATAAACTGGTAAGACCACTTGATAAAGCGCTTATGTTAGCACCTTGCATTTGTGCCGCAGCGGAACTAGCTGCCATTTGATTAGAATAAGCTTGTTGTACCGCTTGGTTAGCACCAGCTGCACCACCATAAGCAACGCCTAATAAAGTTGCTTGTCGATCCATTTCAGCTTGTTGAACCATAGCCTCACCACCTCTTATAGCCATATCTCTAGCGCTCTCACCTTTTCTAAACATCTCCTCTAAACGTGATGCTTCAGATAATTTAGCGGCTTGTATTGCTTGTTCTTGTTTTGAAATATCCACAGAAACTTGCCTAGCTTGTAGTTGACCTTGATTAGCCATAGCTTGCGCTAAACTAGCTATACCAGATCCACCAGCAGCTCCTCGTAAACCCTGCATGATATTAGCTCTCTGTTGGGCCCCTTGTTGCATTTGAAAATCTGCCGCTTGAGTACTAACGGTCATATCTTCGTATACATTTTCCATACCGGCGTATACGTTTTTAACACCCTCATAAGGATTTTCAAACTTAAATTGTCTATATCTTGCTTTTTGAGCGTCTAGTTTTGCTTGTTGTTCTCTTTGAAATGCTATTTGCTGGCCTGTCATTTTGCCCGCCTGAGCCGTCTGCGCTCTAGCATTTTTATTTGACTGAGAGATACCATACATTGAGACGCCCAACCCTGCAATCGCTAAACCTGTAGCTACTGTCATATTATATATTTTTTATTATTTCATAAGATGGTTTTTTATCTACTGTCCACCCTAATTCTTCATGTATTTTTATTAAATGTTTACTTCTACCTATACTAAATACCCATTTTGCTTCCATATTAATACAAAGTTTTTCCACGTTGTTTATTAATAATTTTATAGCCTCTTTTCTATCTTTATCTTTGTAATTAGGATTTGATACAATCCACTCCAAAAGAATAACATTAGAATTTGTTAAATATAAAAACCCAGAAACTATAGGTACATTATTTTTTTCGACCATAAAACCACTTTTACCATTATCAGGTAATACTTCTTTTGGTATAATTGGCCATCTCCACCATTTCCACCACTTACAAATGGTTTCGTAATCCTCTTCTTTAAGAGGTCTAAATATTAGTTTATCTTCCATAATTTAATTTAATTTAATTTTATAAAACATTACAAACACTTGCCTACCTTTTTCCCAAGATTCGTTAGGATATTTACTATGAAAATAATTTGCTGGATATGATATCAATCTATTTTGTTTATAACCCAAGACTGTATTTAATTTCCACTTGTCTAAATTATTTGCATCTTCCTCTAGCATCCTGTCATGCTCTTTATTTGTAGTGTTTATTGGTAATTGATTACCATATTTTTCATGTTCCCAAAAAGCGGTTCCATGTAATTTATTTAATTTTGTAGGCGAAATATACAGTACTACAGCTCTATCAGGCTTCTGATCAAACATAATACCATCTGCATGTATTCTCCAATCTACATCTATTTTATCTGTAGATATTCTAAAAAACCCAAGTATAGGTTCTATATTACAATTTTCTTGAATAGAAAGTTTTTTAGATACTGATTTTACAAATTCTTCATTCGCTTCTTGTATCCAAAAAGACTTACCAGGCGTTTGATACTCTATATACTTATTGTTATTTAATTTATCTTGTAATTCTTGAAAATTATTTTTTTCTATAAAGTTGTCTATTATATATATCATTTTTTTACATTTTTAAAAAATGATCTCTATAATCTACTAGTATCTCTTGGTCTTTATTTATATCTTCACAACAAACACACATAATAAAGTTATTATTTATCTCTTTAAATATTGCGTTTTTTACATTTGAGTGATTTATATATCGGCCTAAGTAACTTCTACACTTTTCGTTATTATTATCAATATACAACACTTTACCTATTACCTCGTCTTTAGCTATATTTTTTTTTGCAAATATACCATATCCATGTATATTAGATTTTTCTTTGTAATAAATATTATTATTTATATTTACAACCTTTCCAGCGGCTTTATCGAATTCAGGCGTATCTAATATATTATTTAAATAAAAATCTACATCTTTTTTAGATATATTATTTTCTTTAATAAAAATATCCCAATCTTTATTACTAGCATCAATAATTGAGTTCATTTAATTTAATTTAATTCTATGGTATTATAATCACACTTTTGTGTGTTTTTTTACATTATGCCCCGGTCATGAAGCCAGGAACGTCAAGTATTAAATTAAAATTAGCGTCTCCGCATGATATTATTTCTATATCACCTGTAATTGTTGCGTTTCTACTAGTATTTTCAACAGTTAAAGTTATACCACTTTCTAAAGTTTGAGCGGCGCTAAGTGTCCAACTACCAGAACCATCAGCTGTGGCGCTAGCTACTGTAGGATTAGCAGCGCCAGCAGCTATACCTATACCACTAACAGTAGATACATTTTGTATTGTGCCTTCTCTATCCGCAACTGGTACCGTTGTACTATTACTAACTCCAGACGTTGTTGTTGTTGTTGGTTTTGTTAACTCTACTTTTAAATTTGTTACACGTATTTCTGTGTCATGTATACTTTTAGCCCAACCTAATCCTTTATCTACAAAATGAACGTTACCCATTAAACCCTGTACGGCTAAATCAAATTTGTGAGGTTCAGAAAATGTTATAACACCATCTTGAGCGGTAATTTTTCCATTGGTTATAGTTGGTTTGATACTAGATATATCTATAGCTGGATAACTAATATTAATATTTTCGCGTGTAATCTCGGTTAAACTACCATCTTCATTGGTATTTTCCACCGTATATGTTGTTGAGTCTTCGTATGGAGCAATAGTTCCAGGCATACTGCCCACGTCAGTATCTCCAGGGGCACCACCCGCAACATCTGGATTAGTTTCTTTGTAACTTTCAGCCATTTTATGTCCAGATTTTAATCCAAGTACGCCAGCCCCACCAACTGAAGCATCAGTTCTAAATCTTTTATAATACGGAGCGTTAAAGTAAATGGTTTGTTCATCACTAGCGGTTAAATTCCTATCTACTTGAATTTCGTTAACATTGTCACCATCTGGATTAACATGCGTAACTAGTGTCACCTCTGTATTAGGACCACTAGTTCCACCGGAACAAGAAACTTTTTCTCCTGATACAGCTTGCAAATATCCAGTAACTCTATCACCAACTTGAACCTTACCAGTCACAACATTAGCATTAAGAACAAGTCTATTAGTTTCTTCTATAGCTCCATTTAACGTGGTTTGCAATCTAGTTTGTCCACCTGTACCACCATTATTTGTCTCTCTTTGAGCAGCTTCTGCCCAAATATCTTCTCCTTGAATTAAATAAGGATTTGCGTCAGCAACGGCTGGTGTTAAACGTTTGAATTCTACTAGAATTTCTTTAAAAAAATCTCCTTCTTGAGGCTGTCTAAGTATTTGCATTGCTTTGGTAGTAGGCGCTTGAACAGTGCAAGAGAAAGATGTTTTTATACTTTTACCTCTACCTATAACAACGGTATCTGCAACATAACTATTTAACCAATTTACCGAATTCCCACCACCAGTATTCATCCAGGGTATTATTGTTATAGTTGTATCTGTATATTGGTATATTATTTTTTGTACTAAATTAGAATTAGAACCTACAGTAGAATTAATATCTAAAGTATCATTACCAAACCTAACTTCGTTAACAGGGGCGTGCTCAGTGTCATAAGCGCTTTCTGCCCAAAGATATATATCATAATGATCATTATCTGTTATACTGGGAAATATAATGTTACCACTATATTCACCATTATTACCTATGACCTGTTGTTTTAATTTAGATTTAGTAGAAGAAAATGTTTGAGTTTTAAAATTATAGTAATAACTGTCTTCATTTTTAATTTCTAATGAAAATATAGAGCCAGCATCTCCCACTACAGTAAAAGTTCTACTTCCACCATCAGCAGCCATATCACCAAAATTCATATTAAACTGTCTTATTATTTTTGCCATATTATAATTTATTTACTACTTTCGGTTATTTCAGATCCTACAGAAAATATTTCAGCGGCACGTTTAGAATTGTTTTCAAATTTAACATTTGCATAATATCCTTTTAAACTAGTTTTATTTACAACTTGGTTTTTTACAAATAAAACATAATCTTGTTCAGATGGAACAATACCACTACTATCAACTGTAACAGTATTATTAGATAAACCAGTTACAATACCAACTTTTTGTAAGTTATCAGCTTCTAATCTTACAAAACCAAGCACATTACCAGTTGTAACTTCTTTTACTGAAACATTATCTATTTTCCCAGTAAAAAGACCGCTCCAAGGTTGAAATAGTATCGCATTATCAAAACCACCGCCAGGCGTAGATACTGTAAAATCTTGAGCGTATACACCATCGGCGCCCACTCCATTAGAAGGGGTCATAATCGCGTAGAAATCTTTTCCGTATAAATGCGCTCTTACTCTTCCCGAACTATAATCACTAACTTCAAATTGAACTCTATACGTTTTATTATCTTGGATATTTAAATCGCTTTGATAAGCATTTTCAGAAGGGGAATTATCAGCTAATATAGCGGATATTTTACCGTTATCCCAACTCCAACTACTCGCCAATGACCAATCATTAGCGTCATTGTCAAAACTTCCATTTGTAACTAATTCAGGACCTAAAACTTCTGATGGTTTTTCGTAATACAAGCAATCACCTATTTGTAAAGATGAGTTTATGGTATTAGTAAACGTTATATTGTGACCATCTATCTCTTCAACAATACCTATACCTTGTATATCAAAGTCTCCAAAATTAGTATCTTCATCTACATAGTGTGCGTTACCATCAGTTTTAATCCCTTTAATATAATTAAACCATTTACCTTCTTTTTCTATAAATTCAGGTAAACTACCTTTGTCTTTATCTGTTGTAAAATCACTTATATACCAACCATCTTTTGGCATAGAGTTAAAATGGTTAACAGTTTCTTCTTGTTGTTGTGTTGTTATGATGTCTCCAACTTGAAAATCACCACCTACTCCCAATGGGTTGTTTCTTCTCAAATGCACACCGTTAGTATTGTCAAAAGCCATGAAATCTCCACTATATATCAATATGTTATTACGATATTGCCTTCCTTCAAATTCCCAACCATTAGGCCCACCTGTATTAAGCCCCCAGTTTTTAACATTTAATAACCTATCGATTTCAATAGGATCAAAATCCATCACATATTTTCCATCGGGTTGTGTTCCTGCTCCAGTCCACGTTACGCTTTTAGCTGTTATATGCCTAATACCTTCAACTCTAGAATCACTACCTTCATAATCTAAAGTGTGGAAAGATTTTATACTTCCAGGCGTATTATTTAATATAACGCTTAAACTAGAGTTTGTGTAATAACCATAAAAAGTATTATTATTTATACCTTGAACATGGTGTTGATATAACATACCATTTTTTATTGTAAAATAATCATTAGCGCAACTTAGAGCATTTTCAGGTACAAAAGATTTAAAACTAACCCAACCTGTAACATCTTCTCTAAACGTAACTGTAGTTGGGTTTGAAGAGTGAATAGTTAAATTGTATTCATCCTGCCTATCGTCGTAACTACCTATTAATACAGGTTCTTCTTTTACCTCTTCTATTTCTAATCTAGTAATTGGCACAGTACCACCGTAAAACCAATTTTGATTACTATAATCATTACCATCTGGAATACCATTACTATTACTATCAGGAGCTCCCGCGGCAATTCTTTCACTGTTAACCCACTCTCGTACAGTTTGTAAAGTTCCACCAAGAACAGTATAACCCGGTAAATTCATCTCTTCAGGTTCAATAGTGGTGTTATTGTTGACATCAAAGTCATGTCTATCATTTACTTGGTATTGATGAATAGTTAAGTGTTTTCCTGGGGCAATAAATTCTCTATATATAACAGCATTATCTTGATTAGTACCCTCTATAGTTTTCATGGCACCGGGCACACTTCCAACTTCTTCAGTCCATGATAAAAATAAATTCTGATAACTATTGTGTGTTTCGTGTTTAAATCCAGAATGCACTCCAGTTTCTATATATATCCGATACTTTTTACCTACTTCAAAAACGTTTTCTTTTCGTAATCTAGCAACTTTACCATATTTGTGATTATTTATATCATTATTATAATAACCTAAAATAGCTTGACCGTTTTCTATTTTAACGTTTGACGTGCTATATAAATCCCAATTAGATTCTGAAGTTAAAATATCAGCACCTAACAAATTCACTCTTGAAGTAGAAAGATTGTCTCTAAACCAATCTTTCATCCCATGATTAGATATAGGGGTTAATCCATCTCTTGATAATCTCATAACAGCGCCTCTTTGTTTATCTGTAAAATAAGACCTATACGCTTCAGATACAAATGATTCTGGATTTTTAGATATACCATACTCACCAACAAAAGGTATAGTTTGTCCTAATACATTTTCTGTTGCTGTTAATTGTAAATTTCCGTCAGCATTATAAACGGCGTCTTTGCTAGCCATTATCTTTAACACCTTGTCTTCGCATAAAGTAATTAAATCGGTATCTCTGGCGTGTAGTTTTTGAATACTACCATAAGTTGGGTTTATATCTTTTGTTATTTTTTCAGCTTGTACAAATTGATTTAAATTATTTACACCACTATTATCATTATATATACCCGAATATATTAACCCGTATTTTTTATGTTCTTCTTTATACTCCTCAAATACAGTTGAAACTTTAACTCCGGGAGTAATCTTCATAGAATTAAAAGTATCACCAATCCTATTTGATTCAACACCATTTCCAAAAGCAAAACAATTGAACCAATTTAAACTACGTCTAAAATTTAAAGTATTAAACACGTCTACAGTTAAAGTATCTGTAAACCCAGAACTTATATTTAGATTGGAGTTGTTATTTGCATTGACATTAAGACTACTTATTCTAACGTATACAACCTCTCCATCTCCCCCTTCTGACACGGGTGGATGTGTAACTTTTATCCAATCTCCATCTTTGATTAAATCTGTAGCCATATTTATGCTTGTATATTATTTTTAATAATTTCTTTTTTACCTATATAACGGCATAGTGGAACACCAATTAACATCAATAGCTTACCCAATATGTTGCCACTATATTTAGTGGGTTCTTCTCTATGTGCCATTTCGTGTGCCCAAGCAACACCAAAAGGTCTTACCATCTGAGTAAATATACTTGATTTTCTCATTAGATTAACAATAGGTGTAGCCCATTTCCAATAACCTACTTTAGTTGCTAAATCCATGTTATTATCAGAGTGTCTATAATCTAAATCTAATACATCTTTTGTTATATAACCTTGTTCACAAAGTTCTGTACATATTATTTTACCACCACCACCACCACCATAATTAACTGGAATTGTGCCTGGTGTCCACCCAAAAGATTGTAACCATGCGAGATAAACTTGACCTGCTGACATTTCTTCTACTTGAACCGCTTTTGATAATATAATACGCTCTGTAATAGGGTCTACGTCAACAACTGTGGTGTTCCAAGGTATTCCGTCACTACCTTCATGTTCTATTATAGAACCAATAGGTATTAAATCGTGTATATTATCTTTTGTTAATTCTGCATATATAGGAATACGCCCTGAAGCCTCGTGGTATATATCTAAATCTTTAGTTTCTAAATCTTTGGGTTTTGTTTCCCAAATTGCTGGGTTTTCCGGTAGTATTTCTTCTTCAGATCTAGCTGATTTTTCTTCAACAAATTCTATAGTATAACCAATAGCGTCAGTACCAGCTTTAGTATCACCAGTACCCACACCTTCTCTAAAGAAGTTTAAGTTTTTAGCTGCATTAGGACTTAACCCATTCATTGGATATTGGTAGAAATTTAAAGTATCACCACTTTGAACGCCTCCTGGCATAGTGCCCCCAGCTGTTCCAGCTGCAAAATCTTCAGATCCATCATAAGTTTTTAAATATATAGTATATGTACCTGAGGATTCTGTTATTTTAGTTATAATAGCTGGTGGATCTAATGTTTTCACATTGTTACTATCATTACTGTCTATGTAGGATTTTAATACCATACCAACTGACAATCGGTTTTCATTTGATCCGCCGCCTTTAATATCTGCTGTTTTCACGGTATTTTTAGTTCCATCGCCACTAGACGTTACGGTTATAGGTACTGAATTACTTATCTCTGTATTTGTATCTTCAACTGGATTCCAATGATCATTAATGGCTTTATCAACTCTTATTCTCCAATTTCTAGTATAGTTACTAGGTCGCAAAAATGTATTTGTTTTGTAAATTGCACTTTCCGCAGCGCTAACACCCTCTATTTTTGTATGATTATTAGTTTGTTCATAAGACTGCGCCCCCATAACATTTGAGACTTTGATTGTTTCGTCGGTACTTTGCATACCAGACGCTTTACCAGCGAGAGCTTGAGCATGGACGGGTGCTAAATGTGTTGGTCTTAATTGGCCCTTGTTATAATCACTGTAATTTTCGGGTTCGAAAGGCCCATTATAAAAACTTAAATTTTCGTATCTAATTTTATATATATTATCAACAGCTGTTATAGTATAAACAACTTTATTTGGATCTTCTTTAAATCTAAATTGACTACCTATAGCTATCTTTTCTATAAAATCTTTTTCTCTTTCCGAATAATTAGTATTTTGATTTTCTAAATCAAAAAAACTAGGGTCTGTTTGCCAATTATCTTTTCCTTCTATCCACTTTACCGGTTGTATACCACCAAAAGCTAATTCTATTTGAGAGGTACCATTATCCCCAGTTCCCCAAGATCTTATACCATAAGATTTTTCTCTCCAAGTGCTTGGAAGAGTTTTCCAGCCCTCTTGTCTCCAAAATTCATCACCACCAAGTCTTTTTGCGTATGGAAAACTACCATTATGCCTAGCATCATCTATAAACCAAACATCCTGAAACTTTTGCGCGTCTTCATTTGTTTCAGCGATATTTACAGCATCAATTCTATATCGAGCCAAAGCATTGTTGTTGAGGTATACATTAATACCCCTAAAATAAGCATCATAATCTCGCCAAACTGTACTCTGACGATTTGTCTGATTTTTAGTTATAACACGCACGTTATTAGCTCCAGTGGGATACGTTTGCTTTTCTTCGTTTAAAGTACCTAAATTACTTCCAAAATTATTTGTTACAGAGTTATAGTTCCGCCAAGAAAATTTTTCGCGGTTAGCAAGGACTGATGATGAAAATGTTCCCGAAGTAACACTACAAACACCAGTGTTTAACCCATCTGAATCCGTACGAGTTTGTATACCTTTAAAAGCTTCTGGGGCTCCTGGACCCCGTCCATCTTGTGGGCCAAGTTTTTCTATGCGATTACTATTAGGATCACTACTATCTGTTTTTAAAGAATATATTTTACGGCTCACACCAGTACTCTTATATTCTGGTTTAACGTCACTAACAGGATCTTTTAATGCTTTTGTAAAAATATCGTCATTATATATCTTTACAAAAAATCTACCATCAAATTTATATGAGGCTGAATTGTCTACAGCTGTTTTATATATATTTAAATAAGTATTATCAATTATTTTTGTAGAATTTACACC
>CEUX01212671.1_pt1 | contig 14790 bp, 17 predicted proteins | sample 531361 | NCBI WGS metagenome assembly CEUX01 (sample SAMEA2622736, study PRJEB7988) | marine metagenome | isolation source: saline water (ENVO:00002010), including
AAACTTGTTCTCGCCCTGAGCGAACTTCATGTAATTGCCCCCCGAGCCTCCGCTCGAAGGCTTTTGAATGTTATCTAAGAATGCCATTGTATTTTGGTGTTGCTTATTGTTGTCATTAGTGATTTGTCTCTAGCGTTATGCCAAGAGACGCGAAAACTAAACCCATCTCCCTGCGCCTTTCTCCACACGTTCGAGAGCGCGTAAAAAAACTCTCCGAAGATACCGGGCTTATTCAGGCCCAGCTTTACGACCTGATCCTCCGAGCAGGCTGTCAGGCAATAGCCGAATGCGATGACTCGATCCAACTTCCTCTGAAGTTTCAGGTCGTAAGGAAGTAAGCTCGGCCAAGAGGTCGGAAATTCGAACCTCGCTTGGGGCCGGACTGGTCAAGACGACCGAGTCTCCACCCGAATGTTCAATCATCACCCCGTTTATCTCTATATATGTTTGTTTTGTAGTCATATGTAGTTCCTCCAATCGTTTATTTATTAAGTTATTTAAAAAAATCCCCTTACAATTTGGGTATAAAGCTGGCTTTTATACTAGGCATCCCCACGTAAATCTTTGAAGTAATCTCGATGGATGAGTGACCAAGGGCGGCGGAAGCAACGGCAATGTTGTTCCCGTTCGTTTTGAATATGCGATGACCAGCATACTTCCTCAAGCGATGAACGGGACGCTTGTCTGTAATCCCACACTCCTCACGTAAAAAAGCTGGGAATTCCCGAATGATCCGATCCTTGGAGACGGGAACAATTAAATCGTCAGGCGACGACTTAAAACTCATGACCTCGTCCCACCACGCCGGATCGCAAGGACGATCTTGGTCGCCCCCGCTCTTCGAGTCTCTAATAGTTATGACCTTGTTCCCATCGTAGTCTTCCCAAAGGTCGCTAAATTTAGCGCGCTGAATTTCCGAGCTACGCAAGCCCAGTCCGTACGCCAACAAGTACGCTTTGTAAAGGTCTAGGTCAGTCGCCTTTAACGCACCGCACTTTGAAGTAATCAAGCCCTCCTCGCGACGGCAGGGCTTGAACGGGCTGACCTTGACAGTATCCAGTTGCAAGGCCACCCAATTCGCAAACCAACTCACGTCGATCCCAAAGCGTTCCTTGTACGTACGAACCCATGCTTTCGAAAATATCGAGCGAGCCATGCGGACGTCGCTCACTCTGCCCGTCTTTTGAGCGTAATGCTCGGCGATGGGCAAACCATCGACCTTCTTTGCGTAATACCTGACGTCGTGTTCGCAAGGGTCAATGTCGTAACAAGCAAGTATGCGCTTCATGCATACGACGTTCTTCGCCTTTACGTCGTCACTCGCTTGACGCCCGGCAAGCAAGCGATTGTATTCGTAAATCTTGTGAAGATCGCAAATCTTCGGCACTACTCGGGCGACCTTCTCATTGGCTATTGAGAGGATTTCGTCCAGCGCTTTTTTACGGGCCACCTCGGGGCAAGTGGTTTCGAGGGACTTACGGATGCGCTCATCGTCAAGATAAGTTTCCATATAGTACCTCCCGTTTCGGAGATATAAGTGGGGGTTTAGTTTACCTTCTCGTTTTGGCAACCTTACGCCACCATGTAAAGGTTTATTACAACTTAATTGCAAATATTCCGATTTTCTTTCGGATTTTAACTTTTTTATTTTCATTGCTTGGTACCGGCGGAGGGATTCGAACCCACGACCAAAAGATTAAGAGTCTAGCGCGTCTTGTGGTAAATACGCAGTCCGATGAGTTGCGGAATCTGCGTTGGTCGTGGTCATGGATGGACAAGTACAGCCAACCTTTACAGGTGTCAAGTGTCTTTCTATGTTTTTTTTGCACAAAGAGATTTTGTGCATGAAAGCAACCGAACTTACCTCTTGGTCTTGGTGCATAAAAAAAGCCCGGGGTTTCCCCCGAGCTTTAAACTAAGAACCGTTGCTATGAAAACAACGATGTGCGCACCCTAGTCCGAACTTTTTATTTTGTCAAGCCCGGGCAGGCTACTTGCGGCCCGGAAGACTAGGCCAAGGTCGTGAGCGTTGCATTTCATCGCGCACGCGCATCGCCTTTCTTGCTTCTTCTCGTCTCCGTTTGTCCTTGTACTTACGAGCCGATCCAAACCATTCGCTGTATAGCTTCCCAACGAGTGGGATGTTTTTCTCATTTGTAAAAACGTCGCCTGATACGATTTCAGTAGACTTTGGAGGAACAAGTAAATCCGTTATACCTTCCACTCTTTTATCTGGATCAATAAGTTTGCGACCCGAGTATCTACTTAGTCCAAACAAGGTAAGCAATGCATCCCCTGCGTTTTCCCATAGTGAAACATCGCGATCAAGAATGAAGTCCTTAAACGTATTGACTCCGGTGATCCCCCCGCCAAACAAAACCGACAAGCGAACAGCTTGCCTCATTCCCTCGCGGATTTCCTTTGGATTTCCACTTGCAATCTTTCGCGTCACTTGCCTTCGCGTTGTTTCCAATTGCTTGAGTCCAAAACTTTTTAAAAAGAAAAAAGGACGGAAGTTTGGATTCTGCAAATAAAACTCGGAGTATTGAGATAATGAAATTGGTTGAGTTCTTGCGAGCTTGGAAAACAAGAACACCTTAACGTTCGGGTCACTTGCATCGCCTCGTCGAATGGCATCTACCATACTTTGCGTTTCGCCCTCAAAAAACTTAGACTGTTCGGCGATAAAATCCCTATAGCTTTTTGAGTTTTTATTTGCTACTTGCTTTCTTGCTTGGGCAAATGCCGAGTTCAGGTTGTGTTCCTTCATTACCTCGTCCATTCTTTTGAACCCAACCTTGCCGAGCGTCCACCTTAACGTGTTGTTTAGTTTCTTTTGGAACGCGCCTGTTTTGTTTGCTTGGGACTGCGAAAGCGGATCGGCAAATTCTTTTGCAATGTCATCAAGCCCCAAATCTTTAACTCGAATCCCGGCCCCGCGAAAAGTTTTCGGAATAGCTTGCAAGGCCTCGAACGTTCCGTTTCGAAATGCATTGAGCATAAATTCGGACGCTTGAGTTATGCTCGAAATCGGGTTGCCAATACTTGTTAAATACATCGCGTCCCGATAAATTTGCCAGCCTTGCGCAACGCTTTTTTCTCCTCCATCCAACCTAGCTCCAATCAAGTCATTCAACTCTTGCGCCTGCTCGGTATTTATTGATTTTTTATCCCTCAACCTTGCAAGTTCATCTGTATATCCGTCTACGCCGCTGACCTTCCCCGTGAACCTGTTTTTCGCAACCCTGTAGGTTATGTTATTTATGTAGTTTTGTACGTTTTCTTCAAAACTTCCATAGAACTTCATATGCTCAGGCAGGATTTCCTCGACGGCTCTTTTCTTTTGAAACCCTGCCTTTCCATCACTTGCGTATTTTGAACCCTCCAAGTATTTTCTTATAACTTCCCGCCTTTCAAAATCCGTAAGCTCCAAATTCCTTGAAAGTGGCGTGTTGTTTTTTGTCGCTTCATCAGTAAGGCGTTGCCACTTTTCCCGTCTTGCCAACTCAATGGCATCAATGATTGGATCTTTTGCTTCTTTGCCAAGCGACTTCAAAAACCCGTCGTGATCCTTCATTATGCGTGGGACGTATCCAGCCAAGTATGGAATCTCTACGGCATTTTTGTCGCCCAGCAAATACAAGTCGTCAAAAGTTTTTCTTAACTCCTGAAACTCCCGATTCATGCCGGGAATTTTGTCCTTGTACTTGCGCAGCACGTCATGAGCTTCAGGCAGTTTGCCATTCATCGCATGACGCGAAAACGCTTCAGCGTCAGCCTTTGAAATTTTGCGCAACTTGCCAAGACTTTTTAGAAAAGGAACGGCCCTGTTCATGTATTCACCCGACAAAAGGTTTTGCTCAAGTTCGAAATTGGTCAGCCTGTTTGCCATGCGCGGGCTAATCTCCTCAACCCTCGAAGCAAGCGGTCTTATAATCTTGTCGGAAACAGGCGAGACTGGCCATTGCATCGCCTTGTTCACTCCCTTGATAAACGCCGCAAACGGCTTGGTTACGGCTTTTAAAACGGGATCGGGCAATTCAATCGCGCCAGCATGCGCAACCGCAACTTTTCCATTTACGGGTGGGCGGATGACCTTGTTGGGATTTGCCCGGGGCGTATCCTTGGCAATCTTCTCGGCGACTTCGGCGCTTACGTTTGAACCTTGGGCGTCGGCCTTTCCTCGAAACGCGCGCAACGCCGCGCCAAACGTCTTGGCAATGGCTGCATCCGCTCCGGCAAACTCAACTGCGTTCTTGAGCCTTCCCTCGGCAAACGTGTCGTCGGGGTCGCTTTGCAAGTACCGAGATATAGGGTTGGACAATTGCGGGTAACGCTCGACCATGTCGGACAGTCGCTCTTGCTGGCCGCTAAACCCCAAGCCCCCTGCACTTGCTGAACCAACCGCCGTCGTTGCAACTGGCCCCATGCCTGCCGAGCGAGCCAAAGCTCCCCCCGGCAATGCAGACGATGAAAACTGAAACAAAACTTCAGCCAAACCAGCCATGCCTGGCTCGTATGGTATTTCGGAAAGGCGCTTGTCTATTTGTTTCGCGCGCTCTTCATCACCCATGACTGCATGAGTCGTCGCCTCCACGCCTGCAATGCTTCGACCGAGTCCTTTTCCCATGGCCGTCTCAAGCGCAGACGGCCCTTTTTCTTGAAAGCGAGCCTTCAGGTAGTCAGGTATGGGCGACTTGACCCCAACGCCCTTTTCGTATGCTTGCTCGTCTTGAGCGCGCCGTATGCCCTTCTCTCGGGCAACTTCGCGCTCCTCGGGGGTGAGCGGGTCGGGCTTTAATTCGGGCGGCTCGGGCGAGGGAGGGGTCTGCGGTTGCGAGATTGGTTGCAAAACCATTGGCGTCGTTTGCGTCCCGCCCATGTCGCTCATTTGCGGTTGGGGTACGTATTGAAATTCTTCTCGGATACGCGCCATATCGGCGGGGGTCGGTTGATCGCCGTCAATAATGACGTTCTTCAGCCCCGAATCCGTAAGTACCGGAATGACGTTCATCAGCGACGCGTCCTCATGTCTACTAAATCCGGTACACTTTCTATCATCATATTTTCAAGTTTTTCAATTTCGCGCACCTTGTTCTCCATTAAATCGCTGTAGGGGATTTCGTATTTATACTCCTCGTCGGGCGTTTCTATTTCGATTTTATAAACCCCATCTTCAAGAACTCCTTCCACCTTTGCTCGCATGTAACTTTCTACGTCAGGCGTGCGCATCGCCCCTAATACTTTTACCAATCGATTTGTATCCTCTCCGATTTGACTGGCTGATAACTTGCTAAGTTTCCCAGTACTTGGATCGCCTTCGTAAACATACGCCCCTAGTACGTAATAATTATCATACCCCTTGATTGGCTGGAAATCTTGGGGCCTTGCTTTAGGACTAATTTTTACTTCATTTATGTTCCACCCTCCTTTGTGCCTTACAGCAGACGCCGAGACGCCCGGAGGAAGTGAACTAGAATATTCGTCAAGAGCCTCTTGCGTAGAAAACATTGGTGGAGCGTCTCGCTCCTGGCGATCGAGTTGTCGGTCTTGTTCCTGACCCATTAATGATTCATACTCAAGTTTGGCTTTTGCCTCATCTAAGTCTGCTGAAGGATCGTAAAACAAATCTTCTTTGGGTATAGCTCGGTTTCTTATTGCGGCAGCATTTCCTAATACGAATTTTTCGAAATGACCAAGTTCATCAAATTTTTTCATCCCCGACCCAACCGCAACGGTAAGGTCGTTTAATTTGCCCTCAACAGATCCATAAAATTTCTCGTCTCTGGCTCTTTCGATTTTTTTAAGATTTCGGTTTTCATTGTTGATGTCTCGCGCTTGTTCTTCAGTCAATAGTTGGCTACGCTTTAATGCGTTTACGAGTTCTTGGTTGGCCGCTGCCGAAGCCTTGAGGTCTTGCTTTTCCATCATTGCCAACTTTCCGCTCAACCCTTCGATTTCTGACGTTTTAAGGTCACCTTTTGACAGCTTCTCCAGCATGACGTAATTCTTTTTGTCAGTAGCCTCGTCACCGCTTTGGGTCAAGCGGGCGGCGTATTGCGGGTTTAGTTCCAAGGTGTTCTCAATATCATTGGTTAGTTTTGCACGCTTTTGCTCATTCAGCCCGTACTCCTTAATCATGCCCCCGATGTCCTTGCCCATCTTAGCAAAGATTTGTCCCTGCGCTTTGCCCGCCTCGATGATCGGTCGAGTATCGACCCGCGCAAGGTGCGCTCCGTAATCCCCCGTAAAAAATGGTCGTGTTGCCATGATTGTGTTCTCCTTAATTAATTAGCCAAATTTCATCATTGCCCCGCTGGCCAGCCCGCCACCAAGCGCGCCAAGTCCGCCAAATATGCCTGCCGTTCTCGTGGCATCAGCGGCTTGTTGAGCGGCATACATATTGGCTGCATTCGTCGCTTGGTTTTGTATGTACCCAAGGCCCGCTTCAGGTCGTAGATATTGCGGCTGAGATTGCAACCCGTAGCCCGCTTGCCCGAACACGCTCTGCCCTTGTTGCAGGGCGTTTCCTCCTCCTCTGCCCAATATCGCTTGGAAAGGATCGAGTCTGTCTTGGTTCTCGATTTGAGAGATCCTTGAGGCGGCGTCCAGGTATCCGAGCAAGCCTTGTTGGCGCAAGCTCTCGCGCAAGCGCTCGGCGTCCATCTTCGTGCCGACGTTGAACTGATCGGCCCCGAGCCTGCGTTGATCGTCTGCCGTTTGTATGCCTGCTTCTTGCCCGAGTACCTGTTGGGCAAACGCGCGGTTTTGCATACGCCTTTGGTTGTCTTCGAGTACTTGGGCTTTTGCTTCCTCGATTGCCGCAGTTTGATCGAACGTTCTGCCCATCATCGTTGCTCTAGCTCGCTGAGATTCGTCAATCAACTTGGCCTCACGGTCGGTCAGTCCCTGACCAAGGGCTTCCTCGGCTTGAGCCATAAGTCCTTGCCTGAGCGGATCGGCTTGGACTCCTTGGGCCGCGACTTGAGCGGGGTCGGAAATCCCGACGTCGCGCATCAGGTTATCCTTTTGTTCCTCAATCAGATCCTTTGCCCCGGTCATTGCGGAAGTCGTGCCTGGCTTGTAATCCTCCATTATGTCTCCGTATAGGCCGGACAAGCGAGCGACGTCCTGTAAGTCGGCTTCTCGTTGACGGGAAAGACTCCCTCGTTGGATGTCCTCGGCAAGCGTGGCAAGCCCCTTGAACTCGCCTCCGCGAAATCCTGCTTGATCCGTGGTCTTTAGTTCCTCGACAAAAGTATCCCCTACTTCGTCAGCGCGTCCCGCGTCTACGTCTTCTTGCGTAGCAGTACGAGTTTCGAATCGCGTCATGTCTCGGGTGTCTCCGAGTAGGTCAACCATGCCCGTACCCTCGCGAACGATTTGACCGGGAGAATATGCGCCCTCCTCGCTCATTATTGGATCTCGTACAAATTCCGTGCCGTCCGGGTTATAGGATTTTCCAATTTCAGGGAGTGGTCGATTTTCACGATTTCCAAACTTTTCCCAATGCCTTTGTCCAAACACGGCCATGCCTTGGTCGGCCCATGCCTCCTCCGTTCGTCCTTCCGGCTCATTGAATGATTCAAGGATGTCGGGGTTGGTCTGCACGTATTGTTCGAACTGATCTTTTTCGTCTCTAATGGTAACCATGCCGGGAGGGGCTTCGGTGTATCCAATGACGACCCTTCCAAGCTCGTCGGCCCGTTGCGTCTTCCCGTCGCCCATCAGCGTGCGCCTCAAGATATCGGTATCCGCTTGCGCGGTTTTTTCACGCACTCGCTTTTCGAGAGGAAGCAAACTTTCTAGGCTTCCAATGTCTTCAAAGTCACCAACTCCTCTAAGTAGTTGAGTTTGCGCCTTGAGGGCTGATGCAAGTCCTTCTCCATAAGAAGGTTGCTGAGGATAATTTATATCGGGACTACTCATTTCATTCTCCTTCTGACTTGTTCCATCGGAAACCACATAACGGGCTTGTTCTTAACGTGCCTCATCCACCCCACCCAAGGTAATGGGTATGGTATTCGACTAATAAATTCCTTTACCGCTCCCTCGCCTACCGCCGTGCGGACGTACCAAGCGTCGGGATCTTCGACGCCCCATTGAGCGTCCGGGTTGCCCCCGTCTCGCCTTACCGCTTTGCCAAGGAGCAAACTCTCGGGCGTCTTGAAGACGTACCCGTGGGCCATGTACACGGCCACGTCCTTGAATAGATCGGTTCCGATCTTTTCGTATAGCTTGAGGGCGTCCTTGAGTACGTTCACGTCGATACCGTCGCTCCTAACGCCACCCGTTTCCAATTCGTTCCGTCGTCCACGGCCAAGCATTTGCTCCCGCCGTCTCCGTCCGTGCAAAATACTATTCGCCCTGCGGTTCCTGCGCTCGGTAATGCGCTCACCGCATAGCTTGGCAAGGTAGCCAATACTCCGCTCATCGTTCCTCCCGTCACCGCAATCGAGTTGCTCGCTTGGGTAGCGATCGTGCCTAGCCCAAGGTTCGTGCGCGAAGTGCTGGCGGCAGACACGTCACTCAAGTTATTGCTAGGTTGCAAAAATGCAGAAGTTGCTTGCGTAGATGCAGAACCCAACCCCAATGCAGTACGAGCATCACTCGCACTCGAACTACCAGTCCCTCCGTTGCTCACCGCGATGGGCGTCGCGACCGTCACGGTCGGTTCGCCCAGTTCATTGAGCGCGGCGGCGGTCACGTCCACCCCGGTCGCAAAAGTGAAACCTCTGGTCACGCTTGCGGTAATTGCCATCCTACGCGACCTCCGTTCGTATGTTCAGCCCGTTTTGAATAGCATCCACGGAGACGTGACGAAAGGACGGGCAACCCGCCGTGACGTTAATCTCGACTTGCGCTCCATAGCCCCGTGTGCGTCCCGTACCAAAGCGTAAGAGGGCTTCTTCCGTTCCGCTTGCGGTATGGCTAAGAACGGTCGTCGAGGAGTCGGGATCGAGCGTGTTGACCTTTAGATTGAATGCATCGGAGGCAACCGTATTCACTCCGAGTTGACCACGCCTCCAACGTTTGACGTCCTGATTGCCCAGCGTGTAAAAGCGGGTCTTCAACTTGCCCGCTATTGCGGTCGTTCCCGACTCCGAGGTTGATCCGATCTTACGCCCGCTGTCGTCAATCGTTGCCTCCTCCATGAGATACCATCCGGTCGGGTTGCACGCAAATAGTCTGCGCTTGGTCGGGTTGCTCCCATGCGAGCAAATGACCCAGTCGTCCACTTGGAACGCCAGGCTCCCGGCCATCGCGGGGTATGAATCGACGCTGATCCACGTCGAAGTCAACAAATCATAAACGAATACCTTGTTTGGCTTGGTCGATGAACCGACGGGTACGGCCAAATAGTACTTGTTGTCATGCACGACCCCGCACGCAAGGTCGGCATACTTGTAATTCACGTCCGCAAATTGATCTTGGATTTGCCTAGTCATGGGGATCGTCTCCCCTTGCACTTTCGAAATTGCAACGCCAAGCCCCTTTGCCGGGTCTGTTCCGGGCGAGAGGACTATGACCCCATTGTCGCTTAGAAAGAAAGTCTGAGGCCCGCTCTGAGCGATTGATTTGCGAGCTACGCATCCATGCTGGCGGGTGATCTCGTAGGTGTTCGCGGCACTAGTCGTCGCGATGTTGTTGATCATGTGAATGGAATTGCGCATTAGCACGATCAGCTGGTCTTCTTGGTAGGGATAAAAGCCTACGAGGAAGTCGGCAGACCCCTTGTTTATTCTGAATTGCGAGTCGGCTGCGTAGTAGTTGTCTGTATCCAAGAGGTCGGACATCAAAACGGTGTAGTTACTATCCGCAGGCTGTGGAATGATCAGTCGGTTGCGGAAAAATACGCCAAAGTCTGTATTCGGGCATTGAATCCTACCCGCACCGGGTGAACCGTTTGCCTTGATTACGAAATCATTCGAAGTATTTCCGTCCCATTCGAGCGGGGTCTTGCTCGATCCGCGAAACAAAATGAGTTTTTCAAGGGCTTGTACGAAGGTCGCTCCGTCACCTGCCGCAACTTCCTCGCTTCCGGGGTAGTCAATATCAATGCCCGAGTTGTTCGCGTCGTTCCATAGGATTGCTTTGTCCTTGGTCGCGACCACGACGTATTCGTTCCCCGTGGCTGGGTCGGAGTACAGCGTTGAGGCAAAGGCTTGCTCCGTGCCTGCCGAGTAGGTCAGGGTGACCGCGCCTGCAAGGAAGTCTATCCCCTTGCGAGTCTCCGCTAAATCCCCGGTCAGTCGCATGTTCTCGGAAGTCTCGACAAATCCACCCTTGAGCGTGGTAGGTTCAAGGTACGAATCAATCCCGCGAAAGCCTTGGTCGCCCTCGCTTACGACTTGATCGTCCAAGTTTCCGTATGAGCGATAGCGACTCATTTTCCCTTGAACTCTTGCCAAAGTTTAATGGACATGTAAACGAGCGTTACCGCTCCAACTGCAATGCCCAAGATTGTGTCGACGGCGGACAAGCCAAACGTCGCCAACGTTCCTCCCATTCCTGTTACGGATACTCGATCAATCATCGCCTGCCTCCGGGTGTGAAATAAAATCCTATAATCAAGGGGAGGACGACTGTTGCTTCGAAGAGCGCAATATGTCCTGTTGTAACAACCAAAGGGGCTTGCTCCGCTGGAAAAGAGACGAGTCCGAATAGAAATTCTCTCCGCCCCTCTCCAGTAATATTTGTTGTACTGATGAGCGGTATTGAGGGGTAAAGGGTGGTAATACATGTGATGAACGAGAGCGTAGACATCCCGATAAGAGCAAGCATGCGACGAGTGGCCCGAGTAAACGCGCCACCCGGGCCATTGTTAAGGTTCGCTTGAAATTTAAGAGCAAATTCATTATTCCTGCACTCCCTTGCCATTTCCATTTCGTGCTTTTGCTGACGAGCATCCGTAATGGCTCCGAACACGCCTTTGAGCAGGCTGCCCATCGCGGCAGATCCACCCCCGGTCAAAAACAAAGTAAGTAGCTCGAACATGGCTAGTGGTTCCCATTCCCGTAGCGCGAGTTGTCATTGCCATAGCGCAAGTTGTCCACGTGTCCATCCAACTTGTCCACCCGTCCTTCAAGGTGAAGGATCTTCATGTCCTGCTGGGCGTCGGCGGGTAATGAGCCGATCTCTCCCCTTGGCCACTTTATACGAAATTCGCTGTTTAGTTCCATTTCGTGATTCATGCGAATGATGTCGTTCTCAATCGTGCTAATCTTGTTCCATATGACCGAGTATCCCCAGACCGCAGTACCGACCAAGCCAATGGTCTTCGCCATGAATGCCAAGTTCGCCTTGACCTGCGTATGTTCGGACAGTCCTTCTTCGCTCATCTCTTTCCAATAAGTTCAAAGATTCGTTTCACGTCCGAGCGCCGATCCTCGGCGAGCTTTTCCAAGTTTCGAATTTTTTCGTAGTGCCTGGCGGACGCAATTTCTAACTTTGCGTTCCTCGCCTTTTGAACGTCGACCTCTTCCTTTATACGCTTTAGAAAAAACCCAAGTACAGAGACTGTAACGGTCAGGCCAAGAAAAATGTATGACTGAGTCTCCACTTCATTCAGAGTTAGTTTGGATCAGGGTCAGTCCATTCTTCACCAGCAAGAATGGTCAGCATTTGGGAATGCGTGTAAGTTTCTTTGCCGTATAAAAAACTAGGCTTGTTGCCTTCGTATTTGACGAAAGTTTTCGTTCTCGCCGGGTCGACGTTGTACCGCAAGGTATCCGCGCTCGTTTCAAACACTTTGGAAAAGTCAACGGACGAAACTTCGTCCGCGTCGATGATGCAATAAGTTCTACTCATGATATATAGTTTGTTTAAGGAACGTCCGTCGAAAAAGTAGGCCCGTTGGTAAGCGTTCCGTTATTTCCTCCCGAGCCTTGGTCAGAGATGGTCGTTCCACCATCGCCATTGGCTTCGCCCATTCGCCACCAACCCAAAGGTGAGTACGAAGTTAGGTCTGCGGGTGTCCCCGAGTTGTAAATTGCAACAATGTCAGACGCAGACAATGGACTTGTAAAAACGGCAACTTCATCGATCAATCCTGCAAAGTTTGACGCCGCTCCAAGCCCGCCAACCTTTAATGCAGAAAACGCAACTTGCCCCGCAGCGCCCGATCCGCCTTCTGTGTTTTTAACTTGCGTCCCGTCCAAGTAAAACTCGTAAGTCGATCCTGTCCATCTCCCGGCAACGTGATGCCAATCAGTATTTATGGTCAATCCCGAGCCTGCATATCCGTAGGCTCGGTTTCCTTGATTAAAAGTCAAAACTTCGTTGGTAAAACTTCCAGTAGAAGAACCTAATCCTAGGTTGCCATAAACGCTACCATTAGCACTAAAACTTAGCAAGTATTGACCTGTTGTTCCAGTCGTGATTGTGGAATCGGGTTTAAACCATAGGCTCCAACTTCCCATGTCTCCGCTTGAGCCTATATCCATATAATCATTCGTTCCGTCGAAGTCTATCGAGGAACTTGAGGAAAACGCAGGAACGTCCGACGAGTAAGTCGGCCCATTTGTTAGGGTTGCATTATTCGAGTTGGAAGACATGTCGTAAACAGTCGTACCTGATCCTGCCTCCGTTCCGTCTCCCATTCGCCACCAACCTACGGGGTTATATGAAGAAAGATCAGCAGGGTTTCCGTTATTGTAAATCGAAACAACGTCCGAAGCGGATAAAGCGGAGTTGAATATTGCCGCCTCGTCAATATGTCCGTTGAAAAAATTGTAACTTGGCGTCGCGCCAATGATTAGGTCTTGCGTAGTTCCAGTAATCGTGATCCCACTTGACGAGGTTTTGGCCGTACCGTTAACGTAGAACTGAACCGTTCCGCTTGAAACAGTAGCGACTACATGCCACCAACGTCCCGTAGCCAAGGCCATTGTATCGTACACCCAAGCTCCCCCCGAATGACCCAAGCCGATTGCTCCCGTGCCTGTGTTCATTAGGAACTGATAATTCATAGCACCGCCAACCACACGCTTTGTGAAAATTGCTCCGTAAGTTGACTGAGCGTCCTGCTTGACCCAAGCCGAAAAAGTCACGTCTCCCGAAATGTTTATCGCAGAGTCTTGCGTTACGCTTAAGTAGTCGTCAGAGCCGTCTAGATCGATCGAGTAGGTATTACTAAACGCGCCACCTCCCGCCAGCCTGCCAGAAGAGGTGGACGCTTTGCCCCCACCCAGCCCAAGGCCGAGCGCTATTGTCGCTTCGCCCATTGTTTAAACGTTGTAGGCTATGACTGCTCCGCTGGTCAGATCAATGCTCGTAAAGTTCCCGTACAATACCATCCCGGCGGACAGCGTAGTCGCGTCCTGCCCGGTGCAAATATCGTCAAGGTTCGTGATGTTGGACGCCTGAGCGGCAAGTACGGTATCCTCCGTCGCTTGGATGGCAAACCAGTTGCCCGTATGGACGGCGGTGTCGTTAATGTAAGCGCCCCCGTTTAGGCCGAGTCCGCGATATTCTGATGTAGATCCCATGATATTAAGCTGTTGTGGCAATCGTAGTGCCGTAGGTTTCGATAAGTAGTGGTTGGCTTTGGCCTTCTTGGCGTTCGAGTTTATCCAACTCGACTTGCAAGATTTGCTCGGCTTGTTGGAGCGCGAGCTGTCCCTTTTCCGCCTGGCCGTCGCTGGTCAGCCAGTTGGAATATGCTCCCATCACGACGTACTCGGAGAACACGTAAGGAAAGTCACTTGCGCCGCTCGCGTACTCGGGGTAAGGCACCCGGTAATGCACCCATACGGGTGCGGTTGACGAGCGGTTTGGAAGGATCGCCTCGCCATATTCGGAAGCCCCGGTAATAAATACGTTTCGAAAAGCCAAGTCGTTGATCGAAGCTCCCCCGTAAGGGTCTTTGTCGGTCACTCGAAAGACTTCGCTTATGGTCGTTCCAAAGTCCAAGTAGCTCAACATGTTGGCGGTAGCGGTCGCTCCGCTCCCCCCTCCCCCGCTAAAGCCGACCGTCGGGGCGCTCGTAAATCCAGTCCCGTTGTTCGTCACCGCAATTCCGTTCACTTCGCCATCGGAATTTATGGTTGCGGTAGCCGCCGCCGAGCTTCCTCCCCCTCCGCTAAAGGTGACGCTGGGAGCGGAAGAATACGACGTGCCTCCCGTCCCTACGTCCACGCTCCTGACGCGAACGTCGGGAATGATCTGAGCAAGGCGCGAGGCGAAAGGCCAAGCGGTTCTGCTCCATGCCAAGCGTCCAAAACGATTAAAACTCCTGACTGCGGCGTTGGATTCCGCCGTCAGCAAGGAGTCTACCCCAATGAGGTTGGTAAGATTAGTGGTCAGGGTACTGACCGCAACGTTTCTCATGCGGGCAAGCCTCCTTGAAAGGTTCTCTTGTCAGGAGCCTTGGCGCGAAAGGCCGGGTTGTCGCGAAGGAACTCCTTGACGAACTGCTTGTCAGCCCAGCAGCCAGGCTTGTATTGTTGCCAACGAAAATATTCGCGAGCCGGGATCGTGGCCTTGAGTTGCCCGACCCCGTCCATTACTCCAGCATGTTGGTTCTCTTGACCGCACATGATTTCGCGCTTCTTGGCTTCGTACTTTTCAAGATCGACCTCGTAACGCAAGTGGCGTTCGAGGTTCTTCATGAAGGTAGAGCCGTTCCCTTCCTTCCAGCTCGGAATAAATACGTCGGGCATCGTGAAAAAGGTTCGTTGCGTTCGGGGAAGGCCCGCTTGGATGAAAGAGCGGGCCAACCCCAAAACAACAACAAAACAATTTTAACCGACGTCGTTGGCCGAGTGCATGGCCAAGTAGATGTCGAGT
>CEUX01102926.1_pt1 | contig 14781 bp, 17 predicted proteins | sample 531361 | NCBI WGS metagenome assembly CEUX01 (sample SAMEA2622736, study PRJEB7988) | marine metagenome | isolation source: saline water (ENVO:00002010), including
CCAGTACCAAGAGTTCTTGTTCCTACAATATCTCCTGAAAGATTACCAGTTACATTACCAGTTACATTACCTGTTAAAGGTCCAGAAAAACTTGTGGCAGTCGCAACACCAGTAACAACAATACCATTAGAATTAGTATCTAATGCAGGTGCATCTAAATCTCCAATAAAACGTGTAGCAGTAACAACACCAGATACATTAGCATTATCTAATGTAGTCTGTCCATCTACATCTATACCTTGATTAGCATCAACAGCACCAGAAAAAGTAGCAGTTCCACCAGTTACTGCTAAACCATTTCTTGCTGTAATTAATCCTACTGAATCTACATTCTTTACATCTTCATATGTTAAAGTTCCTGCAATGGAAACATTACCTGAAAATGATGCAGTCGCAGCAGTTATATTCCCAACAATAATATCAGGTGTACCAGTTAGTCCACCAGCAGATCCTGAAATATTACCCGTAACTGTCCCTTCCATAGGACCAACAAACTTTGTCGCAGTTATAATACCTGCACCTTTAATATTATTACCTGTTAAATCTAACGTATCTCCAGAAGGAATTTCTTGAATTTGGTTAGCATTCGGATTAATTACCAGCGGATATCGATCTGCCATTATATTCTAATAGTCCTTTGTTGTTATTTATGTAGCATTAAAATGAACAGGTATTTTATTTCCAGTAGTTCTACTCAAAATACCAAATGCTTCTCCATGTAAATCCATAGTGTGAGCTGATGTACCTCTCCTACCAACAGTCAAACTTGTCATTGGTATTGCATTAGTAGTAGTACTTAAAACAACTGCAAAAAAATCTGAATTGGATGGAAGAGGAGCAGCAAAAGTAATCTGATTCTCAATAATTATATAAGAAGTAACTGGTTCCTGTATTACACCATCAATTGATACCATAAGGGAATATGGATTATTACAATAAAATGCTTTAGTACCAAGAGTTAAATTAAAAGTACTCTTAACACCATCAAACTGATCACCTATATCATCAAGCTTGATATAAGCACCAGTATCTTGTTGTCTTCCTATGTATGGCATATTAAATCGTTATATTAACATTACTACCAGTATAATTCAATACTGTCCAACCTGACCAAGAACCTCCTGTGGGTTTCTTTCTCCAAACAAGTCTTCCACCATAACCATTAAGACCATTAGGAGGTGATGTATTAAAGTCTCCACCCCATCCAGCACTATTACCATAATTAGATTCACTTCTTCTTACTGGACCTCTCATTTGATTATAACCACTTGCAGTGGCATTATCAGTTCCATCACCATCATAACCAAATTGATGATAGTTTGTTCCATCACGAGTAAAATCATGAGCCATATATGTTACACCAGCAAGAGCTGCATTGCCATCAGCATTATAAGTGATTCCAGAACCTCTTACAAAAGCAGATCCGGCACCACCGCCACCTCCACTCCAAGAGTTTCCGTCATGAGGACCAGATCCTCCACCGAACCAGCCGCCACCGCCGCCGCCACCAGAACCCCACGAATTAGTGTGCCAAATACCATTACCACCAGCAAGAACACCACCATCATTTCCATTTGTACTATCATAAGACTGAGTACCTTTTGCACCACCAGCAGTAGGTGTACCACCACCTCCACCAGCAGTACTAAACCCCATTCCTTTTGTTCCTGCATTTCCTGTTCCATCAGATGATACTATTCCACCACCACCATTTGCTTGGTCATTAGAATTATAAGGATATCCAGGACCACCTGCTCCTCCACCTCCACCAGGAGCTACGCATAGTGCACCTGCCTGATTTTGAGTTATAAACACTCCTGTATATCCACCGCCACCACCAGATTCATCATTAGCTGACTTACCACCGCCACCACCACCATTAAAACATCCTGTTGCTAAATTTTGACCCTGAACGTTGGCACCATTTCCTCCTGCACCAACAGTTAATATTAAGGTAGTTCCAACTTCTATCTCAAATTTAGCATATACATATCCACCTGCACCACCAGACTTAACTTTAGAATAGGTACTAGTATGATAACCACCACTACTTAAGTTCTGAGATCCGGATCCACCTCCACCACCCCACATTTGAACTTCAAATTCTGATACTTCTTTGCCAGCACCACCAAGAAACATCTGTTGAATAGGCATTAACTTAACCCCGCACCTGAGATGTAGCAATAACTTGTGTGTTTAAACCAGATGTTTGCCATACCACGCAAAGCAAGTGTGCGATTTCCTGTTGAAGCATCTGCAGCGTTATACATAGTCAGACCTGCGGCTTGTGTGATTGTTATATTCCCAGTCCCATCAGCAATAATTGTTACGGCATCACCTTCTGACATGATTGCATTAGGAACAGTTATATCTCCGTCAGCAGTTATACATTTACCTGCATCAGCAGCCGTAATTGTATATGCAGAGCTTTTATCTAGTCTTGGTATAGATCTTACATCACCCTTACTATCTTCAACAGATGTTGCAGTCGCAATACCAGTCGTTACCGTTCCATCGTTAGTCGTCTCAAATTTTTTATTTGTACTATGGTTGATTTCTACAGACCCACCACTATTTACTTTTATTGCTGTATCATTACCACCAGTTCCTGTTTGTATATAAACTTCACCTGCATTTGTACCCATATACAAATCAGCACCTGATTGAGGTGTATATACCCAACCATTTGTACCCGTAGAATATAATTTTACATCTGGAGTTCCAGCAGTATTTCCTAATTGTAATTCTTTAGTATCAGGTATGAATACTCCTTCTCTTGCTGTTACAATACCAACTGAATCTATATTTTTTACGTCTTCATAAGTTAATGTACCACCAACAGAAACATTACCTGAGAATGTCCCAGTAGTACCAGTTACAGATCCAACAGTTATATTTGGTGTTCCACTTAAATTACCAGCAGTTCCAGTTGTATTCTGATTAAGTGTAGGAACTCTAGCAACGCTAATACTACCAGAAGCAATGTTATCTGCATTAATTCCAGTTATTGTATTACCTCCACCATCAAAGTTACCTTTAAAAGTAGTGGCAGTTACCACACCAGTAACAACAGCACCAGCAGGAAAATTTGGAGCACCTGCACCAGACTTATTCTTGATGGTATTTACATTAATCTGAGACATTGCCTTCTATCTTTTTTTAGTATTTAGGAGATATTCGCATACACATTATATAGGTCTGGTATTAACGTCTTACCTTCTCCAACAGTAAGAGTTACACTATCATCAAAAATTAATGTAGCAGCTTCTGTAACTATATTACAATCATCTGCCTCACCAGTACTAGCATCATCAAGAGTAATAGATTCCTCTATATGAATCGCATGATTATAAAAATCAGTTATACCTATTCTTTCCATTATAACCCTGCAAATACATTATAAAGATCAGGTACAACCGTCTTACCTTCACCAACTGTAATCACAATATTATCATCAACAGTAAATGTCGATTCAGTCATCACTATATTACAATCATCAGATTCATTAGTAGTTGCATCATCTAACGTAATACTTTCTTTTATATGGGTATGTGAAACAATAAAAGGTGATTTTGATCCTGATCCTGAATACTGAACTGCTTCACCAGCAGCAGTACCACCAGCAATACTAATACGTGCAGTTTGTCCAACCTGAATAACAGTATTTCCTACACCAATAAAATCTATTGTAGTAATACTAGATCCAATACTGACACCAGCAGAGCTGATACCAACACCTAAACCATCGGTTGCAATATCCCTGGCTTTTGACATTTATTAAAATGAAATATTAATTATTTATCGTAATAAAGGCTTGGATAATTCAAATTAATTACAGACCTAGCTCTTTGATCTGTACATGTAGTTCCAGTATGTTTTGTAGGTGAGTCAAAAGTTATTAATCTATTAGCAACACTTTCTACTTTAGTACCATCCTCAAATTCAGTATATCCATTATTTGTATTCACATAATAGATTGCAGTAACACATTCAAAACCAAGATTATCAGTATCACTATGAAAACCGTGCTTTATTATTTCTGATGCTCTTGGATTTAAATTTGCCTTAACTCTATAAAGAGTCGCACAATTAATCTTATCAAGTAATGGTATAATTAACTGAAAAGAATTTGGAAAATAATTAGTTGGTTGAGCATCATTATAAAAAGTATGCTGCAATTGCCAATTATCTTTTATATTACAAGAAGGATTACCCCATTCTGGATTTATTGCATAAGTATAAAACCACGGAAAGTTATCGGCAAATAACCTATCGTGGATTACTTTATAATAATTATCCGATAAAAAATTATCGTATACTTTTAAATTACTTTTTTTATCACGAAGTTTCATCAATATAATAAAAAATATTTTATATTATAGCACAGTTAATGGATCCACAGTTCGTATGAATTATAGTCAATTCTTTCATGACCAGAGTCTCCTGAGTAAGCAGCCCACCAACAATTATTAGTAGGTATATTATCAAATCCAACAGGGGCAAATTGATTAGAAGCAAAAGTTCTTGTAGCCGAACCTGATAAATTACCAAACTCACCACCTGGTTTTGGTAGAACAATTCCTTGTGTAGATGCAGTATCACTATCGATTCCAGAGGCACCTTCTTCATATAATGCAACAACATATCCACCAGGGTTTGACTGTACTGGAACTCTATCTACCGCATAAGTTCTTACATTAGCTCTGTAACCAGTATTACCCCACCAAGAAGTATCATCATCAGGTGTCTGAGATCCACTACCATTACATGTCATTGTCTGAAAACATGCATATTGAAACTTTGGAATTTTCCATCTTACATGTCCTATACCAGTTGCACCAGTATTAGATGAACCAGAGTCTCCTGTAAAAAACTCACCATTACCTTGGTTGCCCCATCCAGCATCCAATGGATTACCTGTACTATAAGTACTTGAACTTAAATTACTTATATTAGCACCGACCCAAGCATTATCAATTTTGAGCCATCCAGATACACCAGCAGTAACACCAGTATCAAATTTAACACTACTATCATAAGTCATCTGGAATGCTGATCCGTGGATATCAACATAATATGTTCCATTAGTTCGACCATGATACTCCAAATCTGCAGCAGTAGTTACTTTACTCGCTGAATCACCGCCATTTGGTGGTGGTTCTAGTCCACCCTCTTGTCTTATATAATAAAAATCACTAATACTATACACCCCACCCATATCACCAAGTGCTACATCAGATCCTTGGGTATTACCGTATACTCCAGCTAACCATCTTCCCATTAGTTAATCCTCCGATTAAGCATCATCGAGTTCTTCATAAGATATAACAATTTCCAAATCACTTGCAGCACTAGCACCACCTCTTATTGAGTGTCCTTCTTCCATATATATCGGAGCATCTTTACCAAGTAAAACTAATGTAGAATTAGCAGGAATTGTAACAGTGCTCGCTAGTCTATAATCCGTAGTTCCATCATACCATGATACTGTTGTAGTAGCAGCAGATGATCCATCTACATTTGATACAATAATAGAATTTATTTTAAGAAGTTTATTACTACCAGCAGAATTTGCTAATAATGAAGTAGTAGTTGTAGTACCTAATGCAGCACCCATCGTCTTGCCATATATGGATGATACATTAACTAAATTCGGTGCAGCCATTTTTTAAAATTCCTCTTCTTGTTTATTTATCACCTTTAGATATTTATATTAAGCTAACTCACCAGCATAAACTGATATTATTCCCTTACCACCAGCACCACCTTGTCTAGTAAGGCTTGTTCCAGTGTACATATCTTGTACAGGAACATGTGTAGTTTCAGGGTTTTTACCACCTCTTCCACCCCAACAGGATAAATTATATGTCTTCTCACCCCAAGTTCCAGTACCACCAACCTGACTACCAGCAGAACCAACATAGTGATTTGAGGTAACAATAGACCCTGAACATGTTAAAGATCCTTTAGTTGCAAGCATAATATGCCCTCCACCTGATCCACCACCCATTGAAGAGTTATCAGCAGTACCAGTATTATCACCACCTCGATTACCATGAGATTGAATACTACCATTAGCACCTATTGTAACAGAACCAGAACAAACAATCATAATTAATCCACCATTTCCATCTCCAGCATCATCAAGACGACCAGTTCCATTTCCATCTGTACCACCTGGGTTTCCAGCACCACCAGTTCCACAAGGTCTGCCACCACCTGATTCATTGTGATCTCCACCATCTCCACCAGCACCACCATAATCATTTGCATTGTCACCTCGGTGACCAGCGTTAGCAGCACCACCACCAGCAGCACCACCACCGCCAGATCCACCTGACCAACAAGTGCCATTACCACCTTCTCCACCTTGACCATTATATGCTTCATATGCTATACCACCAGCTCCACCACCACCAGTCATCTTAGCATCAACACCACCATTACCACCCCGTATATCAGCGGGATTTTCTTTATCACTATTACCAGATACACTAGGTCTAGGTGAACCATCGCCACCAGTTCTTCCTATTACATGCTTTTTAAAATTATTTGAGCCATCATTCTGCTTTCCGTTGTCGTTTATGAGAGTTCTTATACCACTACCACATCCATTAAATGAATTAGTAGGAGACCATGAATCACCAGATAAAGTAGTGGAGAAAAATCCATATGTTAGTCCACTTACATCAACAGCATTATTATCAGAACCACCTGATGCAGTTGGATTAGCAGCAGGTCCTTTATTAGTCATAGAAAGTGTTCCATTAATAATAATATCACCATGAACAAAAAGGAACATACCACGACATGGCTGATCTACTGTTACTTTATGACCAGCATTAATAGTCAGTCCTGAAAGTTGTTTATAGACCATATCACCATCATAATTACCATTCTTATTAGCAACAGTCCAAGTTACATCACCAGTAGTATTTAAAGCACCATCCGAACCATCTCCAAAGAAATTTTCTGCACCAGCAGAACCGCCTCCACTACTAAGACCTAGACCAAGTGTAGATGTTTTATATCCTTCTACTAATTTTCCTAAATTTCTGCCTTTTGATGATAATAATGGTGACATTAATTAAGCCTCCACATCGCCAGTTACTACAATATTAACTGGATTAACACCAGCATCTGCCTGTAATGTTTCACCTGTTGTTTCTAATACAATAGGATATGCTGGTTCTAAAAGTACAGTTTCTTTTATTGCTATATCTAAATCAAATATTCTATTTAAATTACTTGCCGTTCCACTATTAGGGACAATATGAAGTGAACATGTTGCAGTTCCTACACCAGAAGCACCACCAACATGTGCAACAATAGATTTAATATAAACTTTTTTACTATTAGCAACCGTAACTATCCCCACAGTAGCATTAGTAGGACAATTCTGGATGATTGATAGTCTTCCTCTTGACAGTGCCATAATTTTACTTTTTAGTTATTTATGAAAATAAGAATGAATCTAAAATGAAGTTTCCTTCGAACGATGTTGCAGTTACAATTCCTGATACATCAAGATTATTACCATCAAATGTTAAATTAGCACTATCTTGTAATTCTCCAGAAGAACCAGCAATAACTACTCTATTATCTGTTAAATCACTAATTGCAGCAGAGTCAGCAACAAAATCACCAGCAATAATGGCACCACCATTAGCATCTATTTGACCAGTGAATGTAGAAAGACCAGATATGGTAGCATTTCTATTAACCTTTAAATCTGTTTGTGCTGTTACAACACCAACAGAATCAACACTAGTTACATCTTCATAAGTTATTGTTCCAGCACATGATATATTCCCACCAACAGTTAAGTTACCTGTAAATTCACCAGCATTACTAAACGTAGATGCACCACCAACAGTAATACCACCAGTATGAGCAACTGTTCCTGCTGTAATACTAAGTCCAGTAAAGGTTACAACACCAGTTGCCACTGCACCTTCTGTGAAAGTTGTAGGTCCAACAACACTCAATCCAGATACACCAGAAGTAAATGTCGTTAATCCAGATACTAATGCACCATCAGCAAATGTAGTAACACCACTAACCCTTACATTATTAAGATCAGATTTAAAAGTAGTTACTCCTGTTATCTCAGCACCAGTTCCAAATGTTACTGGTCCACTAAATGATGAAATACCTGCGGTTGTAAAATCACCTGAGTTGGTAAAAGTTTTTCCAGCAGCAACAGTAACACCCTGTGAATAGGTAGGTGCCGTATTACCATCTGCACTAACAATATTGTCAACTCTTAATTCTGACATGTTATTTTTAAACCTTTAAACTTATTTATTCAGTTATAACTGTTCCACCAAACGAATATAATTCAGAGGTAGCAGTAGATCTATTAGTCCAAGTCTTCCTATCAGACAACTCAGTAGTCCACTGTTTATCACCTTGATAATAAATGGTCTTGGTTACTCCCTGAATATTTTGTGACTTAGCAATATGATAGGTAGCCATTTATCCAAATACCATTGCCATTGCAACTGCCTTACCCATAGTTGCAAGATCCTTACCACCTTGTTGCATAGTTGTACCATTAACAGTAGTAGCACTTATAGTACCAGCATTAAGTTGTCCTACAAAAGTAGAAACACCAGCAACAACTGCACCACCAGCAGGTGTGAATGTAATACCAACACCAGTACTAGGTCCAACATGAATACCATTCCTTGCAGTAACAAGACCTACGGAATCCACATTAGTTACATCTAAGTAAGTTAATGTACCACCAATAGAAACATTACCACTAAAGTTTGCAGCAGTAGCAGTAGTAACACCAGTAACAACTATACCCTTACTAAAACTAATATCCTTAGTGAAACCAGTCTGATTAGCAACATAAGTTCTAACAGCAGCCTGTGTTGGGCATTTGCTATCACTATTCTGTGCCATTGTGCCATCAGTCGAGAACTCATTGATAGAAGCACCAATAAGTCCACCAATAGCACCAAGTTGTAATGATTCTAAACCTGTTAGGTTGAAAGCAGAAGAATTAAGAGTTGCCTGACCTGTTGCCTGATCTACCTTAAAGTATTCACCAACATAGAAGTTACCTAATTCGTCAGTAGCAACATAGTAAACTCGTCCTGGGTCAGTCGCATCAGTAACAATCTGATCTGCCTGTGAAGGAGGTTGTGTTGGTTCACCTGGCCAGTTAGTTGTTGTCTTATCACCAGTACCAACCTTCAAGAAGTCATGACCTGTAAGTCTTACAGTACTAAATCTCTTTCTACAATTAACTGCTACAGAATTAGCAACAGGAGTTGCTCTAGAAGTTGAGAATACCAATACTCTGTATGTAACACTATTTGCAATTACTTGACTCAAAGACTGAATCTGATATGCATTACCATCAGTACTAGCAAATGTTAATGCATCACCAGTTGTAGGAGCAGTACCAAATGTCGTAACAAGAATTCTACCAGACTGATTTGGATTAAAACTACCACCAGAGTCTAGTGTTGCAGTAGTACCAGAAGTACCACCTGTTACAACTTCACCAGCTTGGAATGTACCAGATGCTTGTATAATATACAAATGCTTTGGTTCAGACTGTACATTTATAACATATGCAGTTGCACTAGAAGTACCTCCAGTAATCAACTCACCTAATGTAAAGTCTGTTGTTAATACATTAGTATAAACAAGCATTTTACCAGCAACAGAACCTGAATTAGGAGTTTCACTAGTATCATATCCCTTAGAGAATACACCATATTCACCATAAGAATTACTGGAATTTAGAGATCTGATTTGAGCACCACCAGTAGATACATAACCAATCTGACAATAATATGAGAAACAGTTAATAACCTCTGCTGATCCATTATCTTTTGCGTATATTGCTACTCCATCACTTGAAATATGTGTATATGTATGGAACAACATGGTTTTATAACCACTACCATGTAATGCACCATCAACCAATGCACCAACAGAAGCATCACCAAATGTTGTTACGTTATAAATGTATGGTGATTTCTCTGTAATAACACTAGCAGCGTTTAACTGGAAGTAGATACCACCTAATGTTGCAGCAGTTGGGTCATGTGCAGGAGATCCAGGAACATATCCTCCCATTCCATCACAAACTAAATCCTGAACAATAACAGCATTACTACAACGGAATAATGTAGAACGAATATTAAGAATAGATCCACCAGAGTCTAGTCCAGCACCTGGCTTAATAACAGTAGTTCTTAAACTATCACCCGCAAGTGTTGTATAGGGAGGAATAACAATAGGAAGTTGAAGCTCTTCATATACACCACCCTTTATCATTATAATAGCAGGAGCATTCGCTGTTGGTGTTGAATTAAGATTAGAACATGCATACTTAATAGTTTTCCATGCAGTGTCAACAGATCCACCACGTCCAGCAGCATCAACACCATTAGTGGCAACATAATAAACTGTTGGAGTACCACCAATACTACCCCATGAAACATCAGTTCCATCTGATTTAATAACAGAACCAGATGCACCAACATTTAATTTAGCAACCTTACCGTTACTATCATAATAAAGAATATCTCCTCGTGTACCAGAGTTAACATTTACACCCTGTAAGTCTAAACTTGCACCAGCAGCATAAGTAGTAACACCAGTTACATTCAAACCACCAGTCACTTCCAAGGAATGGGAATTCGGAATCGTGACCTTATTAGTGGTCCTCGATTTAATATTATCTACTCGTAATGTTGACATACTCTTTTATCCGGAGATTGCAAAATTTTTTAGTTAAAGTTATTTATAAAATTATTCTGATTATAATACCATGACTGCACCATCTTCAACATCAACAGTGACTCCATTTTCTAGATCCATAGAAAGATCGTCTGATAATTCAGTTGGTATTTGAGAATAACCTACTTTATCATACCCAGTACCAAGAACTGCATTAGAAGTAAAAACACAACTAATATTCTCATCAAAAGCACCAGTACTTCTCATTAAATTAGTACCAGCTACTGGATCAGCAAAGAAATTCATATCAAAATCTGTCTTATCAGTTGTAAGTAAAAGACATCCATCATTTATATCAACGGTTACACCATTATCAATATCTATTGTGGAATCTTCATGAGTAAAAATTTCACCAAATTTTTGTGGTGTTTTCAGTGTCTTAGATGCTGGAAATTCCCCATAATGTATAAACAAAAGATTACTAATACTATCAGCAGCAGTAAGACCACCACCACCTCCACCAGAAATACTAACATCAATTAGACCATTAGTATGATCTAAAAATGTATTACCTGCACCAACAAAATTTACAGTATTTGCAGTTCCGACTAGTGTTCCTAGTGAAGCAATACCAACCCGTGCTAATGTAAGTTTTTCTAATGCCATGTCAGAATAACCCCTGCGATAAACCCATTATATTAGTCTTGAATGTAGTTCCAGAACCAACAGAACCATTACTAGTCATACTAGCAATATGTAAAGTAGCACCAGCACCTATATGAACATTTCTTGCTCTTGTAAACATCAAAAATCCACTATCTTCATCTGATGCAACGGTCACAGAGCTTCCTGCACCAATAGTTAAAGTAGCACTTACTTTAAAAATTTCATTACCACCAGTAGTAGGATCATTAGAAATTGCATTTCCAAATCCACTAAAACCAGTTAATGATGATGCATCACCATAAAACTTAGTGGCAGTTATAGATGACCCAGAAGAAATAGCACCAGTGGCAGTTATAACACCAGCTTGATAGTTCTCATTAGGATTAATAACACCTTGAGTAACCTTGGTTAGTGCCATACTATGTCATCTCCAATATAGTTAAAGCAACATCAACACTATTTTCTGTATCACTACTAACAGTTAAAGTATCTGTAGCTTCTAATACAACTTTATTTCCTTGCATAAATTCCAAAGATGAACCTTGTGCAATCGGAACATTCTTTAAAAGTTTAATATCATCTGCTGCTGCTCTTGTAACTCCTACACCAACATTAATACCAGAACCAGATACATTTGCAAGAGTAATTCCTATTACTGTAGTGGTAGTACTCGCTGGAACAACATAGGCTGATACCGTAGTAAGTCCTATGTTTGCTTTTGTTTTTAATTTAAAAGAATTTGCCATCTATACTAACCTAATACAATGGAATAAATCAATGCGTCAGTCAAAACATCCTCACTGCGATCTTTTATCTTATATGCACCTGAGATATTTATATTCCCATCTACATCCAATTTCTCAATTGGTGCTGCACTTCCTATACCAACCCGACCTGTATTGGGATCGTAAATAAATCTATCAGTAAGAGTTGCAATACCAATAATAGAAGTAGTTGCACCACCAACAAAACTAATGTCCTGAACAGGTCCAGAAGTTACTGTTGTTATACTTAATTGACCACCAGCAAGTGAACTTAGATCAACTACAACTGTGCTACCGTATCCGGTAACACTCATTCCAGTACCAACAAAATTGATGTCAGTAAAACCAACACCAATTCTATCTATATCTGGTATAACACCTGTGCTAGTGTTTATTGATGTTGATCCAATACCAACACCAGATGTATATAATTGTCCGTCCTGAAATAAACTTCCCTTAAAATCTAAATCTCCACCAACAAATAAATCACTTTGAGTAGTAACTACTCCAACAAAAGTAGAAAGACCAGTAACTTTTAAATTACTAAGAGTAGTTCCACCACTGTATGATGCACCACCAGCAGTGATAATACCTGTAAGGTTTACACCACCACCAATAAATTCATCTGCTTTTATATTACCAACTACATGAAGTTTCTCTTCAGGAGCCGTGGTGCCGATACCAACCGATGGCGTTGCCGTGGTCGCAATACCAATATTACCATTATTATTATCGACATCTATAAAAGAGCCTAATTGTGATAGTTCTCTATTATTAGCCATTAGTTATAGTCGGTGTCATTTATTATTTAGTTGATGATTATGACCATCCCATAGATGTTGCATGAATATATGTTTCCTTAGTACTAGCATTTTGATTATGTGTAGTAATCTTATAACACATAGAAGTACCAGATGGTTGACCAGATATATCCAAATTGTGGAAAGCAACAATCTTTTTATTAGTTCCCCAAGTTCCTTCATCAACTAAAGTTCCCTGAGTAAAGGTTGTACCACTATCTCTTGAAATATAACCCTTAATATCAGTATTAAGTGTTGCTGTACCAGCACCATTTTCTATTAACATTACCATATCTGCTTTGGTTGGTGCACTTGAAGCTGTTGTATCAGTAGATTGAAGCGTTAGATCACCAACTGTTATTGTAGATACTGAAATATCAAGATAGATAGCACCATTTCCACCATTAACTGCACTGGTCGTATTACCACCTTTACCTACTCCTGAAGTGTAATTGGCATCATCATCTCCACCTGCATTATGATTATTTCCTGCTTCAGAGGTTGGAGTACCAGACCAATATGATCCAGTATTGTAATAGCTTGAACCGCCACCACCACCAGAACCTTGGTTGCCGCCGCCTCCGCCGCCGCCACCATAGTAGCCGCCTCCGCCGCCTCCGCCTCCCAGATATCCACCTGGTTCTTGACCTTGGATACCACCACCATTATAAGAAGCAGATTGTGTTCTAGCCTGATCAGCACCACCAGCACCACCAGTCAAAGCAGATCCAGCTACTGCAGGAACTGATCCACCACCTCCTGCTGCTCCACCAGAACCCTGTTGACCACCATGACCATCGTTAGGACCGCCACCACTACCAGCAGTTGCACCAAAAGCACCACCAATACCACCATGCCTATTATTGTTATCACCAGCTCCACCGCCACCACCTGCAAGTATTAACGTATTTGCATGTGTTTTAGATCCTAAAAATATTCCTGAATATCCTCCACCATTACCAGCAGAACCACCTTTTTGTCCTTTAATACCACCCTGACCAACAGAAATAATTAAATCTGTTCCATCAGAAGTATAACTAAGAACTCCACTACCAAAAGCACCACCTCCACCATAATGAGAAGAACTCGATGGGCTACTATCCTGTCCACCAGCAGCACCCCAGACCTTAACAGTACCACTAACAGTAGCACCAGAATCTATAGAAATTGTAGTATCCGATCCACTGTAATTATATGTTTGATTATAAGTTGTACTACCACCACTAGAATCCTGTCCATAATAATACTTACCAGCACCTGATCCACTTACAGACTCATTTGTTGAGGCACCTGCATCTATACCAGAAGAATCTGCATATTCATCAATGACTTGATCTACCAAATTATACTTAGTTAGACTTCCATTAACAGCAACCTTAAATCCAAGTAGGGCAATATTTGCATTAAGAGTATCTATTTCACTCGAACTAGTTCCTGCAATATTTAATTTACCACTCATATTAGTGTGTGCAGTACACTGATAATATAAAGTACCTGGTGCATCTTGAGGGACTTCAAATATTATATCTGTCCCATTACCACCAGCATTATTAGTTACACCAGTATTATATGCAGTACCACCAGTATTTTGATAAGTGGTTTGAATTCTAAATGGATGTCCACCTGATCTATTCTTAAAAATATATTTTTGTCCTCTTAGAAGAGTAAGGTCAGGATCATTTACAGTACCAGTTAATCCATCACCAGTAAAAGTATAATCAGAACTTCCATTTGCACCAAGTACCCATGATCCTGCATAGGTTGCAGTTGTTGCAGTACCAATAGTTACACTACTATCTAATGCATAAGCAGTAGCAGCAGCAGTTGCAGTCGATGCTGTTCCT
>CEUX01104177.1_pt1 | contig 14774 bp, 24 predicted proteins | sample 531361 | NCBI WGS metagenome assembly CEUX01 (sample SAMEA2622736, study PRJEB7988) | marine metagenome | isolation source: saline water (ENVO:00002010), including
GATCTAGCACTAGGTTATATTCTGGATGGATCAGAGCTTATCAAGCTAGATTTTACAGATGAATTGTACTGTTCAACTGCTATTAATCTTTGCCCTATGGCAGAAATGGCAGGGTGCAAGCCGGGGTGCCTGAATAGTGCGGGACGTGGTGCCATGAATTGTGTTCAAACTGCTCGTATACGGAAAGCAGTTATGCTACGGGATACTCCGGAACTATTCTTTGATCTATTAAGAATGGATCTAGATAAATTCCAGAAGTATTGCCAGAAGCGTGATATACAGCCAGTTGTTAGGCTTAACGGCACTAGTGATCGTAATTGGAAAGATGTAATTCTGGATTACCCTGCTATCCAGTTCTATGATTATAGTAAAGTATATAATCGTGTGAAAAAGAATTGGCCTTCCAACTATCACCTTACCTTATCCTATTCAGAAGCTAATAATGAGTATAGGGACAAGGTGGTAAAGTATGCTAACAACTATAACACTAATCTGGCTGTGGTATTCAGAGATAAGAACAGGATACCTGATACATTCTTAGGTCGCCCCGTGATTAATGGGGACGCAGATGACCTACGTTTCCTTGATCCAGAGGGTGTAGTAGTAGCACTATATGCCAAGGGCAAGGCAAAGTATGATCAATCTGGTTTCGTAATTGACTAAAGGAACAGGAACAAGGGGGTTGACAATGGATAAAAACTTTGTTAGGGTTGACAAGGATGAACTTTTTAAGATATTGGGGATGGTGGAATATTTTAATCACATTACAATTTTTTACTCTTCACTTGATCCTAACGCTAAAGGTAGTTCTAAAGATCTTTTGATGAAGGAAATTAAAGGTAAGTTATTGAAATTATTAGAGGAATTAAAAGGGGTTGACAATGGATAAAAACTATGGTATATGGGACATAATGGCATTGGCCGTAGTACTGGCCGGGATGATAATGTTTGTGGAGGTATTTATTTATGGTGGAATATAGTAGACAGAAACTGGTGGACCAGTGCATGAACGCCGTCCGACGTATGAGTTATTATCAGTGGTGCTTTGCAATGGAATCACGGTACAATGTTATGCCGGACTGGTGGTGGGACCCCGTTGAGAAGGACAAAAAATACAAGCATTATTTAGCAACTGGCGCGTGGGGAGCATAATAAGATGGTAGAATCTCTATGGTATTATCTTGAGATAATCTTTAAGGACCCCGGAGTACGCCTTGCATATGTGGCACTGGTGATCTACATTGCGGTAAGGTTTTGGTAAAGTAGGAGCATAATAAGATGGAAACAATAAGTAAGCATAATATTTTCATGACTATTGAAGAAGCTAAAAAGATAGCTAATGGTACTCATGAAATCAGTGGACTACTTGTTAAAGAAAGACGAATAATCTTGACAAGTAAAAAGACAAGTAGAGGGGAAGTAAAATGAGGTGCATTATTTGTGATACTAAACTAAAAGACAGTGAACTCCTAAAACGTGATCTGTTCACTGGTCTTCCTCTGGACACATGCAGTACGTGCATGGCTATGGTAGGAGAGACAATTGCGGAGGACTTTGAGTACATAGACGACGTGAATATTATTTCAAAGATTTCTCTTGACAATGAGGAAAAAGATCTATAGAATACTTAAGATACCTAGGAATTAATCCTTAATGAATTTATTAAAGTTATTTCCTAGGTGTTCTTAAGACTGAGAGTGTCATGAGGGGAACCTATTAGGGGTCCATAGTAAGGTAAGTAGTAGGTGAGCGAGTCCTCATGCACAAAGGCCTAACCTCTCTACCCTGTTGTAGAGGCCGAACAGGGGTGGCACTCTCAGCCTTAAGAATATCTGGACATAAAAAAGAAAGGAGCAAGCTAGTGATAAACGACGCAGAACTTCATGAGAAAATAGAAAATTTACGTAAAGAGATAGAATTACTTCAGATGCGTGTAAGGGCGTTGGAATGGGACCAAGTAATTGACGAGGAAGGAAAGTAGTGTTATGTCCACCAAGAATAAGAGACGGTCTTCTTCAAGGAAGCGAAGGAACCCCGAGAAGGTCGTGATGGACAAGTATTACCATCCCAAGACCTTCAGGTCTCGTAAGCGTACCTTGTCTGCGACTGATGCAGATAAAGAAATTAAGGAATACATGAGAGGCATAGATTATGATAATTTTTAATGACAGAGAAGATTATTCTGGTTTTTCTACCAGACACATTCATATTGAGAGAGCCAATAAGATTTTAAATGAGGTCGGTTTGCAACTGGAGTATAATCTTGTGGGTAATTATCTTAACAAGGATACCAAACAGGAGCAAGTTCATTCTCTGACAGTGGAACTGTTGAAAGAATGAAGGAATACGTAATTATGATTTTGATCTTGTTGCCAATTGAAAAGACTTTTAAGGTTAATAGTGAGTTGTCTTTCTTACCAGTCAAGGTGTCTCATTGTGATGTTGAAGTGGATACAATTTATTACGATCCTCCAGTCAACAAACATGAAATAAACATAGGTAACGAGAGGCTACAATATGTGGGTCATATATGCCCGGTGACGGAATAAAAAAGGAGTTTAAAGTGAAAAAAGCTATATGGTTTGCTAACGAGGCACCCCGGATAGGCTCCGGCTACAGGATAGTAAACGTCAAGAAGAGGGGTCGTAAGTGGGTCCATCTTGAGTACTGGCCAGCAGGTTCTCAAGGTCACAAGATAAACGTAAAACTTCTGAAGAGTGTGTTTGAGAGGCTCGAAGAATTAACAGATCGTCAACTAAAGATAGGAGGTACAGACTAGTGGCTAAGAATCCAATGGGAAAGACGAGAGACGTAAATAAACCATACGCTGTGTTCAGGCTTGGTTTGCTAGAGATACGTGTTCTCAAGACTTATCAACTACCAAAGAATGAGGAGAAGAATATGTTTGCACGTTGGTTTACTGCGGCTAAGTCACCCATGACCTACGATAGATGGGAGTATGGCGATACATACAAGCGAGAGGTTGTTGATTCATTTGAACAGGTAGCGTCCTCTCCGGAGTACGATCAGGCCTATGGGAAGGACGGTAAACCTATAGACTTGACACCTACGTCTAAGCATGGTAATATATTAGCATAACCAATTAACTGAAGGAGACTATTTATGATTACTGAAGGTACAGTTGCATTCTCAAATCTTGCCGAGACAGAGAAATATCAAGGGCAGGACACGGGCAAGTACTCCATCGTCCTGAATCTGGAACCGGACGAAGCCTCAAAGCTGGACGAGTTGGGGATCAAGCTCAAAAAGTACAAGAACGAACCTCAAAGAAAGTTCGTAACCAAGTTCCCCGGTTTTTCCGTCCTTGACGTTGACGGTGAGCCCATTGCCAAGTACATCCCGTATGGTTCCAAGGTGCGGGTACTGTGGGAACCCAGCAAGCCACATCCAAAGTATGGTGTTTCTCCGTACTTCAAGAAGATCAAGGTACTGGAGATGGCTGAAGGTATGGACGGTGTAGATGACGAGGACTTTTAATGTTACAGTCTAACTTCTTAAGCAAGGCACCCTGCCCTTCATGCCGTAGTAACGGAGAAGACAAGACGGGGGATAACCTCGCAGTCTACGATGACGGGCACGGGTACTGCTTCAAGTGTGGACATATCGAAAGGGACGGGGGTGCAACTCCCCCTCCCATTGAAAACCTGGGACGGTCCCAGAAAACGAGAGGATTGGAAATGTCCGGTACATCAGGACCCATCAAGGATAGAAATATATCTCAACGAATAGTCGAGAAGTTTGGGGTAACTCTTGAGGACGACAAGCATCACTACCCCTACCACGACAAGGACACTGGCAACCTAGTGGGAACCAAGGTCCGTAACGTAGCGTCAAAAGATTTCTATACCACCGGAACACTGGAGAACACTGGCTTGTTTGGTATGAGCCACTGGTCTGGCGGTGGTAAGTTTATCACGGTCACGGAGGGGGAACTAGATGCCCTCGCCGTGGCCGAGATGTTCGACGGCAAGTGGCCCGTGGTCAGCATCAAACGGGGAGCCACCGCCGCAGCCAAGGACATCAAGGAGAACCTTGAGTGGCTGGAGACATTCGATAAGGTGGTCATCTGTTTCGACAACGATGCCGCTGGACAGAAGGCCGCTGATGAGGTGGTCTCTCTGTTCTCTCCCAACAAGGCCAAGGTAGTGCGTCTGCCCATGAAGGACGCCGCCGATATGCTGACGGCAGGGAGGGTGCAGGAGTTCGTCAAATGCTGGTGGGACGCTAAGGAATACAAGCCAGCAGGGGTGGTCTCGCTGTCCGACGAGGTATGTTGGGACGCTTTTGTCACCCGTGGCAAGGCAGAGATCATACCCTTCCCGTCCACCTTCGGCACCCTCAACAAGATGATGAACGGGGGCATGGCTGCTGGTGAGGTCACGGTGATAGGTGCCCTGACCTCCGTAGGTAAGACTACTTTCGTTACCAACTTACTCTATGGTATGTACAAGGAGACCAACCGTAGGATCGGAGCGGTGTTCCTTGAGGCATCCATAGGTGAGATCACGGAGAACGTAGTGGGTGTAGTGGGTGGCACCAATATCAAGGTGATACCTGAGGAGGAGCGGGACTACAGTTCGTACCGTCCTCACTATGAGGAACTACAGGAGACCGACAGGATACACCTTGACGACCATGCTGGAGCCTCAGACATAGAGGACTTGTTCTCTCGTATGCGGTATCTAATCAAGGGCATGGACTGTGATGTGATAATACTTGATCCACTACAGGCAGCAGTGCAGTCCAATGAAAACGGGATGATCGACTCCTTCATGGACAGGTGCCTGAAGCTGGCCAAGGAAACCAATGCGGCCATCATCATTGTCTCACACCTACGCAAGCCCAGCGTCAAGGACCCTCACGATGTCAATGAGTACGACATGAAGGGGTCAGGTTCGATCAATCAGATCGCATTCAATACCATACTCCTGAGCAGGGACAAGATGTCGGAGGACGACTACGCTAGGAACTGTACCAAGGTGCAGCTAGTGAAGTGCCGCCGCACGGGACGCACGGGATACGCTGGATGGCTGTACTACGAGGACGATACCTCCCGTATGGTAGCGGGTGTGGCACCTGAGGTACAGGAGGTGGCCCATGAAGAGTTCTAAAGAAGAGGGGGTGGGGATCGCAGGGACAATGGATCAGGATGTTCCCGTTGGGATGTTCAAATGCAACTACTGTGGTTCGTTCCATGAGACTCCTGAGGTAGCCAAGGCAGTTCCCATGAGGTTCTGGTGCAGTAAGGACTGCTGGGAGAAAGCCCATGAAGAGTTCTAAACTTGCTAAAAATCCTTATGATATAAAATATGGTTCAAGGCTGAGATCAAGAAAGGAATCTTATATTTTAAGAAAGACAGGAGGTACGTGTGAGTTGTGTAAAGATCACTGGCCTTCGGACATACTTTGTTTTCATCATCTTAATCCCGAAGATAAAGAGTTTGGTTTGGCTGTAAGAAAATGGAGTACTAAAAATTTAGATAATGTCTTGAGGGAAGCTGATAAGTGTGCTATCTTATGTATGAACTGTCATGCTTTGGAACACAAAGCTCTAAACAGAGGTGAGACTTTAATCAATGACCCGGACGCTTATCTTAGATATCGAAACCACCGCTTTACAAAACAACCGAACCTCTTCGATAGAGAGGATATGGATGATAGGGACGATGGACATGGAGACGAAGACGAAGAAGAGTTTCCTTGCGCCTTCATATAGTGACACAACAGAGATAAAGGAGTTTATTAATGGATATTCTACTGTGGTTGGTCATAATATTATTGGGTTCGATGTCCCTGTAATGAATGACCTGTTGGGAATAACACTGTCCAACAACGTAGTCGATACCCTTATTCTGTCCCGTTTGTACAATCCTCAGATAGAAGGAGGACATTCACTCAGGGCATGGGGGGAACGACTGGGGTTTGAGAAGGGAGAACATGACGACTGGTCTACCTTGTCGGACGAGATGATTGAGTACTGCGAGAGAGACTTGGACATTACTGCCAAGCTATACACTAAACTCACTGAAAAGCTGGAGGAGTTTCAGGGGGAGTCCGTAGAACTGGAGCATGAAGTGCAACGTATTATAACTGAGCAGGAGAATAACGGATGGAAACTGGATGTTGAAAGAGCTTTCGATTTACAAGGAAAACTTAAACAACGTAGCATGGAAGTGGAACATGAGGTCCATAAAAAGTTCTTACCACTTCCTGTCTTCGATAAGGAGGTCACTCCCAAATATAACAAGGACGGAGGCCTTAGTGTGGTTGGCCTTAAGTTTCTTGGGGATCGGTATACTGACGTGGCTGGTCCTTTTAGCAGAGTTTCTTTTCCCGAATTTAATCTAGGGTCAAGACAACAGATAGCCCGTCACCTACAGTTCTTTGGATGGAAGCCCAAGTTGTATACTGAAAAGGGACAGGCCATCGTAGACGAGGGAGTTTTATCCAAGGTTGATATACCTGAGGCCAAACTAATCGCAGAGTATCTACTGATACAGAAGAGAACGGCACAGGTGCAGTCATGGATAGAGGCGGTAGAGGAGGACGGCAGGGTTCACGGTAAAGTTAATTCAATAGGTGCCGTGACGGGACGTATGACACACAGCAACCCCAACATGGCACAGGTCCCCGCCTCCTACTCTCCCTACGGTACTGAATGCCGTAAATGCTGGACAGTACCCAAAGGTTACGGGCTTGTGGGCATTGATGCCTCCGGTCTGGAGTTAAGAATGTTGGCCCACTACATGAATGATGAGGAGTACACAAATGAAGTTACCAATGGAGACGTACATACAACCAATCAAAGAAATGCTGGACTTGCAACAAGAGACCTCGCTAAAACTTTTATCTACGCTTTCCTCTACGGTGCGGGGGACGCAAAGATCGGAGCTATTGTTGGAGGTTCTCGAAGAGACGGAGCAAAACTTAAGGAAAAGTTTCTTGACAACACACCGCCTCTTAGAGATTTACGAGAACGGGTTGCCAAGTCAGCCAAGCGAGGATACCTCAAGGGTTTAGACGGTAGAAAGTTAATCCTGAGAAGTGAACACGCCGCCTTGAATACACTTCTACAGTCAGCGGGTGCAATAATAATGAAGAAGTCCTTGACGATCCTGGATGAATATGCTACAATACATAATATAAAGTACAAGTTTGTAGGCAATATTCATGATGAGTTTCAAGTGGAGGTCAGAGAGGACCAAGCAGAGAAGCTAGGCTGGCTGGCCGTAGAGTGTATCAAGGCCGCTGGGGATCGGATGTCACTTAAATGCCCACTGGACGGAGAGTACAAGGTGGGACAATCGTGGGCAGAGACCCACTAAGAGGAGAGTATAATGGAAAAGAACATGGATACCCTAGTCGAAGACATCTATACCCTCATGGTCAACAGAAACACTGGCGATGGCGTGGACGTTGAGGAGGAGATAGATAATTTCGGAGAGGCCATGAAGGACATCATGCGTAAGGAGTTCCTTCCGGGTGGACGTAGGGACGGTAGAAAACTACGCCTTTCCTCAGTGGGTAAGAATGATCTTATCCAGTGGTTTGCCTACAACGGCTACAGGGGTGAGCGTATCAAACCCCATACTCTTATCAAGTTTATGTACGGTCATATGATTGAGGAAATGCTCCTGTTTCTTGTGCGTCTCACCGGGCATGAGGTAACGGACGAACAGAAGGAAGTGTCAGTCGGTGGAGTCAAGGGTCACATGGACTGCAAGATTAACGGCATTGTGACGGACGTTAAGTCCACCACCAAGTATGGCCTCATGAAATTCAAGGACAGAACACTGGCATCTAACGATGACTTCGGTTATGTCGATCAGATCAAGGCATATGCCCATGCGGAGGGAGATCGTAAGTGGGCATGGCTTGCTATGGACAGGGACAGTGGTAAGCTGGCTGTTCTTGAGTATGACTTGGACAACACGAGTGATCCCATGCACGAGCATTTCTCAGGTGATATTGAGGAAAGGATTGAGCATGTAAAAAAGTCAGTAAAGCAGGAAGACCGACCTTCAAGATGCTATTCTCCCGAAGAGGATGGGAAGTCAGGCAACTTAAAACTGTGTACTACCTGCTCGTATTGTCAATACAAGAAATTATGTTATCCAGAAGTCCGCGCCTTTCACACTGGATCAGGTCCAAAGTTTTTAACGACCGTCATAAACGTCCCTAAGAATCGTCAAGGGAAACCTTACCCTGAAATTAACCTAGAGGAGTAAAGCTATGAAACACTACAGAATTGTAACGACCTCGCGTCAGGACCGTCTCGAAGAACAGGTCACTAACTATTTAAACGATGGATGGGACTTATGCGAAGGACCTAAGCAATCAAATAACGGTTGGCTTCAGGCCGTGATTAAAGTAACCAAGGACAAGAAGAGTGCCCCCAAGGTATCGGAATAAATTTGAGGAGACTGCTGGTCTCTTACTGAAGAAGTACTGTAAATACGAAGCAGAGAAGGTCCCTTATGTCATCCACAAGAATTACATCCCTGACTTTGTAGGGAGAAACAATAAGAACAAAATAGATATTCTTGTGGAGGCTAAGGGATACTTCAGAGTCGGTGACACACAGAAGTACAAAGCAATACGGGACAGTCTACCAAAGAAAAGACAGTTGGTTTTTCTTCTGTATAACCCAAACAAAAAACTAAGGAAGGGAAGTAAAATGAATATGTCAGAATGGTGTGAGAAGGAAGGGTTCAAGTGGTACACATTGGAGGACATTACCGATGCCTTTATCAAATGAACAGTTTATCAGGAGACTCGCAGCAATCACTGATCCCGAATTTCTCTGTGACTACCTGGGCATTACCAGTGAAGATATACTTGAGAGGTTTGAGGACGTAGTTGAGGAAACTATGGAGGACCTCCGAAGAGAATTTGATGTTGACATCCAAGATGAAGAGGAGTATAATAATGACTAGAGATGAAGTTCTATTGAGGGCTCAGGAAATTATTAATGGAGAAAGGGATTCGGACTACGGGTCTGCACTTGACAACCATAATAGAATTGCTAATTTATGGAACATTTATTTTGATGGTAGACATTCAGTGACCCCGGAAGACGTAGCTATCATGATGATATTATTAAAGGTGGGAAGATTGATTCATACTCATACTTCGGATAGTTTTGTGGACATAGCGGGGTATGCGGCATTGGCCGAAGAAATGGTGAGTACTCAGAATGTTATCGAATTTAGACCGGAGGAGTAGAGATGGATAGGGATTTAGAAGAAGAGTACTTTAATGAATTAATGGAGGAGGAAGGGTTACATCCTAACTACTATAACTGGTTACGATCTCTTAGTCATGCAAATAAAAGAACACCTTCTTTTTTCATAACTCTGGCTTTGGAAGATTTATATGTACGACTAACTCAGGGTCCTGATTTTCCTGAGGAAACTCCCATAACTCATCATTAAAGGATAACAGGAATGTACGGAAGAAATTCAGTAGGACCACAAATTAAACCATGTGATGATCTCCACGCCATGAAGTATCGACTGGCTAATGAAAGTTTTGAGGAGGCCATTAACAGACAAGCAGGAGCAATGTCGGATGATGAAGAGCATCGTAAAGCATATAAAGAGATCACTATGGATATGCGGTTCCTTCCTGCGGGGAGAGTACAGTCCGCGATGGGAAGTCCTAGGAATGTTACAGCACTCAATTGTTTTGTTAGCGGAGTTATTGAGGACTCTATGGACTCGATCATGCAGAGAGCCGGGGAAGCTGCTGAGACAATGCGGAGAGGAGGCGGTATTGGCTATGATTTCAGCCTTATTCGCCCTCGTGGTGATCGTATTGTTTCTCTTGACAGTTCCGCTAGTGGGCCTGTATCTTTCATGCACATATTTGACGCAGTATGTAGAACGATTGTTAGCTCGGGACACAGACGAGGGGCCATGATGGCAGTGCTTCGAGTGGATCACCCCGATATTGAGGAGTTCATTCGAGCAAAGAAGAACGATAAGGACTTGACCAACTTCAACATCTCCGTAGGTGTTACTGATGAGTTCATGAGGGCAGTGGAGAAGGACGGAGACTTCGACCTCAAGTTTAACGGTAAGGTCTACAACACGATCAACGCCCCCATGTTGTGGGACGAAATCATGCGTAACAACTGGGATTGGGCAGAGCCGGGGGTTATCTTCATTGACCGTGTTAATGAGGACAATCCCCTATGGTACTGTGAGGACATTGATGCCACTAACCCCTGTGGTGAGCAGCCCCTACCTCCCTTCGGTGCTTGTCTTCTGGGTTCCTTTAATCTGCCAAGGTACATTACGTCTGACTTTGAATTTGACTATGAACAGTTCAATAATGATGTCCCTCATGTTGTACGTGCTATGGATAATGTCATAGATCGTACTAAATACCCCCTTGAGGAGCAGCGTAAGGAGCATCAGAGGACCCGTAGGATAGGCATAGGGATCACCGGCCTAGCCAACGCCTTCACTCTTCTGAACCTCTCCTATGGCTCTCCTGAGTCCGTTAAGTTTACCAAGAAGATTATGAGGACGCTGACCCTCGATTGTTATGAGGCAAGCTCAGATCTTGCAGTGGAAAAGGGATCGTTCCCTAAGTTCAAAAGTACGGGATATCTGGAGGGTGGCTTTGTATCCAAGTTTCCCGAGTACCTGAAGGATAAGATAAAGAAGCAGGGCATGAGGAACAGCCACTTGATTTCCATAGCACCCACAGGGACCATCAGCTTTACCGCTGACAACGTAAGCAGCGGGATTGAACCTGTGTTTGCATTGGAGTACGACAGGACTGTACAGGTTCCTGAGGGTCCTGTGATTATGAAGATGAGGGACTACGTACATGACAAGTATAATCTACAGGGTGAGGTAGCCAACGACCTGTCAGTGGACGACCACCTTGCCATTCAGATTGCGGTGCAGCCATTTGTAGACAGCGCCTGTTCCAAGACCATCAACGTAGGGGACGGTGTGACCTTTGATGAGTTCAAGGATGTGTACATGAAGGGATGGAAGGGTAAGCTAAAGGGTGTGACCACCTTCAGGCTGGCAGGTAAACGCTACGGTATTCTTAATATGGCCGATGAGTCACAGACAGAGGGTGCCGCCTGTTACATAGATCCAGATACGGGTACAAAAGAATGTGGTTAAAAATGTTAATAGAAAATTTTATAGAGTGGTTAAATAAAAAGATGGAGGGTAAGCCCGTACCCAGATATCTCTCTGGAAAATCTAACGAATAGCTATAATGTCCAGTCCGCAACGGGAGCAGCTAAACCTGCTCTTGTTGCTCCCTGGATTCTTGTGACCAAACACAAAGCAGATAAGTTTGGAAATTTTCCGGTTCATTATTCGTACCTCTCTTTTAGCTTTTTCTTATTGTACCTCTCCTTACCCCCGCCTAAATGGGACTCCAGAAGTCTTCCGGCGATAGGTACGTGTTTCATGGACTTCTCAAAGTCTCCACTTAAGAGAGACTCAATTCCCTCAAAAACAGGAATAGGAACAGTCAATAAGTTATCCGCAAAACCAGTTAAGTTTCCTTCCTTTATGTTCTTTGATCCATATTTGTTTAGCCCAAAGGCTCCAGCTAAGGCCCACAGAGCGTCCGTAGGTAAGTCCTCAGGAGCTATGTCCCGGCCAAGTAAGAAATCTTTAGTCTTCTCCACGCCTAGACCCCCTGCGGCCATAAAGCTACCTATCTTACCTAGTTTCCAAGCGGCATCAGCAGCCTTACGCTTCCCACTCTTTGTATTGCTAGAAGACATTGCCTCATGTACAACATTTCTACGTACCAAGTCATACTGTTTTAACGTGAAGGACTTAAGCATATATAAGACACGTCCATTAGGGCTATTTAAGTAAGCCTGAGGGTACTCACTATACGATACGGGCTGGTGTTCAGAGAGTTTCGTAAAGAAATGAAGGTTAGTTAACTCAGTCTTACGTCCAGCCTGTAGGTCACTAACTAGTTTATCAATATCGGGGCCATAAACATCTCCCCACTTCTGTTTAAACTTAGCAACACCTTCCTCATTAGCAGGGTTTAGTTGCTTAACGTACTTATTCTTAACGGCATTCATTAAACTTTCTTTGCCAAAACGGTCTAACCGCTTAAACTGAGTGGCTTCTAGTAATTTATCCAGAGTCTTTGAGAACCTTCCTTCGGTGTGTAACTCCTGGGCAATCTGGTTGTTCAGCCCAACGTCATCCATGACCACACTTTTCTTACCTATAGCAGCCTTAACTGTATTTTTAAACCCATGATAACCTATAACATTTGGGACATCAGCAGCCTGTGTTAGCGTGGACATAAAGTCCCCTAAGGTCCCTATATATCCTAAGTTCTTAATGCCAGCTAAAGTACCGTGCATAGGGGTATCAGCAGAACCGAATCGGCTAGACAGCATATCTCTAAGATCAACTGCCTGTCGGTCATCTATCTTCCCTTTAGTGACCAAATCGTCAACCATGCTCTGAATAGAGGCGTCCAGATTAATACCTGACTCATCCCCTATGTTCTCTACGGCAAACTCTCCCTTACCAAAAAACTTCTTTCTTTCAATATGATTGACTGAAGAGCGTATGTACTTCTGTAATGCCGCTCCTGGAGAATTGTAGTGAGACATTAATTCTATACTGATCTCATCGTCTAAAGTTCGTGGTTGAGTCTGACCTGGGATTCTTTCTGAGACAGTTTTAGCGTCCTTTGACTTCAAGACCCTTTCGATTGCCCTGTCTCTTTCGTCACTTGTAAGTTGACTGAGGTCTTTTTTCTTACGTTCAGCAGTCTTAATAAGTTCCTTTGTGAATAAGTCTTGTTGCTCTCTTCCTAACGCCTTCTCAAGCTGTCCATAGTTTTTTACACTACGAGGAAAGTAATTCTCTACGTCTGCCTTATGTCCAGCCTCAGTTAACTCTTCTCCTAAGTCAAAAAGTAGCTCCTTAACGTCCTCAAAGGGATTTACTTCCACACCTTCTTTTGTAGTAGTTCTTAATAACTGAGGAGCGTTGGTCTGCATCCAGCTTTCTGCTTCATTAAATCTGCCAGTGCCAAGGTAGTAGTTTAGTTCTTGCTTGGCCATTTCGGGGAGCTTTTCTACTTCAGCAACAAAGTTATCTGCTCTCTTTAGATAGTCTTGAGTTCTCTTGTGAAGATTAAACTCCGTCCTCATTAGACGACCAAAGACACCATCATCAATCTCTTTAATACGTGTGGAAAGAATACCTAAGAACCTATCGGCCCCCTTGGAGACAGTACGAAACACAGCGGAATCTTCAGCAATAGCCGCCTGTACTGCTCTCTCTGCGTCATCAACTGAGCTATAGAAACGGGGCTGCACTTTTTGTGCCCGGAAGGAAGCCTCTAGACGAGCAGGGGAAATCCCTAGCTCTTCTGCAATATTAGGAAGGTCTTGCTCAGTAACATTAATCCCCCTACTTTGCTTCTGGGCTATAAGAGCCTGAGCCTTCTTTACTGTCTTAGAGGAGCTTTTGTTTGTGTAAAGTGAAGACACTTTACTCGCTACTTTAGGAGTAGCCTTAACGGCACCTACTAAGACCAAAGGAGCGGCGGCACCAGCGGCAGTAAAGAGACCAGCCTTAACGGGATCAACTGCTCCCTTAGTTGCTAAGTCCTGAGTTGCGCTAAAGCCTCCTCCTAAGATTCCTGACCGTACAGCTACATTAGCTACACCTTTGCCCATAGGAAACAGCGTACTGGGGTCCTTTAAAGTACCGTAAATTTCTCCCGCAGTCTCCATAAATCCGCCATCAGGACGATACCCCTTAAAGTTTTCCTGCAACTCCCTTTCTTTGGAACGCAAGATCATCTCTCGTCTTTCTTGAGGCTCTGCCTTAGTGAAACCTTTTCCGTACTTTTCGTCGGCAGATTTATAGGAGGACAGAGAGGTATACTTCTGGCGTTCATCCCAGGAATCAAAAGGATTACTGAAGATGTTATCACTAAGATAATCCAGACCAAAGTCTATAATATGACCAGCGGTAGGGAAGTGACTAATCAGGTAGTCTATCCCATAGTCTACAAGGCCAGTACTCTCTCCTTTAGCTTGCCCGTAAGCCCAAGAAGTAAAGATATCGTTCTCAGTTCCACGTATAAGTTTACCATTGGAGATAAAGTCTCCCTCTTTAGCCTCTAGCTTCTGAAGATTTTCACTATTAAAGATGTCTTCAGCAGTTAGAATATGGTCTACTTCGTCTTCAGGACGAGAAAATACCCTGATAAGTCTTTTATCTTCTCCTATCTTGTCTCCAGACTTAGCCCCTAGCCTCCGAAGATTCTCAGAGCTATTGATGTCCTCAAGTGTTAAAGTATAGTCCGTCACTACTCTTTGACTCCAGAGAACGGATCGCCACTACCAACACTACCAACACCCACGCCTGTTTGAGCAGCAGACCACCCTTGTTTTAGAAGTATATCAAAAGCCTCATCAACATTACGGACTTTATTTTTAGCCATGATAGATTCTACAGCCCGAGAGACTCTATTTATATTAGAAGTATCCCAAGGTCCATAATCGCTCTTACCTAAAAGCTGTATAACACGGTCTTTATTGGCCGACATCTTGCCCTTTACTGCGGTAGTCTGTTTATCTGTAAGAGGTTTAACTCGAACAGCAGAGGAACCAGCTGACCTCGCAAGAGCCCCAGTTAATGTCATGTCCTGCCCTCTTCGTTTAGTCTTGTCCGTCAGGTCTGCTAGATCTCTTTCATGTTGTTGACGCAGCTTAAGTGCTT
>CEUX01086128.1_pt1 | contig 14748 bp, 12 predicted proteins | sample 531361 | NCBI WGS metagenome assembly CEUX01 (sample SAMEA2622736, study PRJEB7988) | marine metagenome | isolation source: saline water (ENVO:00002010), including
GGGACTGACAATTCAAACGCAATTCTGAACGCAATCAACGGAATTAGCTGGCCTGATTACAGTACCAACTTTCAGGAAATCCTTAATGCTATTTCGGGTGTAAATGACAATATTGACGGAATTACTATTCCCGATTATTCGACAGAGCTTGCTGATATCTTGTCAAGACTAACGGCAGGAACAACGACTTGGGTTCCCGGTGTCAATTGCGTGGGCAGTGGAAGTACAGGCGTAATTACAGTAGGTAGTAGTGGGTCAACTTTACCTGTGTGTCCAAACTAAGATTAAAGGCGGTGGATATCAGATCATTTTTTTATTCAATCGGGTATCCCAAATTGAGGAGGATTTTTCGTGGCAGTAGCCGAAATAGCGGCAATCATCGCCACGGTAAATGCAGCCGCAGGAGCGATAAACAAAGTCGCAGGAACGTGCAACGATCTTAGCACTATTGGTTCGTTTGTAGGAAAGCTTGGTCAAGCTCAAGTAGACATTCAAGCTTATCAAAATAAGCATAAAAATAACCTGTCTCAGGAAGAGTTAATCCAGATAACGCTGGCAAAGAAGCAGTATCAGGACAGGATGAACGAAATCCGCGAGTTATTCATATATTCTGGAAATGCTCATCTGTGGGATGAAATACAGATGGAAATGGCAAATGCGAGGAAAAGACGCATTGCCGAAATGAGAGCAAAGGAAGCTGCAAGAAAAAGAGCAATAGAACTCACGATTTGGGTGGGATTTATTCTTTTGATTAGTGTGGCAGCATTCTTGGCGATGATGTATGCAATATCAACGTATGCAGACCCATTGGATTTTACTACTGACCTGTCAGCAGTTTTGCTTTTGTTGGGAGGTTTGCCGCTATGGTAATGGCGTTTCTTCTGATTATGATTGTCGATGGCGAGGTTCTCGAAAGCAATCAGTTTGTTTTTCGTAATGTTCATCGTTGTAATTACTTTGCCAGAGCTTTGGAGCGTGGCGAGGTATCTTATAGATATTCTTTTGTTGCAAGACAAACCTTGATAACGGCTTACTGTATACCGAAGATGGTATCTGCAAACACAACTTTTCGGGATTAAACTATGAATATATTTAGCGCAGTTCTTGGGCCAGTCACTAACCTTGCTGGCACATGGATGAAAAACAAGCATGAGCAAACTCAGGCTAAACATCAGGCTAAGATGACGGTGATACAGAATGATGCTGAATGGGAAACCAAAATGGCTTCTGCCAGCGATAACAGCTTTAAAGATGAGTTCTGGACGATTGTACTCGCTGTCCCTATCTTTATGGTGGGCTATGCTGTCGCTTTTGATGATATTGCTGTCATGGATAGGGTTCATGCTGGTTTTGATGCTCTATCTAATCTACCGGATTGGTATCAGTATTTACTCTTCATCGCAGTTAGTGCGTCATTTGGGATAAGGGGTGCAGATAAGCTGATGAAGTTACGCAAATGAGTCCTGAAGAATTTGACAAATGGAGAGTGTTTCCAAGGTTGCTAGTGCTGGTTATGGCAATAGCTACATGGGACGTAATACATTGGTTTATGAGCATTGAAGATCCGACTTTTGAACAGGCTGGGTTAGTAAGTGTGGTAACTGGGGCAATGACCGCAGTGTTTGGTTTGTTTTTGGGGCAAGGAAAAAAAGAGTGACGTTTAAGTATTTTACGCGAGATGAATTTAAGTGTTCTGAAACAGGCAACAATGATATTCGGGATGAGTTTATTCATGCTCTTGATAATTTAAGAGAAGAGTGCGGGTTTCCTTTCAGGATCACCTCTGGCTACAGATACCCAACTCACAGTGCAGAGGCAAAGAAAGAGAAGCCGGGTCAGCACACATTCGGCATTGCAGCAGATATAGCAGTACAGGGCGGCGCACAGAGATTTGTGCTTGTTTCTAAGGCGTTAGAGCTTGGTTTCTCAGGGATTGGGGTTGCAAAAAGCTTTGTCCATGTTGACACAAGAACAAGCAATCCAGTGTTGTGGTGTTATTAGATGGCTCTTCAGAAGATAAATTTTGCACCGGGAATTAACAAGGAAGGAACCCAGTACACGGCTGATGCTGGCTGGTATGATGCTGACAAAGTTCGCTTCAGAAAAGGAAAGCCAGAGAAGATAGGAGGCTGGCACAAATACACCTCTAGCTCTTATAAAGGCATAGCTAGATCCATATTAGACTGGGTAACTGCCGCTGGAACTAAATATTTTGGGATAGGAACAAACTTAAAGTTTTATGTTGCGGCTGGTAGCGAATACAGCGATATAACACCTATTAGAGCGACTACAAGCGCTGGGGATGCGACCTTTGCTGCAACCAATGGCTCGTCTACTATTACAGTAACAGAGACAAGTCATGGCGCAGTTAACAATGACTTTGTGACGTTTTCTGATGCGGCATCTCTTGGCGGAAATATTATTGCGGCAGTTCTCAATCAGGAATATCAGGTTGTAAATGTTCTTACCGCTAATACATTCACGATTACAGCAAAAGACACCAGTGGAGATACCGTTACTGCAAATGCTAGTGACAGCGGGAATGGAGGCAGTTCCACGGTAGCTGCGTACCAAATCAACACAGGCTTGAATGCTTGGGTGGAAAGCACTGGTTGGAGCGTTGGATCGTGGGATGTTGGCACATGGAGTTCATCAACATCACTATCTGCTACAAACCAACTAAGATTATACACCCAAGATTCTTTTGCAGATGATTTAGTATTCAATGTCCGTGGTGGCGGGATTTACTATTGGGATGAAAGCGTAGGAACAGGGTCTAGGGCGGTAGCCTTATCTGCGGTAAGCGGAGCTTCTGATGCCCCAGTAAAAGCTTTACAAGTTATGGTATCTGACGTTGATCGTCATGTAATAGCGTTTGGTGTCAACCCTATTGGAAGCACCACGATCAATCCTTTGTTTGTTAGATGGTCTGATCAGGAAAGCGCGGTGGATTGGACTCCTACAGCAACTAATACGTCTGGCGGTCAGGTATTGAGTTCTGGGTCGCAGATCATAGGTGCGGTTAAAACAAGAGAGGAAATACTAATTTGGACTGATTTTGGAATACAGTCCATGCGGTTTGTTGGTTCGCCTTTTATATTCCAGTTTGCATCAAAAGCTGAAGGAATATCTATGATTAGTCCTAAAGCTGCGGTGGCTGTAGGTGATGCAGTGTTTTTTATGGATAATAGGGGCTTTTATGTTTACCGAGGCTCTGTTGAAAGGCTGTCATGCACTGTGCTGGATTATGTTTTGAGCAACATAAATGCAGAGCAGTTTGGTAAGGTGTTTGCCGCTTCAAATCCAGATTATAGTGAAGTTATGTGGTTTTATCCTGTTGGCAATGGCAATACAGATATCACTAATTATGTAGCTTTTAACTACCTAGAAAATTTATGGACAATAGGAACAATGGCTAGAGGCGCATGGAATTATGCGCCAAGCAGAAACAATCCTATTTCATCATCATGTGACACAAGCAACGTCAATACGAATTATTTATACAACCAAGAGCTTGGACACGATGCAGACGGCTCTGAAATGACCGCTTATATAGAATCTGGTGATATTGAGCTTAGTGATGGCGAGCAGTTCATCATGGTAAGAAGGATTATTCCTGATTTTAGTTTTGGTGGAATCTCAGAAAATGTCAACATGACATTGACGCTGAAAGGAAAGGATTATCCATTAAATACAGCCTCGACTTTAACCACTTCCACGGTTAGCGCAACGACTGCACAGTCTCATGTGAGAGCAAGGTCAAGAGATATTATTTTCAGAGTAGAAAGTAGCGGAACAGAATATGGATGGAGGCTTGGAACGCCTCGATTTGACATGAGAACGGACGGAAGAAGGTAATGGGTGATTATAGAATGGTGGTTTTGCCCACCGCATCATTTGAATATAGCCAGCAAAACGAACAGGTTTCAAGGTCAGCAGTGACTCAGGCTCTTCAAGACATGCAAAGCGATGTGGCTGGTAACACAAACAAGACAAATAAAGATAGCTCTTTGGCTCTTAGAAGGTTTCAGTTCTTGTTAATGGGAGCCAGCTAGTGGCTGATGCCATCAAGGTTTTGGGGCAGTCAGATGTCAGTGCAACGACCATTACAACATTATATACGGTTCCTGATTTAACCCAGACTACAGTTAGCTCCCTAGTTATCTGTAACAGGCACAGTTCGGGAATTACGTTTAGAGTTAGCGTCCATGTTAATGGGGCGGGGGCAGATGACAAGCAGTTTATTTTTTATGATGAAGACTTAGCGGCAACAACAACAAGGACGGTGGTAATAGGTATGTGTCTTGGTCAAAAAGATATAGTAAAGGTTTATTCCAGTGCTGCTAATGTAAGTTTCAATTTATTCGGTGTGGAGACAAGCTAATGAATAGATATCCAATGAAACCACTTATGGATGAAATGGCAACGCATGGTCGTTATGGCGACTCCATGCTGGTACATATGAATCCTGCGGAGGTACAAGGCATCGCGTCCCTTGTTCCGGGTGGTCAACTCACAGTAAACCCTGTTACAGGGCAACCAGAGGCTTTTCTTCCTATTTTAGCTTCCTTGCTTGGAAGCTGGGGCGGTACTGCTGCTTTAGCAGGTACAGGAATTTCTTCTACCTTGGCGGGAGCCATTGGTTCCGGCATCGCTACAACGGCAGTGACAGGCGATATTAAGCGAGGTCTGGTTTCTGGTCTTATTGGAGCAGGTACTGGAGGACTTTTTGAAGGCGCAGCAGAAGCGGCAGATGCCACTGCCGGACTTCAAGAGTTAGCTAAAGATGGGCTTTCTGGTGCTGACATTGTTGCTGATGCTGGCAAATTATCGGAAACAATTTCAGCTACTGATCCTCTTGGAAATGTTATAGATGCCTCATACGTTCCAGAAGCTACTAATGTTTTTGGAAGCAGTAAAGATATTGCACAAATGAGTCCAGTGCCAAATGTAAGCCCAATGGCAGGACAATACCAAGATATAATGTCTCAATTTCCAGATTTAAAAGATATGACACCAGAGCAAATAGAAAATCTTAGCCCTGCATGGGAAGGAGCTAAATCCTTTGGAAGTGACATGATGGGAGCTAAAGCCTTGGTTCCTACAGCTTTAGGCGCAGGTCAGCTAGAACAAATGGATATGGAAGACCAATGGAAAGCTGCCCAGATGCAAACTGAGCTTGACAGACAGGCACAGCTTGATGAAGCCAGAGGAAACCTCCAAAGAGGCTATGCTGCGGCACAGCCTGATGCAATGAGGGGGCCAAGTCCTTACAGAAGTTATTTAAGTTCTTATACCCCTGATTACGAGTATGCTAACGCAGGTGGAGTTGTTTCCTTGATGGGAGGCGGCCCTGTAAAAAAGTACCAAGCTGGCGGTGAGTTTGATCCAGAAGTATATGCTCAAAATTTGCCAGCAAATGTTCGTGATATTTATTTGAAATCAAGTGCTGATGGATATGACTCCTTAACAGAAGAAGAAGCCGCCACGTTAAGTAATTACTTTTCTGCTGCGGGAGCTGGTGCTTTAGGAGGAAAAGGAGGAGGAATAAATGTTCCTCAGACAGGTACTCAAGGTGGTACAGATACAACCCCACAAAATCCTGTAACTCCAGCTTTGCCAACTTCTGGTTATATGAGAGATCCTTATACAGGAGCTATTGTTTATCTTGGAGGCACAAGACCCGGAGCGGGAACTCCTATGGAGCCTAGACAACAGAACCTTGGTGGCTACATGGGTGGCAAGGGCGGCATGAATATGATGACTGGTGGAGCAGGGAATCCCGCTTATGGCGGCATTGATCCTGTAACTATTCAGGCTAATTTAAGGGGTCAATATTCTATGACTCCTCCAAGCGGATATGCGTTAGGATTTGAACCGGAGTTTAATTATTTTCAAAACGACCCATTTAATGTTCAGGTTCCTTGGAGAGGATATTATCCAAAGGCTTTTGGCCCGATGCAGAGCGGCCCTTATTTCCATTCAAGCATTAACATGCCGGGATACCTAAATCAAATAGGTGATTACTACAAAGGACTTGCAGGGTATCCTGTTCCAGAAGGAACATCTCCTCAAGTTCAACCCCCTGTACAACCCCCTGTAGAACCCCCTGTAGAACCGCCTGTAACGCCCCCGCCTGTTGTAGAAACAACACCTGAAGGAGGAATTGGTGGTATTGTAGTAGGAAATTACCAAGGCGGTGAGAAGCCAACCCCACAAACTCTAACAGGAGATGAGTTGCTAGAGTCTTATATTGACGAAAGGCATACAGATAGACCTATTTTTCACTACAACAATAAAATGGAACTAATAAAAGGAGTTCCTGTTGTTGGGAAAATGAAACCGGGAAGATATTATCATGTAATGCTTGCCCATGATGATGCAGAAGCATCATTTGCCACCAAAAAACAGGCAATGGATTATTTAAAAGATTATTATGGGCAGACAGACGCTGACAGTGAGCAAGAAAAACAAACAGAAGATGATGCTGCTAAAGCTAAGGCATTTGCCGCTGCTGAAAAAGCGAAAGAAGACGCAAGGGCGGCACTAGCGGCAAGACGGCCTAATGAAGCTGACGATAAACCTTTACGCTCTGGTCGAGGAATGTCTGTAACAGATTCTTCTGGAAAGACAACATATTTTCAAAAAGGCGGAGATGTAACTTTAGAAACATCTCTTGGCGAAGTATCAACTCCTGCCGGAGGTATTGCAGAAGTAGAAACTGAGTTTGTTAAACCCACCCAGAATGCAAATACTCCAATTCCGCAATCAGATCTTTTAATGGTTTCTCAAGCTATATTGGGACGTATTGATCAGCCTGATTTTATTATTAATATGTTTATAACAAAGCATGGAATTGAAAGCTTCTTGGCAATAAGGCAGCAAGTTCTTGCTTCTGCTGTTGGGCAAATGCCGCAAACCCAAGGCATGGTTCAAGGGCAAGGAGGCGGAATGGATGATCAGGTTATGGGCATGATTGGAGATCAACAGCCTGTTGCTGTAAGCCCCGGAGAATATATAGTTCCTGCTGATGTAGTGTCTGGTTTGGGCGATGGAAGCAGCGATGCAGGGGCTGAGGAGCTTGACCGGATGCTTGATAATGTAAGAAGAGCAAGACAAGGGGGAAGTACAGCACAACCTCCCGCAATTAATGCCAAAAGGATGATGCCATGAGCCAAGCGACAGTCCATGATATAACAGAAACAAAAGAAGCTACTAAATATACTATTAGCCTTGTTCCTATGGATCATTGTTCAACTGTATGGAATCAGGTTAGGGTTCATTTTGTTGAAGCTATAGAACGATCTAATGGAAGATGGTCTATGGAGCATCTTCTTGCATCTTTTGTTTCAGGCCAATATCAATTGTGGATTGCTTACGATGATGAGAAAACAATTAGCGGAGCTTTGGCAACTCAGATTATTTATTACCCCTGTAAAGCTAATCTTGCAATGCATTTTATAGGCGGAACAGACTTTGATAAGTGGTATCCGGCTTTGTTAAAAGAAATTAGTATATTTGCAAAAGAATCTGGATGTAGCGGCTTGGAAGGCGTTGCAAGAAAAGGATTTTGGAAATGGTTAAAAGATGACGGATTTACCAAAGAAACTCCGTTTTATGAAAAGGAGCTAAACGATGTCTAAAGGTGGCGGAAGTCCTCCCTCGCATACAACGTCTAACGTAACTCAAACGACACTCCCTCCTTACGCGGAGCCTTATTTTAAGGATCTTCTGGTAAGAACTGGTTATGAAAGCGCTGTTCCTTATACTCCCTATCCCGGTCAGAGATTGGCTTATTTCGGGCCTCAAGAGCAGGAAGCAATGAATCGGATGACTGCTTTGGGGGTTAGCGGAACGCTTCCTGAGTTGGAAGCGTCAACAGCTATAGCGGGACAGGTTGGGGCAGAAAGCCCTTACGTTCCCAACATGTTGAGATCGACACAAATAGCACAAGGGATGCCTAGTTCTGCCGCTCCCGGCCTAATGGGTATGTATATGAACCCATATCAGCAATATGTAACCGATATTGCAAAAAGAGAAGCAAGAAGATCTTCAGATATTCAAGGCGCTAAATTGGGATTAGATGCGGCTAGAGCGGGAAGTCTTGGCGGCTATAGAGAAGCCATAATGCAAGCTGAAAGAGAAAGAAACTTGGGTCAGCAACTTAGTGATCTTCAGATGCAAGGTTCTCAAAGGGCATTTACCGATGCCAGAGCCGCTTATGAGGCAGACAGGGAAGCAGCTAGGAAAGGCGCTGCAATGTCTCAAGCAACATATCAGCAGTTATTAGCTGGAGACAGGCAAAGAATGGATGCTTCAAAAGCACTGGCAGCATCCGCAGCACAAAAACAGAAAATGGAGCTTGAAAGACTTAAAGCGCTAATGGCTACAGGTCAGATTGACAGGGAGCTTTATCAGCGCGGCCTTGACATGGGATATGCAGACTTCCTGAGACAGCAAGCTTATCCTAAAGAACAACTGGCATTTTATAGCTCGATGCTAAAAGGGCTTGATATCAAACCGGGCGAAATACAAACATCTTATGGTGTCGGCCCAAGCACTACACAACAATTACTAGGCTCTGGAATAGCAGGTGTTGGCCTGTACAAAGCGTTAGGTTAATGGAGGTAATATGATTTCTCGCCCAAATCTTTTAGAAGTTGAAGACATGGTTAAGGGGTTTCCTGACCAGATGCTGTTTCAACAGGCTCAAAATCCCACAGGCGAAATACCTCAATTTTTGCTTGTTTCAGAAATACAACGCAGATCTAACATGCGTAAGGATTATGAAGCACAGCAACAACAACCAGAAAATACAGTGGCAGAACAGATAATGCAACAAGGAATAGCTGCATCTGTTCCAAACCAGCCACAGATGCCATCCATGTCGCAACAAAACATGGCTCCTATGCCTCCTCAAATGCCTCCACAGGCAATGCCGCCCCAACAGCAGCCCATGATGCCAATGCCTCCACAAATGCCTCCACAACAGCCTCAAATGCCTAATATGGGCATGGCACAAGGCGGTGTTGTAAGAATGCAAAACTTAGGACAAGCTCCTAACATGATGACGGGAAGGCAGTTTGCTTATCACGACATGGGATTACCTATTTCTGGCCTTTCTGAGATGACTCCCGAACAAATTAGGGGGTTAATTGACAATCTTATTGTTTCTGGTCAACAAGAAAAAGCAATGGGGTTAATTAATGATCTTCGCATGTATGCTTTTAATCCTGCAATGGCAGGTGATCCGGGTGAAATGGATGCCTATAAAGATATTGTAACTCAATATGATGTTGGCGATTACGCAAGCACAACTGACGTAGATCCAATACAAATGTCTGTTCAAGATGCGCTTCAGCGATATGGTGATGCACCTAGTGCAGTGGAAGGTTTAATTGATGAGGGTGGTATTGCTAATCTTAATGTTGCAGGAAATATACCTTTATCTGTTCAGGCTGAAATGGCGGCAGATCCACAAAATATAGGGTTTGATACGCCAATTGCAAAAGCAAGATCGTATTTGCCTGAAAGGTTTCCTTTAGCGACTCCAACTGGAGATCCAATTTTGCCTGAAGATGATGTAAGGATTCCTAATGTTACACAGTCTGATGTATTAAGAGAAAAGCTTGCTATTGCTAGAGCAGGACAAAAAGCAAGCGATGTGGCAGACGCTGGAGCAAGAGGTATAGGAGCTTTAGCGGATGTAGTCGAACCTTATGTTGACGTAAGAGATTATCTTGGAAGAGCTGGGGCAAGGGTTGGAGCTGTAGAAGGTGCGTTTAAAGAAGAAGGAGTTCCGGCAGGACTTGGACAATTATTTAGATCTATTGGTGGACAAGGGATTGACACCTTGAAAACATATCTTGGTGGTGTTAGTAAAGCTGGCAGAGATGTTGGAGATTTTGTTATAGAAGATGTAGTTCCTGTAGTGGCAGAGGCTGGAGAAGAATTTGGAACTCAGTTAGCTTATGGCACTCAAGATCCTGCAATTATAGATGCAAAAAATAAAGCTGCAATGAGCAATATTGAGCAACTTAGATCTATGTTGCCAGATATTAATATGCCGAATATTAATATGTCGAATATTAATATGCCGGAATTTCCCGGCTTTAGAATGACTGATAAAGATGGAAATGTAATTGCTAGTTTAGGAAAAGAACCGTCAAGTTTTATAAAAGCTAATCAAGTAACTCCTGATGACGGACAAGCTAATTTACAAGCGTATAAGGCCGCACAAGGAGATGGAAAAGCAGCTTTTGGTGGCAGTGCAAGACCAATAGATCAAAGTATTATTAAGGACATAAAAGAAAAAGTTGGAAAAGGATCTGTAGGTGTTCAAGGAGATGGTATAGAAAAGCAAGGTGGAAGTGCAAAACAAAATGTAGCTGCAGCAAATAAATTAGATCAAATAGAATCAAATATTGCACAACGAAACGCAATAGACGAACTTAGGGGTCTTGTCGGACAAAGAGGAAAAGTTCCTGACATGACTGATTTAATAGATGAGTATAAAGATGATGCCCTCAGCAATGCTTTGATTAACCTTGGAGCAGGTATAGCTGGTGGTGATTTAAGCGGAGGATTAACAAGAGCAGGAGCCTCTGCCCTAGAATCAAGAAGAGCGGCAAGAGATCTTAGAAAGGAACAGCTTGTTGCTGAACAAGCTTTAAAAGAAGAAGGAAGATCTAGAGATATAGACATTCTCTCTTCAATTGCAAAAATTGAAGCAGAAAGAGATATTAGTGGCGCAGTAACTAGAAGAAAAAATCTTCAAGTGTTAGAAACAATGTATGAAGAACAAATGCGTCTAAGAGCCGCTACTTTTGATGAGGACGAAAAGAAAAGAATAGACGACATTATTAGAAGGATTCAAAGCGCAATGGCAGGTTATGGTTTAAAGATTCCTGACCCAACAACAAAAAAGTTTGGTGAGTTAAAAACAGGAATATAATTTAATAATGAATGTTACTTTGCCTAATGGGGTAACTATTGAAGATGCCCCAGAAGATATAACTCAATCTGAACTTGCAAGGATTGCAATTATAAATAATCTTGCAACTGAAGAAGATTTTGCTGGATTGGGACTATTTGGTGAGCCTGTACAAGAAGAAGAGGAAGAAGACGAAACTACTGTTTTAGGTCAAATATTTGAAACAGCAAAGGCTGTTCCGCGAGGTTTTGCTTCATCTTTATTAACAGCCGGAGAAGGTTTAGCAGAAATTTCTGATGCTGCTACAAATTTTGTTGGTCAAGAAGAATTAATAAATTCTGGCGATGCAAATGAATTAGTGCGTCTTTCTAGGAAAGGGCAAAAAGCAGTTCAGGCATCTTTAGGCGCAGATCCATTGTATGAAGATAATTGGGCTACTAAATTTGGAGAAGGACTTGGTAGTTTTGCTTCTTTTCTTACTCCGGGTGGAGTCGCAAAAGGATTAACTTTTTTTGGAAAACCTTTTGTTGCTTCTGATAAATTAGCTAAAGCGGGAACAAATTTAGCAAAATATGGAAGAGCAACTCAAGCACTTGGATTTGGTGCTGGAGAGCAAGCCCAAAGAATGCAAGCTGCCAGAGATTCTGGTATAGAAATTTCTCAAGAAGATGAAGATAAAGCTGTTTTTCTTGGAAGCGCAATAGGTTTGACAGAGTTAGCTCCAATTGAAAAACTTCTTAAAGGTTTGCCTCGCAGCGTTAGAAATACTCCTTTTTTTGAATCTCTTAAACCAAGATTAATGAGTGCGGCTGGTACAGGTACGGCTGAAGGAGTTCAAGAAGTTGTTGCTGGCATTATGCAAAATGCTGTAGAGCAAAATATATATAATCCAGAAAGAGCTATAATTGAAGGTAGCTTGATGGATGATTTTACTATAGGCGGCAGTGTAGGATTTGCCGCAGATTTAGTATTTAATGCTATTGGAGCAAGAAAAAGCAGTAAAGATATAGAAGAATTTCGTGAGTTAGAACAAGCAGCAAGAGATGTAGAAAAAGCTGAAATAGAACTAGATAGAGCAAGATTTGAAGCAGGACAACAAGACCCGCCGCCTATTATTCCGGGTGGTGCGCCAACTATAACAGATGCAGATCCTCTTATATTTGATGAACAAGAAGTTGTTGATTTTGACAAGGGAACGCCTAAGCTCAAGCCTATAAGAAGGGTGGCGTTTGGCGATGAAACAAGAGCTAGAGCTGCGGCTGTTGCTAACAAATTAGGCAATGCGTTTCCTGTAGATGAAGATTTTCAGGTAGTTTATGGATCTCAGGCAGATGCAGCATCTAGGTACGGTCTGAATGCCGATCAATTAGCTATTGTTGACACAAAAGGAAACCGATACGGGCCTATATTTAACGATCCTAATCAGGCAGCTATTTTTGCAGGGGCAATTAAAGAACAGGGAATAAACAACCAAGCAAGAACAGAAGCCCTTGATATAATTAACAATGCTAACCAAGAATACTCTAACGAACAAAAATCTACCCTCCTCACTATAGGAAGAAGATTATTCTCTCCTAGCCAGTCTACCTATACCGCCAACCAAGTTGATTGGGCAGCCGGAACAACTGCTGCTGATGGATATCACCATCAAGGACTTACAGCAACAGAAGCCGCAGAAAAAAATATTGCTCCAAAAGACATGACCGCTTCTCAAAGAATAAATAGAAAAAGACTTCAAAAGGGATTAAGTGCAGTTAATAGGTTTTCTTTAGAGGAAATAAGAAGCGTATTAAATAATGATGTAGGCAACCTAGCTGGAGTTGAATCCGGGCTTCAGGATGCAGTTACTTGGCATGTTCAGATGATTGATGGCAAGCCAGCTATTGTGGCATACGATCAATATGGAAGACAGGAAGACGTTGCTCCAGTATTTAAAAGAAGGCTGTCTCTTAAAGAAATGGCGGATGAGGCGGCAGAAAAAGGAACTCGATCTCGTTATAAGAGACTTAGAATGGTTCCTTTTAAAGATTACCGTGATGCATATGAACATGTTAAGGAGCTGAACGAAAAAAAACCCGGTGCGTGGCTTTCAAGCGTTGAAATATGGGACAAAGACCCTTTACTTGAAAACAAATTCCAAGAGCTTTTAAATCGCAAAAATATTGACGAAACACCAAGATCCCAGTCTATAGGGGATATGATTTACAAGTTAACAGGAAACAAGCTTCGCCGTGACCAAGGATTTAATAGCCTAACAGAAAATGAAAAAAGGCTTCTTTGGTCAAAATTAAATCAATTACCTTCTTTTAACACCCCCACAAAACTCCCAAGATTTATAAAACCTTCCAAAAAGCGTTTATCACCAGAACAACTAGTTGAGGAGCAGGGAGAGCCAATAGCCCTTCCCGGCCCAACTACACCTGCTTCTATTACTCCAGTAAAAAGAAAAGAGCTACAGTCTGCTCTTGAGCAGAGATTAAAGAATATTGGGCTTTCTGATGTTCCATTGGTAGTAACAAACTTAATAAGAAGTCTTAACAAAGATACCCAAGGAACGGTATTTACAGGAAATCTTGACCCAAGAGGAGAAGCTGCTGAAGGTGCATTTGGTGCTGGAGAGACTGGAAGAGATCCTGCAATACAGATTGCTATTGACACTGTGGCGGCTAGGGTAGGAAAAGATGGCGATATTCAAGCGGCAGTTACAGAAATATTAAACCACGAAGTTATTCATGCTCTAAGAAATCTGGATTTAATTACAGAAAAAGAATATCAGTTACTTCAAAAGTTGGCAAAAAGATACAAGAGAGCAGATGGCAGAACCTATGAAAAATGGGCAAATGACACATATGCCGACTTAAATCGTGTGCAAAGAATGGAAGAGGCAACGGCAGAGTTAGTAAGAGATGCGTTAGCCGGAAGAGTGCATTCAGAAAATGGTACACCTATAGGTATAGGCGGAAAGCCAAGAAATATTATAAGAAAAATTGTCGAGTTCTTTAAAAGAATGATTGGCATGACCAGAGAAGCAGATGCTAATTCCTTTTCTAACTTTTTAGCAGATTTAGATTCTGGCGTTATTGGATTAAGAAAAAGAGGAGAGGTAAGAACATTTCATAGGTTGGAAACAAGATCAGGAGAGTTTTTTGAAGCTGTTGGCGAAGGCATTCGCGCAACAATTGACGAAGAAGAACCTTTGCCTCCTGCCGCCCCTGCAACCCCAAGAACGACTCCAAGAACAACCACAAGAGCTACAGAGGCAGAAAAACTTGTGGAAGATGCTGGACTTGGCGAAGTCATGTTTTCTAGGGACTCTATTGCCCAGCTAGAACAAGAGATAAGAGATGTAAATGAAAAAATATATCGTTATGACTCTGAGCTAAGAAATGACGGGCCTTATTTGTCTGCAAGAAAAGCAAATGCTCTTTCTAAAAAGCTACAAGACCAAGTAGAACTAAGAGCGGAGCTTGAGTTACAGCTTGAGTTGTTACAAATGCCCGAAGAATCAGTTTATCCCGATGACAAAGGGCAAATGCTGTATTCAAGAACAAAAGGCTCTGCTAACAAACCTAAAAAGACCAGAAAAGCATACAAGTTATTTAGAGTTGCAAAGGTTAAGAGTGGGCCAAACAAAGGCCAAGTCGCCTTATATCCCCTTTATGTTGCCCAAAGAAGCATGCCTGATGGCTTGCCCATCGGTGAGTGGATGAGAGCCGAGATGGGCGAATATGTCATAGTAGATGGCGAAAAAAGAGTTAAAGGCAAGGACGGTGTTACCAAGTTAAAGTTCAGACCCGGTTGGCATGCGGCACTGT
>CEUX01071201.1_pt1 | contig 14703 bp, 29 predicted proteins | sample 531361 | NCBI WGS metagenome assembly CEUX01 (sample SAMEA2622736, study PRJEB7988) | marine metagenome | isolation source: saline water (ENVO:00002010), including
TAACGAATGGTGGTTTTAGCCGTAACTCTCCCGTATATATTATTAATTTGGAACCATAATTTACAACGACATTCGGGACTTTTCCAAACCCATTATAGGAAAATTAAAAGAAAACTTTCTATTATATGGTTGGTTTGTAATCAGTTTCCGAACAGCATTTGCAATAAATGATCCACTCATATTAGAGCAGTAACTTGTAGCCTTTGCATTGCATGGTTCTACACTACCTGATTCATCAGAGTACCATTCCTTTTTATATTTAGTGACTGTCGGATTATCAAATATATATTGTTGATAATGTTCAGCTCCCATTCGTCCATCTATAATGAACTTAGGCTTGACACTGTTGATCTTACACATAATCATTACTGCTTCTAATCTTGCTTCCATGCTATCAAATCCCAGTATAGCTATGTCATTACTTCTAGGTGAGTAATGTTCAAATCTTTCATTGAATTTATCTACATTGACTTGAGGATTAATAGCTATTAGATGATTTTCTAAAGCATCTACTTTGTATTTATCTATATCACTATTATTATATTGAGATACACCTATATTAACTATATCTACTTTATCATAATCATATAAGATAAAATCTGTTCCACCCATCCTGCATATCTGTGTGGCTGCAGAGCTACCAATAGCCCCGCAACCTAAGATATGAAAGACAAAATGATCAGTATTATTTACTATATCAGAGTATCTTGTATTTAGCATTATGCACCACCTCTCATTCCGAAAGATGCATTCCATGCTTGTACACCATCGTCATCATCATCAGCTTCTTCGATGAAATCACTAGGATTCAAGTACACTAATGAACTTAAATCTTCCTGAGAAACAATTCTCAATTTATAGTCTGACATTGTAAACTCTAGCTGTTGATTGATATCTGTCATTCTATTAAAGTAATCAATATATTCTATTTCTCCTTTAATGATTCTAGTATTCAATGTATCTACAGCTTCACTTAACTTGTTATACTCTGGGTCTGAAACAGGCTGAGTGTGCTGATTAAATAAAGTTGTTTGGTGTAAGTCTCTGTAATTACTTGACTTAGGAGTAACTTTCTTTAAGCTCCAACTCTCTTTATTACATAGCTTATTTACTTCATTGATGATAGCTTTACTAACTTTTCTTTCGTTTCCAAGAATAGTTAGCTCTACATCTTCATGTGTTTCAATAGGTTTCCATACTGATACTCTAAACTTATATTCTTCTTTAAGATTTACAACTAAAGCAAAGCTAAAATCTCCATCGCTATATTCATCTATAGTATTTGTATCTGTTCCTGACCAGAATGCTCCCATCGTATGGTGACTATGCCACCAGCAGAATCTAAACTCATTATCTTTATACTTAATAGCTGCTTTAGTATAATACTTAGCTAACTCTTCTTTATCTAAATGAGTATTACCTGCGCTTATACGTTGTTTCATTATCACTGGATCTTGAACATGCCAGTCATCGTCTTCATCTTTGACCACTACCATCATGCCACCTATTTCTGAGTTATGTTCATCCCATGCAGCTTGTGCATAGGATATTACTTTGTCCCAGTCTTTCTTTTCTATATAAAACTCTGACATATTACTCCCTTCCTAAATCGATTACTCGATATTGTTGTCTTAATAATTGCTCTAACATTTGCTCTTCAGTTAATGGATCTTCAGGTAATGGAACACTCATTGGATCAGCACCATTTATTAGATTTTGATTGTTGATTCTGTCCATCTCTTCTCGATAATTAGCAGCAGTTTCCACTTCTCTTTCGCCATCATCGGTTAATCCATTCTCTCTATTGATCCTATTAACTTCTTCAACTACAGCTTCTGTATCAAAAGGTAAATCCTCTTCAGTAAATGCCTGTTGATCATCTCTACCAGCTGTATGAGTTTGAGCATATTCACCACCGTGTATATTATCAGCATCTCTATCAACCACTTCAAAGTCTTCATCTTCTACTGCTGTACTACCTACTCTTGAATCATCTATTCCTTCAATGAATTTATAGTAATGACATGCTTCTCTTAATCCACAGTTGATAGTATCACAATAATCATTATCGTATCCATGAGCTATCGCATCTTCTCTATCTTCATAATGTTCATATTCACGTTCTGGATAATTACAATTATCTGGGTTCATAGGATACACATTAACAAAGGTATCCTTATCAAGGCGCTCTGGTAAACCCCAGAAAGCTTGTCTGATATTATTTAATGGCCTAGTATCTCTAGCATTAAACGTTGTCAACCATTGTTGCAATGTTAATGTAGCTCCTAGTAAATCCATTTTTGATAGTTCAGACCATATTCTGCCTGTCAAATCACCTAAACAGGTTGTAGTGAACCCATTACCGTCGATATGTCTTAAATCATTAGCGTAAGCACTGATAAATGGATGTACTAATCTTGAGCCACCACCTATATATTTAGGTTCATACCATGCTGCTATCCTACCGTAGCTATTTCCTCCAGCTAAATTGTTAAATATTATTCCACAATTTTCATCTTCACCTAGAGTTACAAACTGTACAGAATTATCATTACATAGCTGAGTAACTAAATGATCTATATCAAATGTGATATTAACCTCTACCTTGCCCATCTCTACAGGAAAATACTCTTGTCCTACAAATATATTCATATCCATCTCTGGAAATGCCCAAGTAAATGATAAAACCTGCTTACTAGCTTCATCTTCTATAATTTCTGTTGCAAATTGAATATGATCCATAGTATCTGTGACTTTTTTAGTCTCTTTAACTATTATTTTATGTAATATTTCCCATCTATCTTCTATTATATCAGAATTATCTTGAAATACAGCTCTAGTTCTTCTCTTTTCAGACATAATATTATCAATAGAATTCAATTCTCTTCCGAAGCTGTTAAGCATCCAAGATTTATCATCTATTTGTTTAAAGAACGTAGATATTTTACGTTTCATGTGATTTTGTAGATATTTATGAACCATAAAGTCTTTAATTTGATCCATATATCCTGGTGACCAGCGATATGTTCTTGTAACACTTACGTTTAAATTATATCTATTGTTTAAAGTTTGCACTCTTTCCAATAAATTTCTTTGCGGACCTATTAGAAGCCGATCTGCAAGGCTTTGAATGTTAGGATTCCAGTTTTCAAGGGAATCTACAGTGCTATATCTTGATGCCAATTGTCATCTCCTTCCATTTCTTCTATACTTAGTTTCCAATTACATATGTGACATAATAATCCTGGCATACCAGTAGGAGCAGCATATCCGTTAGAAAATTCTACTTCTATTACCGTTCCATTTAGTCCACACTCAGGACAATCATGCGTTGCTTCATTATTTACTATCATATTCATCTCCTTTTATAATAGGGGCCAGAAATGGCTATAACTGACCCCTAAGCGTGATCAGACTGATTATTTATTTAGCAATGGTGTTAAATAAAGCCCACCAGTCTTATCATTATGCACTGCAGCCACCAGATCACCATCGCTTAAAGCGTGATCATCTCCGACTGTCCTTCCTCCGACAGATACTGCTGCACCAGCAGGTATATTTTTCTCTGTTTTTAGTCCACCTACAGTAGTTGATTGTACATCATGATCTACAAATCCACCACCTTCTAGTATTTTAATCTGAGGCATTTTCATCTCCTTTTTTGTTATTGTTTTTATTTTCTTCACCTACTCTTTTAATTCCAAAGAGTCCAAATACTTCTGAACGATCTGCTTTATCAGTATGATTAACGATCGCATCTATATATCCATCTCTATAAGCTATCGCTTCCATCTCCGTAGAAAGTGGAGCTAAGGGATGATCATTGACCACCCCCTCCTCCTTAAGGGAGATGAATACGACATAAGCCGCATCACTCATTTTCTTTTCTCCTAACTGACCTTTTAGTGATCGAATATGACCCTAAAAGATTCATAGCCCGTCGTCTTTTTGTTAAAATATCATTAAATTTCTTAAATCCATAAGAATGCGGATGCATATCATCCATGGCTTCTTTAATTATCTCGCATATAGTGCCCACTGTCTTAGTCTGCATTATATTTTCATCTAAATTCATAGACATCTCCCTTATTTTTTAGTTAATTCATCTTTAATTATATAATACATCATAATATTTATACCAATTACGAGAGGTATTATACTTATTAGCAGTGCTAATTCTATATATTCTACCATTTATCTCCCTTGGGGAAAGTATATCCCCCGTAAATACGTTTTTAACCACCAACAGTGTTCAGGCACAGCATCTAATGCTTGCTGATACCTGTCCATTGTTTTTTTCTTAGTTCTATAAGCCCTGTAATGCTTAGTCTTTGCTGGGTCGTTTTGTTTTTTCATTAACAATTACCTCCCCAAGTCTAGTCCATTTTACTAAAGATCTGTTTCTATATTTAATTCTCTCTAGATGTTTAGCCGCTTCATAAGCACTTTCAATATCTTCATTGATATATTCTATATCTTTAGCCATGATTCCACCACCTTTCAGCTCTTTGTTTAAATGTAGCTCTTTCATCAGCCAGCTCTTGCTTTGCTTGTTTTAATTCTTTTTCAAGAACTGCACAACAACTACAACAATGTTCCCAGTTTGTAGGCTCTGGATGCCTTGGTTTAGCTAATAAGGCTCTTCCCTTATCAGTTAATTCGTATAATTTCATAAAACTCCTCAGTTAAATAGTATCCCTTTTTTTCATCAAACTTTATAAAGCCTGAATCCATTAAAGGTTTACATAATTTGTTATAAGTACCATGTATTAATAAATGTTCTGATGCATTACTACAAAGCATTAAGTTTTCATACCTATCATCAGTTTTACACATATTAATATGATGACCTAGTTCTCCATGTCCATTATTATAAGGTATCATATATCTACCTATATTCTCTTCAATAACCAACCTTGATCTTGGCACTAGATTATCTTTATTTCTATGTGGATGATCATATCTTTTTTGCATTGCATAGCCATCTTTCTTTCTGTAATAAACTTTATCTTCATGATACATGTAATGTCTCTTTCCAGATACACCTTTAGCTCTACATTTTTGACTACAAAATGATCTTTGAGGCTTTCCAAACATACATTTACCACTAACAGGATTAATATTGCCTCTTTTATACGTCTGTATATCCTTCATTACTTCTTTTTTACAAATAGAACATTTACGTCTTACATATGTCCTATATATATACTTACCATTGCCATTTCTATAAGATACTTTGTACATTCTAGCAGGCTTTTCAGATATCTTAACTATCTTACGTCCTTTACTTATACATTTATCTTTTAATTCTTTCAGTGTCATAACATCTCCCTTTTAAAATATTACGTGTTTGTGCAAGGTTTGGGTGTGCTTGCAAGATTACCGCTCTCATAAATGCCTAGGAGGCCCACTATCCTTACGTTAGACTGTCATCCTACACTCATATCGATGATCCGTTCCATCAATACATTGTGCAAATTATCACAATAATTGTAAGTGCATACTAGCTGAGATACATTATAGCATGCGTAATAGTAGTGAAAAGACTACCCTTTTCTTGTTATTTATAGTATTTATATACTAACGAGAATCTACCTAACCCCATTGATTATTAGTTCATTGCCAACATTCGCCAACAATGCGAGTACAACCTCTGGGTCATTACCTGCACAGGCCTTCATCAACTCTGTCCACAGGTTTACAAACTTAAGGATTAACAATAGTGAGAGGAGCTACCTCAACCAACTTACTAAGCCGCAGCTTCTGGCTGTCCTATTATTATGTCCAACATAATTCTTAATTATCAAACTTAAAATCTAAATTATCATCAATGATGAATCGCAACTTACCATGTAATCCTAATAAATCAGGATCCTTTGCTTGCATCTCATCCCATAAATCATCAGCGAAGTCATTCAGATCTTTCTTTAATCTATCAAGATGAATACGTTTAGCCATGAGCTACCTCTCTTGCTAGCTTTTTGGCCTTTCTAACAGCTCTTTTACGCTTTTTAATAGCATCATGAGCCTTACGTCTATCCATCTTACGTTGTTTTGCTGCTCTGTTTGGCACGCTTCCTCCTTCCTGCTTTAGTATCATCAGTATGATGACCACAATGAGGTAGTCCCCACAGTTTTATCATGTTATTCTTTTCAAAATCTTTATTAACATTTACTATAAATTCTTTTGAACAAGATGAACACCTTATAGTAGTACTCCTCATAATTTTCTCCCAAACTGTAGTTGTTGTAACCTGCACATTGTAGCATTAATAAGAGTTTCAGTTACAGTAACATTATTCTCTGTCTTCCCACCTAAACCAATACGTTGAAACTTAGCTAATTGATTCCTATAAAACTTACGCACCTCTGAAGGTGTCATTCCTTGCTTAGCATCTATCATATCACATCTCCCTGTTTCATTAGTGGCGGCTCAAGTTTGGAATAGCTCCCTGTTCTCAAGCCGCTGCAATCGCACACTAATTTGTTTCCTATTCAGTTAGTTATTAAATAAGACTACCTCTTCTATGTACATAGTAGTATAGTCATTCCCACGCCAAGTGAACACATCATTTGGCCCTAAATACATCCTGGCTAGCTTAAAAGCTTTACTGAAGTCAACTTGAGCTTCCCATATAAACTGTCCATCTTCTAGATCTTCAATATAACCAGTATCATCCTGTAATAAATCATCAACAGGCATTGGATCAATCATATCTAACTCTATTGGCACTACAGGCTCTAAATCTATATTAATATCATTAGAACTAGGCACAAGATATGTATCTCCATTGTCTATTACATTATCAGGTTTAAATGCGTGATATACCCCTAACCATAGAGGCATTGATAGTATCACCCATAGTATACCTATCCATATAGACCATCCTGCAGGTGTGACATCTAATCTCCAATCATCACCTCTAGCTATAGTTACATTACCACCATCGAAATCTACTTGATCACATTCAGGTCTATCATCAAGCATAAAATCAGGATCATGTTCGTTTCTAATCCTTTCATATAATCTCTCTCTAAATCCAGGACTAGCTTTAACCTTAGGAATTTTCTTTAAGGCTTCCTTTACCTTCTTAGTTGACTTTTTAGTCATGTCATCTCCCTTGTTGTTATTATAAATTGAATGGCCAGAAGAATATAGCTAACATCTCCTTGTCATATAAATATGTACCAATTAGCACATAAGTTGTTAAGAATACAAACCACAAATATAGTTTATAAAAGGCTCTATCTTCTTTAGCACACCAGTTATCAGCATTAGATAGATAGTCCCAGTAACCCTGCAATTTGTTAATCATATCATCTCCCAATTAGTTATCAATATTACATTATTATAAGCTATTAGTTTAAAGCTCTGATACCACGTCAAGGTTGCTCATTATTCATCAGAGTAGGCTATTTAAAGTCAGCCCAAGACTATGGTAGGAGATAGAAATTCTGGGTTATAAGTTCTCTATAAGTGTATCTCCAACCACATGCACAAGTGTGTGTAATGAAAAGGGGAAATGAATCCCCTGATCAATTTACCAAATACCTTCCAACATTGATAAGGCATCTTTGGTTTTATTCAATTCTGTTTCCATTTGTACAGCTTTTTGTCCTAACAATTTCCAGGACTCATCACCAGTATTCATATGATGCAACTTACATCTGGATATAAATCTTTTCAATCTATTATTCACATCATTCCTACTCTTCTGTAGCTTTCTCTTACTATCAGGATGTTGAACCTCTATCATATCCTCAGCTAACTCATTAAGAACAGCAGTACCTTCAGTAATATCCATAAACATACCACAACCAGCAAATATATTCATTACATTAGACATCTTTAAATCTCCTTTATATTTTGATTAATTAACGAAAAACCCATTTAATTAAAAATCAATTATAACTAAATCCCATTTGGGAAAATCCCCTTTTACGGGGTAGGGTATAGGAGAAACACCACATACTAAAATGCTATAATTTTTGAAAGTTAACCTTTTTTGTTGTATATTATGGTATAAAAAGGGGGCCCTATTATGGATCTTATGTATATTTCATTTTATTTATTTATTTTTGCACTACTAACAATTGGCGCATTTATGAGCATTGATGACTAATGAGATATATCCTGCTTATAGTAATTTTCTTTTTATTTAAAGCGGGGAAAGCCATTAACAGATTTGATGTGAGTGAGACTATAGGTCATTCACCTAAACAATCTAAAAATTACAAAAAGGAGGTTAGTGATGATTGAGACGTTATTTCCAGTAGTTATTGTATTAGGGGCTTTTTATTCAATTTGGAAGTACACATAATGTTTGGATTTGTAATCGAGTTTATATTAAATTACAAGCCTAAAACTTAAGTCCTTATTTTTCAAGTACTTAGGTGCCAAAAAAAACTGTTGATATTTTATGTTAAAGGTAGTAATATAGTGTGAGTTCACTTTAAGTAAAATACAGGAGGTTCATATGGCAGATAAGAAGATATACATACTTACAATAGAGTATAATGGTGATGATGAGCAGATTGAATATATACAGGAAGAAATTATAACGCCAGAAGAACTAGAAGGTGCTCATTTAGATATTGATATTGACGAAGAAAGCTTCTTTGATCAAGATGCTGTAGAGATCATGAGGAAGTTTTATACAGGAGAAATTGGAGAATCTTAATAAATCACTTCGTGATTTGTTACCAGTAAAGAAATTATAGTATAGGAGAAGGTCTATGGCAAGTACGATAACAGCAGCGACGCTAACAGTTAAATTAACAGAGACGGTTAGCTTAAATGGTAAAGATCAGGGAGCAACTAATACCATGACTATTGCTAGTATAGCAGAAGTGCATAAGAGAATAGTTACAGTTCCTCAGTCAGAAGTGACTATAGCTAATTTTGGAACAGCAGTAGCTGCAGGAACCTTTGATGAAGCAAAAGTTAGATATATAAGATTGACTAATAAGGATGATGCCAATCATTTGTATATAGTATTTAAGAATGAATATAACAATGAGTGCTGTATGAAACTAGATAAAGGTCAAAGTTTTATATATAATGCAGATCAAGCATCTGGAGTTATTGATACTATGTTAGCAAATCAAGTAGCATTAGGGTTTACTGAAGCTACTGGTGATACTGGAGATGATGATGACATTGAAAATATCACTGCAACTAATAAAATTATACCTGGATTAAGATATGCTCATGACGCTACTACTGTACCAGCAGGTACAAGTGTAGGAGCAATTACTGGTGGCGATTCTACTGATGGGTATAGAGCAACAGCTCATACACTCGTAACTAGAAACGCTTCAACAGGGGCAGAATCTGTTTCCAATACCTCAGGTGGAGCAGATACAGATGGTACAAGTACATATTCAGCGGGGTTTGGTGACTTAGTAGAGATTACAGCAGAAGCTGATACTGCGGATGTAGATCTTGAAGTATTTATAGCGAGCGTATAATGTTAGAGGAGATGATAGGTAGATTAGGAAATGACGTTGCTGAATTAGCATATAAGTTAAGTTTTTTAGAAGAAGAAATTGCGAAGTTGAATGCGCATGTAATCGACATAAAAGAAAAGGAGAGGGAAAATGCCTAGTTTAGATGGATATAGCTTAAATAAAAAAATGGATAAAGAGTTTAAAGCTATAAATGAAAGAATAGAAGCTGTTCATTATAGAATTGAATCAGAGATTGCTGATTTAAAAAATAGGTTTTCTAAGCTTTATGAAAAGCAGACAGAGGAAAAAACTAAATTTTTTAATAATAGCAAGAAAGAAGAACCTAAAGAGGAAGTGGCTGTAGAAGAAAAGCCTAAAAAGAAAGGTTGGTTCGGAAAGGGCTAAATTGACTGGTAATAAAGCAAGACAACCACAAATGCATGTTTGACCATATTCAGGAAAGCTACACCCAGTTGGGGAAAAGCATAATGAATCAGATATATCTAAGAATCAATTTAGAGATGGAAGGTCTAAATATAAAGAGGGGAAATGAGAGTATATAAGGTAAGCGGGATTGAGCATAAAGTTTATGATCCTGACGATGTATTGCCCGAAGGATTAATTGTTCAGTCAAATTGGCGAAATGGAGAAGTAGGAGACTGGGTTAAAGCTGATGATGATTGCGTGATTCAAATATTGCGTAGAGGAAATATGTTGCGACGTATGGGCAAAAATAAAACTAGATCATACGTTGGTACATGTACAGGCACATTTCCTACTACAAAGACTGCTAAGATGGATACGAGCAAAAGAGATGATATATATTCTTTTGGTGGTAAAAAGTCTAATGATAGAATGGCTGATAAAAAACAGTTAAGTAGTTGTGAAGAAAAGTTTGTAGCATTATTGGCAGCCAAAGTACCTGCTGAAGAAGCTTACTTACAAGCATTTCCTACTAATAATAGGAAGTATGCATTTGAAAGGTCGGGGACACTAGTTAAAACTGAGAGGGTAAAAACAGCAATGAAAGAAGAATTAAAACCTGTATTGGAAGAGTTAGGGATAGATGATAAAGTTGTCTTGAAAAAGATATTTGACATTAGTCAATTTGCAGAAAAAGAAGATGTTAAGCTAAGGGCACTTTTTAAGTTAAGTGATATACTTGATTTAGAAGATAAAGGTAGTACTAAAGTTACTCAAGTTACTGGTGCATTATTTCAAGGATTTTCTAGTAAAGAAATAGATGCAGTAGAAAGACCGAAGGAGATAGAAGGATAATGGCTAAAGGTATTAGATCTGCTCCAGCAGGAGCTAAGGGAGTCAGTGCGGGAGTAGGGAGACCACTCATGGCACGGAGTACTAGAAAATACCCAGGAGAGATATCTAAAGGAGTTGTAGTTCCTCCTTTAACATTTAGCAGATCTAGTGCAGGAGGAGGTACAGGGATGGAGGAGTTTGGACCTGGAGGTCCTGGGGGATATGCAGGTAATATAGTGAATCCAGGTCATAATCCTGGTGGAGTTATAGATTATAATCCTGTAGTCCCTCCTATGCTTCCTGGAACAAGCAATAAGTTTACACAGCCTCCAGTTGATAAATTTGACAATAAGCAGGGAGGGTATCATATAAAAACTGGAATTGAATTTGGTCCAGGTGGTCCTGGACAAGGATATTGGACAGGAGACTCGCCTCCAATTGGAGCTTTAATTCCAAGCGGAAAAGAGCAGTTTGACAATCCTTTTGATCCAGGATTTGAAGAAGATCCTACTCCTCCAATTTTGCCAGACTTGACGGATAAAGAAGATTTATGGGTAGGGCCAGGAGAGCAAACAGGGGATTTCTGGGGAACTGACTGGTTTCATCAGCCTGGGCTTCCTAAGCCTTGGGAGGGTCCAGCAATTAAACCGATTACCGATGTTATTGATACAGTTCCAGATACATGGTTTCCTGGTGACGTTGAGGAACCTGGGCCAGGGTATAATGTACCACCTGTACATCACCCTACTACTCCTAATCCAGATCCTACTATGGTATATGCTCCTCTAGATTCTCCTAGAGAGAAATACTGCCCACCAAATGATCCTAATTGTTAATGGCTAATATTAATCTTCATAACGTTTCTGAGATGGAAGAGCAACTGAAACTTGCTCATAAAGATTTAATAGCTTTTGGAAAATTGTTTTTACCAGACGATTACATGAGGAGTGAGACTCCTTTTTTTCATTATGAGGTAGCAGATTCATTAAATGATTTAAGTAAAAGACAATTAGCAGTTATTTTACCTCGTGGTCATGGAAAGACAGTATTAACTAAATGTTCTATATTGCATGATTTTGTTTTTGCAGAAGAGCCTTTATTTTATGGATGGGTAGCTGCGTCATCTAAAATATCAGTTCCAAACTTAGATTATATTAAATATCATTTAGAGTATAATGATAGATTTACATATTATTTTGGAGATTTAAAGGGAAGGAAGTGGACAGAAGATGATATTGAACTATCTAACGGATGTAAGCTTATCAGTAAAAGTAACCTATCGGGTATTAGGGGAGGAGCTAAACTGCATAAAAGGTACGATCTTATCGTGCTTGATGATTTTGAGGACGAAAATAATACCGTTACGCCTGAGTCTAGAAGTAAAATTTCAAACCTTGTTACGGCTGTTGTATTCCCTGCTCTCGAGCCTCATACTGGTCGCTTACGGATTAATGGCACTCCCGTTCATTTTGATGCTTTCATTACTAACATCCTTAATGGATATGAAAAATCTAAAAAAATGAATGACAAATATAGCTGGGATGTTATAACTTATAAGGCTATCCAGCCTGATGGAACGCCACTTTGGCCTAGTTGGTTTGGCCAAAAAGAGATGGAGAGAAAGAAAAAGTTTTACGCTGACTCTGGTCAGCCACAGAAGTTCTATCAGGAATATATGATGGAAGTTCAAAATGAAGAGGATTCTATATTTACTAGAAACCATGTTAAGTATTGGGAGGGAGATTATAAATATGATGCAGATAGTGGAGTATCTTATATCCATACAAAAGAAGGTGACCTCAAACCTATCAGCGTATTTGCGGGAGTTGACCCCGCTACTGATTCTACTAGGAGGGATAGCGATTTCAGCGTTCTTCTTTTTGTGGGCGTTGATGCTGATAATAATGTCTATATTCTTGAGTATTTACGCAAGCGCTCACTGGCTGTTCTTGGTATTCCAGGAGAAAATAAAAAAGGTATTGTTGACTATATTTTTGACTATAACAACATTTACCACCCAGACCTTTACTGTATCGAAGATACGACAATGTCTAAACCAGTTTTTCAAGCAATAATTGCAGAGATGCGTAGGAGAAATGATTTTACAGTTAAGTATTCTGCAGAAAAACCTGGGAATAGAATGTCTAAAAGAGATAGAATCCAGGAGATTTTAGCTCAAAGATTTTCAATAGGAGGTATACATTTAAAGAAAGATATGTATGATTTGCAACATGAAATATTTACATTTGGTCCGCGTATGGGTCATGACGATACTATTGATGCCTTGGCATATGCATGCAAATACGCACATCCACCTAAAGGATATAAAGAGGGCAAAGAAGGATGGTACAAACACAAGCCTTCCGCAAAAAGTTGGGTTACGGCTTAAGATGGCTGATTTGATAACAACTATTAATAATTCAGATTCTCTAAACGTAGATTTAGGAATGGATGATGAAAAGACTTATAATTATTTGTTAAGCTTAGCTTCTAAAAGATCAGGTATATCTGTAGAAGTAATTCAAGATGGGATGAGAAGAATAGCATTTCATGAAAGTAAAGGGGACCCTAAGAAAATACAAGTTAGCAATCTATATGATAAAGATGGTAAAATAATAGGAACCAAGCCTGGCCCAGGTGCTGGTAAATATCAATATGAGAGAGGAGAGCATTTTGGTGGGAGCAATGCTGGAAGAAGGGCTATTAATAGGCTTTATAATTATATGGGAGGAGATATAACTACAGGAAGAGCTCCCGATTATTATCCTAGCTGGCTAGAGGGTTTATTCCCCAAAACATCTGAAGGTTACTTGTTGACACAAGGTTCTGTGGACGCATCTCAACTTACAGATATGCAGCAAGATATGATTTTTTTAGCTGACAAATTAGGTCAGCCAGGTTTAGATTGGGAGGGATTTGGTTCTGGAGAATGGGCTGCAAAGTATCATTATGGAGGACCTCAGCAAGAAGAGTATGCTGATAAATACAATAAAGATATGATTTATTATAAATAAGGAGAAGGTATGGCAAAAGAAATAAACGCATCAGTATCCTTAGCTATTACTACCGCATTAGGGGTTTCGGCAGAAAGAACTGAGTCTATGACTATAGATCAGAGTGGAAATGCTTTAGCTCATTTTGTTCAAAGTATTCCAAGTTCAGGAAACAATGCATTGGATACTGGTAGAGCAGCTTTAGGAACTGAAGGAATGTATTTTATTAAAAATTTAGATAGCAGTAATTATGTGCAGATCGGATTAACAGGAAGTTATTTTATGAGACTTAATCCAGGAGAGTCTACTGTATTTAGATCTAATCAAGCAGCGGTATATGCACAGTCTAACAATGCAGCTTGTTTAATAGAAGTGATGGTATTTGAAGACTAAATGGAATTAAGACCTGAACCAAAATCGTTTAAACTTGAAACTCCAATTGGAGCAATAGAAAGCGATAGCGGCAATCATTTAGTAGATGTTGCTACGGTGTTATTTGTATTTATTATTTTTTATTTAATATGGAAGAATAAATAATGCCAGATATATTTACATTAGATGATTTAACAGTTAAAGAACCTTCTCAAAGAGAAGAAGACCCAACAAATGAAGAGGAATGTGATGGCGAAGACTAATAAAAAAGTACAAAAAGTAAAAGATATTTACAATAAAACCAGGACTAATAGCAGGTCTCAATGGGAGTATGTAAATCAAAAGGGGTATGATTTTTCTAATGACAACCAACTATCTCAGCAAGAAAGAATATCGTTAGAAGAACAGGGAATGCCTACATTTACAATTAACAGAATAACTCCAGTTGTAGAAATGTTAAACTTTTATGCTACAGCTCAAATGCCTAGATGGCAAGCTGTAGGGGCAGAGGGTTCCGATATAGATGCAGCTGCAGTTTTTTCAGACCTATCTGATTATATATGGTATAATTCAGATGGCCAATCTCTTTATTCAAATGCTATTAATGATTCGATTACAAAATCTATTGGTT
>CEUX01059280.1_pt1 | contig 14700 bp, 23 predicted proteins | sample 531361 | NCBI WGS metagenome assembly CEUX01 (sample SAMEA2622736, study PRJEB7988) | marine metagenome | isolation source: saline water (ENVO:00002010), including
TATATATATATTAGTAGAAAAAAAAAAAATAAATTATAATTTTAAAATTTAAATTATAATTTTAAAAATAAATAATTATCGGTTTTCTTATAATTTTCAATCTAGTAATTTTTATATTATCTATATAAATTGAATTTGGATTAATATGTTTATGTGATATAATATGTTTTTTATAATAATATTTAGAATAAAATCTATTACATTTTTTACAAAAAATATATTCTGAATAATTCATCTATATAAAATATTTTTATTTTTTTTTATTAGTTAATACATATAAAACTAATGAGATTTAAAATATATTTTTATTATTTGTATTATAATTATATTTATTACTATTTATTCTAATAAACTATATTTGGTAAGGTTGCCTGTTCATAAGTCATACCAGATCCAAATTTTGGATGCACATATCCCTGATAAGAGCTATTATCAGTAATAGTATTACCTCTAAATCCACCACCTCTAAATTCAGCTTTTTCAATATCACCCATGCCCTGATATGCTTGATTTAATCCTTGTTCATATTCTCCTATATTAATATCACTTATTGCCTGACCAGCTATGGCGGGGCTAGCAGCAACAACACTAGTTGCAGCGGTAGCTAAACCACCAGCTAATGCCTCACCAGCACCAAGAGAGGCTAATCCAGAGGCTACAGCAGGTCCAACAAACGGCACAGCAGCAGCAGCTAAAATTCCACCCCCAATTAATAACGGTGTTTTATATCTGTTTAGTAAACAACCAAATCCACATTTTTCTCTAGAATTATTTGTTATAGACATATATATATTATTAATAAATAAAAAAAATATTTATAATTTTTTCCAATTAATTCTATCTCCTTTATTTTTTATTTTCTGTGCTTTTTTTAATTGTTCTTTACTATAATTTTGAGCTAATTTTACAGTTTCCTTATTTACTTTAACCGTTGGTCTACATATTGTTTTATTTTTACCTTGATTTTTATCCCTATTTCCACAAGCTGGAGCATCTTTTAATTTTGTCTTACCAGCTACAACACCACTTAAATTTTTCCATTTTTCTTTAAGCCAAACAGTAGTCCCGGATTTTTTTTCAGATTTTTGATTTATTTTTCCACCTAAATCTTTATAAGTTTTTAATAAAAATAGTGATTTATAAGCACTATTTTTTTTATGTGTATCATCGGCTATTTTTTTAGCCTTATTATATTTTTTTTTATCTAAAAATTTATCAGACATATATAATATATTTTATTTTATTTTATTAATAATTTTAGCATCTAATTTTTTTTCTAATGCTTTTATATTTTTATCTAGTGATTTATTTTTTCCCCATAATAAATTTTTAGAATAATAAATACCACTATGTATAGAATTATATCCCTTATCACCTCTATGTCTACTCTCCCAATTTTTTTTTTCTTGATCAGTTCTAGAATCTATATAAGTTTTTCCACCCTTAGCACCAAAATGGTGAGAGTGGTCATTCATATTTGGAAAATTTTTCATAGTAACCTTGAAGCGTTTTCCCTGTTGTTTTGATTTTTCAAGTACTACAGTTTTTTTTTTTTATCCATATTTTTATATTGATATTTTTTTTTGATTTTTATTCTTTAAGTCTTTAAATAGTTTATTTTGAAAAATATTTATACTCATACAAAAATTTTTATGTTTATATGTTTCTAAGTGTCTATTTAAATTTTTTTTTATATAGTTTCCACCACAAAAACAAAATACAGTTTTACAATATTTATCATAATATTTTTTATTTTTATCTTTAATTTTTTCCGGATTATCATGTCTCCACTCTGATCTAGTTCTTGATGGAATTTGTTTATTTAGTGTAGCCCCTAATTTCTCTAAATATTCTCTCTCAATTTTATGTAATTCTCTTAAATCGGCAGGTTTTATTTTAATTATTTCAATCATATCCCAATTTTCCCAGCCTCCATGTATATTTATAAAATTATATAAATATCTATCTACATTTGTATAACAACTAGATTTATGTTGATGTTTTCTATGTACAAAACTACATGTAGCACCTACATAACAATCTTTTACACTTAAATCCTTACAAACAATTTTATATATACAAGCATTATTTAAATCAATTTTATTTTTCGGCATATTTTTTAATATACTATAATATTTTATTTTTATAATTCGTCCTCACCTGGATTATCTAAATCTCTACCATAAACAACATCATAAATACCTTGACCAATAAAACCACCAGCAGCCATACCACCTAATCCAAATCTTAATTCTGTAAATCCTTTTACTTTATCTTTAAAATTAGCTAAAGGTATATTTACAGCAATATTCTCAGCAATACCCTCAGCAGCATCAAATTGTTCATCAGTTGGAGCAGCATCAGGGTCAAAATTTGGATCATCTTCATCTAATTGCATTTGTTGTAAAACATCTACATATATTCCAAATCTATCTTGCCTTTGTAAATATTTTTTAACTCCATAGATAGATGCAGCAGCAGCAGCACCAACACCAATAGCTCCTAATTTTGCGGCTAAGGGTCTAGCATAAGTATCATCACTTAATAATTTATCTTTTTTTCTATTTAAAAAATTATCTATCGGGTGAGGCAGGTAATAATCATCATCATAAAAATTAACTATTTTCCCTACAGTTGATTTTAAGGTTTCAGCTGTTTCTTTCATATCCTTTGTTGGTTTTCTTGGTTTTAAATTAAAATATCTCTGATTAGAAAATTTAGAACCAACTAAACCAGCTGTATCACCACTAATCCTATAATTATTAATATTTTCACAACCATTAATAGCACATTTAATATAATCTCCTACAAACGGCAATGCATCACCTCTATTAAATGTAGTAACCCTAACATCTGGATTATCTACTCCTACAAAACCAGCCACACTCCCTCCTTTTGAATGACCAGATATGCTCACAGGTTTTTTTAGTTTAAATTTATTTATTTTATTTTGCACATTTTCAATATCTTGTTCAAATGCTCTATTAAATATTGGTGCACCAAGAGTACCAAGTGCTATAGCACTATCTTTAATCATATCTCTAACAAAAGTTTTTGGACTAGTCCCTCTAATACTAATATGATATTCATCGTCATTTTCATAAACAGCTAAATCATCAGTTGATTCATCTTGTAAATATTTATAATTACCTACATCTTGACGCTTATTTGGATCTTGGTAAGTATTTTTAGCCATTCTAGCTATTGGATCTAATTGTTGTTCAGTATAAGGTTGAAAATTTAAATCCTCATCTGGAATTTGATTATAAGATGTAATTTGATTATTTACAAAATCATTTATATTTGGTGTTGAAAATTTAGACATATTATATATATTATATAATATATTTTTATAAAAAATTTATAAAATTAATTTCTTAGATTTCTTTGATTTATTTGTTGTTGAGCAGTTATATATGTTGGTACTGGTACATATGTTCTCTCAGAAAAAGGTCTACCGATTGGTGGTGGAACACTTATATATTCTTGTTCAACTGGTTGAATATTTGGACGGGGTTGATTAAGTTCAGGATCTCTTATTATTCGTTCTCTACCTATTCGTCCAGTGGCTTGTTGAGGTCCATAAAATTGTTTTCTTATAGCACTCCCTAAAACAGCAGTAGCTGCAATACCTAAACCGGTAATTGCAGCTTTTTTTATAATACTAACTGTAGATGATTGTTCTGGTTCTGGTTGAGGTTGAGGTTCTGGTTCAACAAATTTCTCAGATTCATCATCAGGTATTTTATTATATTGTTTTATTTGTTCTGCAACAAAAAAATCTATATCACTAATATTATCAATTTGAGACATATATATTTATAATATATATTTTTTTATTTTATTTTTTTTTTTATGGAGACATATCCTCCGGTCTAATATTACTTGTAGTATCTTGCGGGTCAACAGGTCTATTATTTGGATTTTCAAACATAGATTTTACTAAATTAAAAATAAATGTTTCACCTCCTCGCATTTCATCAGGTGTTGGAGCAGGTATATTAGATACAGCCATAAAACCAGCTCTTGCACTATCTTGGTCTTGTTGTCCAGTTTGTCTTTGAGTTTGAATAGTATGTCCTCTATTGTAAGCTAAGGCTTTTTTCACATCATAATTAACATCTGTTAAATAAGGTATATAAACCTCTGATAGTGGTGTTGTATTTCCCTCAGGTAAATTAGATCTTATATATACTTGAACTCTATTCATTAAATCATTTTTATATTTTTGATTTATTGGTTCAACTTGAAAATTATTTATTTCTTGTAATTTATTTATCAAAAATTGTCTTGCTAATTTAATATCTGTTGTTGGTCGTCTAACGCCTGTAGATGGAGAGGAATCGGCGTTAGTCCCCTCCCTTAAGAAAAAACCCATATTTTGTAAATAATTTTCTATATTTCTAACTGATTGTCTCAAAATTCTTTTTGGAATAAATGTAGAAACTCCACTTGGTTTAACTACTCTTATACCAGCAACGCCAGTATTTTCATTATAAGCTGTTTTTATTCTGTTTGCTAAATTTGTACCTGTTTCACCACTTGCCGCAGCCACATCTATAACACTATTATCAATATCTATAAAACTCCCATCAGCATTAAAAACTTGATTTAGACGCTCACCGTTTATAATTAAATTAAATTTACCTGTTGGATTACCGCTAGTATCTCTTAATTCTACAAGTTCCATAGATCTTACCATTGGAACGGGGGTTACTTGAAATCCTCTAGCTCTTAATTCAGCATAAGCTCTTGAACTCGGGAGGCTATCATAATCAGGGGCTGGATCTGTTTCTGGTGTATAAGGTGGTGGTCTATAATCCTCAGGTGTTTCGGCAGGTCTACCCCGTCCGCCAGTTGGTTCATTACCAGGCGGTTTATCTCTTAAAATAATCAACTCTTGTATTATACCATCAATAGTTGATTTTATAGCTGGATTAGTTGTAGTTCTTGATAATTGTGTTAATGTACCAATATCAGAATTTATTTTATTATTAAAAAACGGTCTATCCCTATTTGGTGGTAAATTATTACTATTTTCATAATATTCTTTTATTTTATTAGCTCTAGATAATGCTGTTCCAACATCTCCAAAACTAGCATCAAAATCTGGATCATCTTTTACGGGATCGGGTTGATTTTGTTGACCTTGTTGTGCTTGTTTTGCTAATCGTTCCTGTAATTTTCTTAGACTTTCTTGTTGAGTTTTAATTAGTTCTTGTTGTCTCTGAACAGCAATCGGATCTATGACTGGAGTACCACTAGAAAAAGCCGGCTGTGCAAATTGCGGCATTGGATTCCTCATTGGAAATCTTGGTCCGGTTGGTATATTTGTATCACTAACGGGTGGAGTTGGTGCTGTTGGTGGAGCTTGAGGTGATACTGAGGGGGCTTGTTGTCGTTGTAAAATCATGGAATTAATTTTATTTATTCTTTCCCTTAAATCGTTAGTTAATCTCTCAACTTGATTTAAATTATTTATATTTGTTAAATAATCAGGTATATCAGATAAAACTGGAGGTATATTTATATTCATAGATTTAGCTCTATCCTTAACAGCATCAAATTCTCTAATAGCAGCTTGTAATTCGTCAACTAATTGTTTATCCATATCATCAGAACCATCGTCCTCAATTTGTTCACTCATAGATGGTTCTAGACTAATCGGTACTAACTCAGATTTTTGTTGAACAATTTTCTCCACCTCCTTACCAAGATTAATATTTATAATATTATTATTTTCATTCGTCTTTTTATTCTTACTAGATTTATCTCTTTGCATAATAATTATATTATAATATAATAAAATAAAATAAAAAAAAAATATAATTTAATTAATTATCATTTTCATCATCAAATTCAATTGATAATGTAAAATCAATAAAATCAGAATTTCCTACCCCAGTATCAAACGGGGTAACAACTCCAGCATCTACAACATATCTAGTAAATTCAAATTTTTCAGGTAAAGCACCACATCTATATGGACCAATTTTATTTTTTAATTTAATCGGGTGGTTTACATTGTGAGTATGATATGTAGTTAAATCAACAGAAAATAAGGTCCTATAATTTTGAGATTGATGACCAGATTCAACTTCAGTATCCATACCTAAAATTGGTAAATTACTAATAACACCTAATTCATTATGTGTATGATATGTAGAATTATCAGATTTTATAGCTATATTACCATCTAACACCGTTATCATAGATGATTTCCCGTTTCTTAATTCTACAGGAATATTCACCATGTATGTGGTTCTAGTGACTGTTTCAAAAACATTAGTTCCTCTATTTGAAAATCTCACAGTATATGTACTTTTTTTACACATTATATAATATATATAATATATATTTTTTTTTAAAAATAATTTATTCAAAAACAACTTTATCAAAATTAATAAAATATTTTCCACAATCCTTATTTTTATTTATTTTTATATATAAAAAACCATATGGTTTTGACCAAGCCATATCTAATAATTCATCTTGTTCGTCCTTATTTAAATCATGCATGAGTTCCTCCTTAATTCTATTGACCTCTGTTGCATTACTAGATTTGAATATCATAAAATCAGACTGAGCGTTTCTAAATTCCAGCGGGCAAATGGTGTATTTTTGACTTGTAAGAATTGTAGATAAACCACCATTACCCTCCTTATCAGGATCATGAGTTATATGTCTCCTATTTAAAAAAATTTTACTGAGATTTTTAGATCTAGTAACATCTCGGATACAATCATCTATCACTATAAGGTTATTTTCATTCTCAGAATTTTTCATATCATTAATTATATCAACAATTAATTCATCAGAAAATTTATTATGTTGTTGTTCATCAGGTAATTGTTTTAAAAATTTCTTTGGTAATGTGCTAATACTAGCACTTATTAGCTCTATATGGTCAAAAAATTTGTAATAATATAAGGGTTTATTTTTCTTACCATTACTTGTTAATAAACTCATAAGTAAATTAGTTTTACCAGATCCCGGAGAACCAACAATATACATAGCAAAAGATTTAACAGGTAATGGAGGCTCTGGTAAAAACGGTAAATCAGAAAAATTATCTACATCACAGGGCATTTTTGGAATATTAGACAATTTATTAGTTTCTAAATGCATAATAACAATTATATATATATATATAAAATAAATTTATTTTAATATTTTTATTCATCATCTAATAATAATGAATTAGCCATTAATAAGGCATCTAATAATTCTGGATTATCGTTATCAGTTTCATCAGAGACTTTTTCTACAACGGGGATTTCTATTGGTGGTGTTGGAAAACCAGAGAATGTACCAGCCTTAGATACATCATCTGTTTTTACTATTTCCTTACCAAATCTTAATTTTGGTAATGGTGTATCTGGTCGTTTTCTTATAAAATCTGTTGGTTGTGGTGTTGAATCACTTGGTCGTCTAGTATTTGGAATATTAACCTCAGAATTATTTTCCGGAGGTTTTACTGGTTCTATATTTTCTATCATAGATCTCCTCCTACCTCGTGCTTGTGGTGGATTTTCGTTTATTGGTTGAGATATATCAGGGTTATGAATTTCAAATAAAATAGATAATTCAAAATTGCTAGAATTCATGTCTACTAATCTAAAATTTTGATCTCTTAAACTTAATTCAAAAGATTTTATTTGTTCTTGATCTGATACAGAAGCAAATGGTGCAGATTCATAATATCCATGACTTATAATTTCAAATGGTTGAACATCTACATTTATTTGGTCTATAATATTAGTATAATTTTTAGTTTCAGTTGTTATAACATTACTAAGAGCTAAATCACTATGTAAATATAAGGTGTGTATAGTTTGTAAATTAACAGAGCCATCAGATACAGCAGTACCCCCAGAACCAACAGTAATATCAGTAGCAGAAAAACCTAAATTTTTCCCTAAACCTTTTGATTCAGAACCAGAAAAATTTATTACATGACTAGTAGAATCGGTATTAGTAAGAGTTATTTTATTAGTATTTTCGTTATATGTAGCAGAATATGGAAAACTACTTGCTGTTATTAGAGCAATTAATTCAAATATATCATAATTACCGGCAGCTAATACAAAACTACTAGATCCATCAATATAAATATTTATATTTTCTAAATTACTTGAAAATTGATAGAATGTAAACGGTATATGTGCTGTAGATAGTGATAAGTGTATATCTTGTAAGGCATTATCTCGTCTAATTGGTGCATCTAGATTTATTCTCATATTAGTATTTAAATTAGTAGATAATTGCTCAACATCTTTTGATCTTACATGTAACATATAAGCTTTTGCTAAGGAATTTGAATATAGAGACATATTATTATATATATATTTATAATAAAAAAATTATGATTATACTTAATAAATTAGAAAATCCATAATAATAAAACAAACTATAAAATAAAAATTTTTTTATAAAATAATACATAATATAAAATAATATTTAAAACTTGAAAACTTGAGTAAATTGAAAACTATGTCTATAGAATAGTCTATAGAGATAGTTTCGGATTTAAGCAAGTTCTCAAGTTTTAAATTACAAAATCTATATTATCTCTTAGTTTTTTTTGATACAATTCTACCGTCTTTTTTCATCAAATCTTTTTTTTCTAAACCTCCGGTTGTATGTTCTGCATTGCCGTGAAAAACCTCTGCCCTAGAACCAATTTTTTTAATATCATCTTTTTTTTTAATTTTGGTGGTTTTTTTAAATAAATCTTTATCAGAAATACCTAAACCTCTAGAACCTTTTACACTTTTTTTCATAATACCAATATCAACCAATCCTTTGAGAGCATCTGCTTTTGTAGATTTTATTTTATCAGTCATTATTATATTAATTAGATTTTTTTTTTATTTTTCTATCAATTTTAATCACAGGAGTTTTTTTATAAACATAATTAGAATAATTTAAACTACTATCTGGACTATCATGATTTAATATATCAGTAATAAAACCATTGATATTCATATCCTGTGGATTATGTTCATTAAACATATATACAGCATACATACCTCTTAATTTGTGAGTACTCATATCTTTTCTATTATTAAATAATTCCTTAAGTCGTCTATTTACTCTATTAATATAATCTTGAGTTTTTATATCAAAATTTTTATGCAATGCCGTATATTTTTCTTTGAATGTTTTTGAGTCTAAGGTATTTGGTATAAGTCTAACAATCTCTCGTTTTTCATCATTATTTTTTTTATGTAAACTAGAAAATTTTACTAAATCAGGTTTATTTTTAATTCTCTCAAGTTTTATTAAATCATGATCGTCCTTATGTTGATAAATTTCTGATGCTCGTCGTCCACTAATAAATTGTAAGAAAATCCCTGAATCTAATATATTATCAGAATCAATCAATGATAATATTTTCTCTACATCTTTATCACTAAAATTAAAATTAGTTTTTGATTGTCTACGCTCCATATCCTCGTTTAATAAATATTGTATTATTTCCTCAGGTGGTTTAATTGTTTTTAAAAAATCATCAGATAAACCATCGTAATTTTTTCTAACATAAGATTTAAATAAACTATATCTTGATGATATTGTTCTTAGAGCAGGTGAACCAGAATAAACTAAACTATCAATTTTATCCTTAATTTGTTTTTCTGTTGGATCATCTTTTAAATTTTCCATAAAATCATCAAATTTTTTATATAATTGTTTAGTCATTATATTATTTATACTTATATAAATTATTTTATCTTTAAATATTTTACATAAAAACAATTTATAATAAATTAATTTTATATTTGATTATTATTTTTATTTTTATTTTTATTTTTATTTTGTTCTAAATCTTGTATTTCCGTTAATACATCTCTATCACATTCCAAACAACAACATTTAATTTTACTGCATCTACTATTTACAAGATAATTCAGAAAAGGATTTAAGATGGTACTTGCGATTACGGTAAATAAAATAATACTCTCAGACATGTTTATTATTATGTTAGATTTAAATGTTGTTTTATAATTTCTATTTCATTTTTTAATTTTGTATTTTCTTCTTCTAATTTCTGATTAAAATCTTGTTTAATAAGTTCTATTTCATTTTTTAATTTTGTATTTTCTTCTTCTAATGTCTGTATCTTTTCCATAGCTTTCAATAAAGCAGCGTTTGCATAGTCGCTCAATCTCATCTTATCTATACAATGAAAATCAGCAAGTTCCCCAGTCCCCCAATTCATGTCTTTCTTGGTTATCACATTAGGGAATATCTGATCCACTTCCTGTGCTATAAAACCTACCTGGCTGCCCTGCATACAACCGAAGTCTCTCCCCGTGAAACCTTCTTTGTAATCATAACAAGCAACTCTCAATTTTCCGAATTCATTATACAGATGATCTATATCTGCATTACGAATATTTTGTTTCACTCGGGCGTCAGATGGCGTGGGAGCAAATCCGCCATAAAATTGAGCGAAAGCCCAAGCGTTTAATGCGAAATTATGAGCCCCGAATAACGGAGTTCCGCTATATTCACCCATAATTGCAGTGTTTCCACTGGAAGTAGTCGCGGTAATTTGAGGCCAAGTTCCCCTCACATCAAGTGATCTTCTTGGATCAGTAGTATTAATTCCTACATTTCCCCAATGCGGTTGGAGCAAAAGGTTGTAGTTGGAAATATTTACCCCTGTTGAGAAGGTTCTTATCCCTGTTTGTATAAATGATGATCCTGTGCCTGTATTACTGCCGAAATACATGCCGAATGCGTAAGTATCCGCTGCAACATCACCCGTTCCCATAAAAACACTTGCTTCATTTACGCCGTATCCACTCGTGCCTGTATGAAACTTTAACAGTGTGGACGGGTGTCCGAGAGTATACGCTCCTACAGTACCTACAAGGAAATTTTCTCTAACACTACAATCACCTTGAACATCTAAATCTACATTGGTTTCTATTATTGTAGATTTAATTTCTAATGATGGATTGCTACTCGGATTCATACCAATTTGGACATCACCTACAGCATAAGGATTTATCTTTACATGACTATTATCTAAGCATTGTATAGGATCACGGCTATTTACAACATCTTGTAAAAATATATAATTACTTGATGTATTATAACCCCATGACCAGCGGTGAGTAGCACTCTCATAAAAATTTAAATTTGTGTTACCAGCCGAAATTAAATTTATTACACCGGTGTTAGCATTTAAATTTTCTTCAACATCTACCGAATTGGCTTTTAATTGTAAAACTTTATTTGCCGATTGATTTACATAGAAATTTATCTGTGAGGTTGATAAATCATATTCCATAAGTCCATCGTAATTATTCCCGTTTCTACAAAATTTTATATGAGGTTTTCCTGTAGCTGATGTAGAAACTAACGCTATTTGAGGATAGTTATTAGTACTATCACACCCCATATTTATTCCATTTAATGTAAAAATATTAGTGCTGTTCTGAGATGTGATAAGGAGTTTTGACTGAGGGGCTGCTAGTGTCCAACCCACAGTTCCAATAGATAATGAACCACCGCTACTTGTAGCTAAGGTTTCAGTGCTTGGATAATATGCAAAACCCTCGTTTAACGCTATTTTTAAACTTTGACTCCCTGTCCCCGCAACAAAGGTTAAATATTGTACTGTGCTACTACTTATATCACTTGTTATAGTAATAGTTGATGTTCCTCCAGAAAATGATGGTGCTGTTAATACACCAGTACTTGGATTATAATTTAAAACTTGATCAAAATAAACAATTTGTTGTCTCCCATCTACAAATTTTATAAATCCTAAATAATAATTTATATTATTGGTTGAATCCTCTCTAGTAGATACAACACTATTTCTTAAACCTAATACGCCTGGATTGATAGTTGAATCAGACATCTTATATAATATCTATAAAGAAAAATAATATTTTAAACTCTTGATAATCAATAGTTTTTTTTTTTTTTTACTCAATGGTATTTTCGGGTCTATTAGCTCTTGTTCAATTTTATATATAATCTCTTTAGCTAATTTTTTTTCAGATTCATATTTTATATCACTATAAAATGTAAAAAATGAAAACATATTTAATTATCTTTTTTATTTTTTTTATCTAAATATTTTTCTAATTCTAAATAGAAAATTTCATCATCAATTTCTATTTTTAATTCATGTTCTATTTTAGATAATATATAATCCTCAAAAAACGGGGAGGGTAAATCACAACATGGATCAAAATTTGAATCAATATTTTTGTAATAGTGATATAAATTATAAAATGTTTGATACAAATTTTCCTTATCAAATTGCATCTCATAAGGTAAATCTTTCATAATATTTATTTTTTCACTAACTCCCTGATCATAATCGTCCCAATCAAAATCACCTAAACTAATTTCTACCATTTATAATATAATATCAAAATAAAAATAATTTTATAACTAAAAAAATATTAAATAATTATATATCATGGAAAAAAAAACTAATGCCCAATTAAAAAAAATTATAAGAGAACATAAAAAAACTAATTGTCCAGCATTTAGCAATAAGAAAAAATCTGACTTATTAAGTATTATAAATAAATTGAACTTAAATAAATCAGATACAAAACCAAAAAAAAAAATTATAATAACAAAACCAAAACCAAAACCACCACCACCACCACCACCAAAAAAAACAACAAAACCTAAAACTAAACCTAAAACCAAACAATTATCTAATAAAGATAAGGAACAAGATTTTATAAATAAAAAAGATGAAATAAAAAAACAGATGGATAAAAAAGGTATTACAGAAAAAAAACTTGATCAACTAAATGAAAAATTAGAAAATTTAATTTTAAAAGAAAAAGAACACTATAGAAAAAAATTTGATACTTATAATTTTTAAAAAAATATTTTAATAATATATATGTCTGCTAGAGAAAAATTATCAAAAATGAGAGATGAAAAACTTAAACAAGTTCGTAAAGAATTATCTATTGGTAGAGGTAGACCTGCAAAACCAGGTAATCTATATCCTAGAGAAAATTTAAGTAAAATGAGAGATGAAAAATTAGAGAGAGCAAAAAAAGAGGTTATGGAATCAAAAAAAGCTAAAGAAAAAATTAGAACTCAAAAACTTAAACAAGTTCGTAAAGAATTAGATGTTGGTAGAGGTAGACCAAAAAAAGCTACAACAACAATGCCCAGAGCAAATATTACATTTATGAGAGAGCAATTAATGAGACAACATATTATGGAGAGAATGAGAGCTATGACTAAAAAAGTTTTATCTAGAAAAAAATAAATATTTGTAAGTAAAAAAAACAATTTAAAAAATAATTAATAAAATAAATTATGTATAAATATATTTATAAAATTTGCTCTTACAAATCTCATAGACATTTTAGACCTTATTCAACCATGTATGTTGGAGAACACAATGATTTTTATCATATATTTGATACTGAAAATTATAAAAAAAATTTAATAAAAATATTTTATATTAGAGTAAAATCTGATAGTATTGAATATAATTTAGCCTTAGATAATAGAGTAATTAATACTTAATATAATTGATAATCATGTAGAGTTATATATCCAAATCTATGAGGTTGCTCCCCATCATCATCATCATCAACCTCTTGAAATGCAAAATCTATTTTACTAGAGGTTAATATATCAAAATCAAGAAATTTCTTATCTAATTCTATATCATATTTATCATCTAACATCGTTTCTATATTTTTGTTTTTATTATCATGATAACTAACCTCATCGTCGTAAATTATTTTAAATATTTTATGTATATGATATTTTATTTCTATATCTTGACCTTGCTCTCCGTCATCATCAACCCAATATCTTACATATCTATAAGAATATGAAATTTTAATAAATTTATGTGATGATTCACTTAATTTTCCAACCTGAGTTTTTAATTCACCTAATTTATCGTACATATCCTTATATTGCTTATCAGTTAGTTTCTTAGATACCTTATCAACCATGCCCCCAATCTCGTGAAAATTATTATTTATCGCCTCCATGTTTTCTATATTATTTACGCTTATAATATATATATATGGATCAAAATGCATATTTCAATTTTTTTTTAATAATTAATAATATTATTTTCTCTTACAAAATAACAATAAAAATATAATAATATAATATATATAATATATAATATATATGCCTTACAAAATTACTAAGCTTAAAAATAATAAATATCAAGTTAAGAATCTTGTAAGTAAAAAAATTGTAGCTAAACAAACTACAAAATCTAAGGCTGAGAAACAAGTAAAATTATTGAATATGATTGATAGAAAAAAAAAATAATATATTTATATTTATATTTATATTTTATATTTATATTTTATATTTATTGATTTTTCTCCTCAACCACATTGAAATTAAATTCATAATCATCAGTATCATAAATAATTTTATTACCTATATATTTTTTATAAGGGTTTCGTCCATATTCGCAATAATAATATCTATTATTCAATCGTTCAACCATAGCATAAGCGTTTCCGTTAGACATACCACCACCAGCAACCATAATTTTATCAAGAGTCTTATCCTCAGCATAATTGCAATATTCAAATTCTTGTTCATATTCCTCTTGCGTAATAGTGGTCATGTTATTTGGCTAATTAATATTTAAAATAAAAATAAAAATAAAATTTCAATTTTTTTTTAATATTTATAATATTTTTTTGTTCTTACAAAAAA
>CEUX01032609.1_pt1 | contig 14694 bp, 15 predicted proteins | sample 531361 | NCBI WGS metagenome assembly CEUX01 (sample SAMEA2622736, study PRJEB7988) | marine metagenome | isolation source: saline water (ENVO:00002010), including
TGCATCTTCTAATTTTTTAAGTTCCATAGAAGCTTCATTTACGGATTCTACTTCTGTACCACCCATACGTTTTTTCTCTTCAATTTTATTTAAAAGGAATCCTTTAGCTAATTTTTTCTCTCTAACAAAATCGGTATCTCCATACTTTCTTCTTAGAGTTACTGGTAATTCTACATTACCACCATGATTAATGAAATGAGCTACTCTTTTAGCGTCTACTTTATAGATTTTCCTCCACTTATTTTCTGGAAGATTATTTAACCAACGATGTACTTCTTTTATTTTAAATCGTTTCACCAGTTAACTCCTACTTTTGAGAATTTCTTCTCTCATTTCATTTAAAATCTTTATCCACTTATCAAGAAATTTTAAAGTTTCCACTTTACTTGGTTCTTGACCCTTTACTTTCGTTCTTTCGACAACCCACCTTATTTTTAAATTAGATAAACTTCTTATTCTATTTAAAAAAGTGGGGCCTATTTTATCCCACGACATAGACATGACAAGTTTAAGATGTTTTTCTTAACTTTGGGTCAATCGCCAACATATATCCCAATACTGTTGGTTTCTTATGACCACCATCATATCCAGCTTTCTTCTTCTTCTTTAACTTAGACCAATTATATTTTCTTTTTTTTAATTTTCCACCACTTCCCCAATGTGGAACTGATGGCGGGCCTTCACCCCCATCAATATTAGAACTTACATTGGCTTCGTTTAATTCCTCTCGTACAATCCTTCTGATAAAATTACGAAGTTCTTCTAAATTATCCTTTTGAAGTGACACTATTTATCTCTTCGGCTAATTCATAATATCTCATTAAATTAACAACATCATTATCTTTCACAACTCTATGATTAGTTAAATTTTTAGTTAACTTCATAGCTTCTTTCAGTTTAATGACTGTAACTTTATCATCAATATTTTTTACATTACTTTTTAATTGTTTATTAATTTTTGAAATCTCATCATTAATAAACTCACGTAAAGAGTTAGTATTAGAAATATTTTGTATGTATTTTTGTAACAATACCTTTTGTTGTTCATTTAAATCTGAATATTTATTATTAAACTTATCAACTAACATTGAATAGGTTAATAATCTTAAATCTTTTTCTGACTTTTTATAAGTCTCAATTATTTTATTTGTTTTTACAGAAGAATCTACTTTCTTATTTATAATATGTTCAACAATAGAATACTTATTACGAATTTCATCCGTTGGATTATTTCTATGTTGATTGGTACTATATTCAAACAACTTGTATACAGACGCAAAAACTTTATAATTTGGTATACGAGATGAAAAGAAATTTCCTATATCATATGAGTCCTTTATATCTCGTATCAATTCATATTTTTCTAACTTTAACTTCTTGTTAGATAGTTTTTGTCTTGATTTAATTACAGCTTCAATTAACTTTTCAGCTTGTTTTTCTGCAGAAAATTTTTCGTTCATCAAAACATTATAAAGCTCTAATTCCTTTCCAAGCTCTGTAGTTTCTGAGAAATACTTTTTCATAGTCTTAATAGCTATAGAATTTTTCTTGTCATTCAGAACATCGGCAGTTATCTGTCTTGTTAATAATTCAAAAAGAATACCAGTATTCTTTATTTTTAAGTGTTTTGTTGAACCCATTTTAAGCTCCGTATTTTATATATAATTCTTCTATTATAAATATTAAAGAATGTTATTTATCGTTATTTAAAGTGTCATTAACTTCACGTTTGTACTCTTCCTCTAAAGAGTTAGTTTCATTGATTAACTTTATATCTTTCTTTCCAATTGATTTTTTAAGTTTATCTAAATGTGCTAAAGCCATAGACTTACCACCTTTTCTCATGTCTGTAACACCGAGTGGGTCTCTACCTCTAGCTGAACCATCTTTTCCAAACTTTGGTGGTCTCTTTGGTCTACCAGCACCTTCCCATCCACCTTCTGGACTTCCACCTTCTGGTCCAAGTTCATCTGTTTTCTTCTTCTTCTTATTCTTATCTCTAACAGTATAGTAATCATCTTTACTTGGTGTGACCATATCGTCTTCACCATACTCATCTTCACCAGAACCACCAGGTGAAGCTGGGTCAGCACCTTCATCTGCAATAGATGTATACCTAAATTCTCTTTTTTGGTCATCAATAATTTGTTTTCTCACTATGTCTTTTTCTTGTGCTGTAAAACCAAAAATTTGGTCATAAACATATTCTGTTGATAGTAACTTATTATCTTTCATAGAACCAGCTAAGTCAATTTTTGTAGACCACAATTCAAGTTTTTCTTGTTCATATATCATTGACGGATTTGTGAGTGCTAATTCAAAATTAACAAGGTCTGCATCTGTGTAACCTTGTGCGTATAAATGAACGATACCAATTTTAGTTAATTCACTTACAACTATTCTTTGTATACGTTCAATTGTACGGGCAAATCTCACATCCTCTGCCGCTAAAGTTGCTTTTGCATTTACTTCATCTTCGTATCCCAAGAAAGCTTTAGGTATCTTTAATGCGGCTAACATCTTGTTTCTTAAATATTCGATATCTTCTACTGCTTCAAATGTCAATCCAGCGGCTGTGTCAATCTCTGTACCACTATCTCCACCACGAACTGGTAAGAAGAAATCTTCTGTTATATTTTGGACATTGTACTTCAAATTATAATCACCAGTTTCTTTATCAATAACTGGTGCTTTCTTCATCTTATTGATTATTCGTTGCATATAGTTATCAACTTCATTTGGTGGTATATTTCCAATGTCAATTTTAAATACTCTCTTTTCTGGTGCTCTCATTATACGATGTATTAACATTGCATCTTCCATAAGAGTTAATTGTTTCCAAGACTTACGAGCTCCTTCAATCATAGACTTTCCATATGGTAACATATTACTATCTGATAGTAATCTAAAGTGACCAACTTCATAATTTTCCAACTCGTTTTCCATTTGTCTACTTGGGCCTGATATATATTTACCCTCTTCATCCTCAACAAGAAATTTAACAAGATGTGGATTTCTTGGGTCATCACCTTCTACCCTTGAAACTATATATGGTGATAATGGTTTAACATTTACAATACCAAACTTTTCTGCTATTTCTAATTGTAAAAAGAAATCACCATATTTACACATATTACGAATCCATGGCCATAAATTAAATTCTATATTAACAATATCATAAAATAAATTGTGTAAAATATCGTGTATGTTATCGTCCTCTGAACGTATTTGTAATATCTCACCATATTCAGACCTCATTGTTGATTCGTCTGCGTATATATCAAGTGCAGATGATAAAATAGAATCATTATCCATTGATTCATAATCAGAAAATAAACCAGCTCTTTGTCCTCTATCGGATGTGGCTTTCTGTCTCGATAAACCATATGGATTCTGTAGGTTGCTATATAATTTAGTATACCTATCGGTCAAGTCTGATACAGCTTGTACCCTATTTGTGTCAGCAACTTTTAAAGTTCTTCCACCAGCGTGTCTTACAATCACATTGGATGAAAATAATCTCTTTAGTCTACTTCTTAAACTCTTATCGGCCATTACTTCCTCACTTATCTAATTACTTACCTATTAACCAGGTTAAATCTTCTTTTTCACTATTGGGTAAATCCATTTTCCATGAATCATTTTCACTATCATCGCCGTCATAAACAGCTTGATGTGATTGAAAATAATCAAATGAACGTTTTGTTAACTCAATACCTTCCGCTCTTAATCTTAACGCAGTATCTCTAACCCAAAGTCCTATTGCTAAACTCATAACAAGGTCATCATTGTACCCTACCATAGCTTCAGCTTTACTATTCTTATATATAAATACAAACAACTCGTCAATTAACCTCTGTGAATTGATACTAACAGATTTTTCTCTAAAATACTCTTCTAATTTAGAGATAACAAGTGGTCTTGTCTTTGCTGTCATACTAAATCCTGGAACCATATTCCTATCTTGACTTCTATATCTATTTGTCATTTGTTTTGCTGTATCTACATACATTAAATCTTTTGATGTATAAAATAAATTTGGATATTCTGAATCTATTATAGTCTGGATCGCTGACCAACCAATGTTGTTGTTCTCAACAATCAATAATGCTTTATTATACTCTGTTGCTACACTAACACACATATTACCAAAATCTTTAGTTCCAAGTTTACCTTTATATTCTGCTACTTGTTTCATTGACTCTACATCAATCACATGAAAAGCCGAATAATCTGAACCATCTCCTCTACTAACGTCAGCACTAAGTACATAATCTCTTGAATAATCTGGATATTCCCATACCCATAAATTTGAATCAAATCCTCTTCTTTCAATTGGGTCTTTAACTTGATTCTCTCTATACTCTTCTATAATTAAACCATCAATTACAGTCTGCCCCGATGTTATAAAACTACAATCACACTCTTGAGCCGCTAATGAAGGCCCTAATAATAAATCTTGTTTACTTCTCCACTCTTCACCTCTTTCTGGGTGTATTGTCCAATGTAATTTTATAAAGTTCCATCCATTTATACCATCTTCTGCATCCATCCAAGTCCTATGAAACCAATTACCAACACCATTTGGTGTAGATAGTGCAATACATTGACCACCCGTAGATAGTGTTTGTGAAGCGGCTGCCCATATCGTATCAATCTTCTCAATAAAAGCCGCTTCGTCAAGTACTAACAAAGATAGTGCTTCTGAACGACCAGCTTCTTCCGAACTTGCTACAGCTTTGATTTGTGAACCATTCTTATATCTTAAAGATAATTTATTATCTTCAACACAATTTTGTTTTAACCAAGAAGGTAAGTTAGCATGCATCACACGAACCTTTGTTACCAAGTTTTTAGCTGTATCTTGTTTAGTAGCAATAACAAGAATATTTTTATCTTGATGAAATGTCATCATCCATAATGAATATCCAGCAGTTAATGTTGATATTCCCAACTGACGAGCTTTTAGAATAACACTAAGTCTATTATCCTTAATATCTTCCAATGTTTTTTCTTGAAAATCCCATAATTGAAATGGTATTTTACCTTTTATTGGGTGCTGAATCATACAATACTTTTTTAAAAAGTATACAGGGTCTTTAGCACATTTAACGTACTCCGACCTAACTAATTCTTTGAAATTTGTTTGTGACATTAACTAAGTATATAAACTGTTGTTCCAGCACCAGTTTCAACTCTCTTCACACCCACTTCATACGTTCTTCCAGCGGTAACTGGAGCTGAACCAGTAACGTGACCACCATTAGCTCCCCATATTTGATAAGCTGTACCAGCGGCTACTATAAAAGCTTTACCCATATTTGAACCAGTTGGTTCGAATGTGGTTGAAGCACCAACTTGTTGTATTCTATTATACTTACCAGCGTTAGTTACTACTGAAGGACGACTATGACTTGTTGATTGAACATATCTTGCCATTTCTTCTCTCCTAAGTTAATTGGTTAATTGATTGTGAATAATGACTTTCGACTCTATGTAAATATTTTTTAGTCATAGAAATTAAATCCGCACTAGCACTAGCAGATTCTAAATCACTTACTTCTGTTTTTATCATACTTGCAATCGAAGCTTGATTGTCACTATCCCTATACGCCGCTTTAGTGGACGCTATAGTTTGAATTTTTGTTTTTAATTCAGATTCATTTGTAATTGGCATCTTAAACTCCTAATTATAAATATTATTTTTCCAATTTAATCAATTTTTCGTCAATATCGGCAATTAACTCATTTATATTATCTAAGGCTTCTTGAGCTAATTTTAAATTTTGTTCTTTATCTATTTTCCAAGTTTCCTTGGTAACACCAGAACCATCTGGATTGGTTTGATTTAAAAAGGTAATATCGTCTTGGTTTTTCCATTCCGTTATACTTTGTACTTGTTCCAATAAATATGATTTTTTATTATTCAATACTTTCTTTTCTGCCCAATCGTCATATTCACCAGTAATTCTTAACTTATTTTCCATCTTAACTTGACAATCAAAACAATGACCAAATAATCTCCACATTTTATCATCTAATTTACGTTTCATGACCTTATCACACGATGGACAAAACCAAGGTACTCGTGCTTCTGCCATAATATCAGTTAAATGACTCTTCTGGTCACCCTTTTTCTTTTTCTTGATATCTGACATACTTACAAATATTCTTTTTTCTGGTTCACCACCATCTAAAATAGTTTGTAATGCTTTATTTTGTCTTTCTGTTTCTCTACTATATCCTGCCATAATTATCCTATACGTATTTTAATAAACCTAAGATTTGATTGACTGGTGCAAAAGTACCAGTATATTTATATAACTTACCATTAAAGGTAAATGTTATACCTTCTGTTGAAGTTATAGCACCAAATCCACCTATTGATTTTAATTTTTTTAATTGAGTTTCTAATTTTTTTATTAAATTTAAATCACCACTACTTTGAACTGCTTTTATAGTATCTTCTATATCCTTTTTTATTTTTTGAGCTCCTGCATCTGGATTAGCAGTCAATAATTGTGTCATATTTAACATTATTTCTGTTCCAAGTCCTAAAAACAATTCTTCCCAAGGTGTTATATTTTCTTTAAATTTAGCTTTATGGTCTTCTTTATCAGTTTTTAATACCCATTCTAAAAATTTTGGTTTATCTTTAAGGTCTTTTTTAATCTGTGGAATTTTATATGACTTATCAAAGAATGCCCATCTTTTAACTAATCTAATAAAAATACTTTCTGGTAATGCATTCTTAGTTTTCTTTAAAGCTTTGTTAATATAATCTGTCCAAAAAGCTTGATGATAGTCACCCAATGTATTATTAGGTTTTAACTTATATTTTTTCTGTAATCTATTTAATTTATTAATATAGAATTTTTTACGATTTGAAAAGTCTTTTACTTTTGGTAATTCTACTACTGGTGGATACTCTATTTTATATTGAGTTTGTACATCCTTGTTAACTTGTTTAATCATACCAGTTAACATTCTTGCAAATTGAGAATAGTCACCTATTGCATTTCCTTTGTCATCATATTGAAGTACACCATGAAAAATTAACAACGACTTTTCATAAGGTATTACATTTGCAGTCTTTGGATATATAATTTCTAAAGACATAAATTGTTCACCCTCTTTAAAAATCTTATCTCTTTGTTTATCACTAAGAGCACTTATAGCATCTTCTAAATCTTCCATAGCTCCTGCAAAAGCTTTGTGTAAATCACCTCTACCTGCAAACATCTTACTAATACCAGCAGTAGTTAACGCACTAGCACCTTTATTCATCAAATGACCTTTGTTTCTAGCCGCTATAAGTTTACCATTTCTCCAACTTATCATTATATTCTGACCATCTGTCTTTTCTGTAGCTGGTTTTTCTTTACTAAGGTCACCTTGTAGTGTATTAACAATCATTGTTTTAAAGTCTCTGAATGTTAAATTATTATCATCAAATGGATGTGCTAAATGACCATATGCTCCACCCTCGGCTAATATTTTTACCTCTTCTGTTATATCAAATTTTTCATATAATTTTTTTTGTTTATCAATTAAATTTAATTGACCAACTTCATCATCAGCTTTTTGTTTTTTAATTGGTAATGTTGTTGGTTTTAATGTTGCCTTTTCAGATTTTGTACCTGTTTTTGATGACCATGCAGTTTTACCTTTACCATATTCATCATTTGGATGTTGTGATATTTGTACACCTTTACCACTAAGACCCATCCATTTGATTATTTCCCAACCAACTCTTTCAACAATACTACCCAATCTTAATTTATAATTTTCTATTGGTTTTTTATCTCCTGGTATTGAACCAGCTCTACCAAAAACACCAGCTGATATTGGTTGGTGTATCATAGTAAAATCCATATCTGGGTCTAAAACCTCTTCCTCTTTATCTTTAATCATAAATTCCATAACTGTCCAACCAGTCTTCTGCATAAACCAAGGTACTGCATCTTTTGATACTCTATAATAATCTGAAAAGTTTTGGTAGAATGTTCCTGGCCCGTCATCGGATGGCCCACCACTAGCATGACCTCTTTTAACAGAAGTAGTAGTATTAGTAGAAGCTTCTCTTATAATTTTATTGATGTCATTTTCTACAAAGAAATCTTGTACGATTTCTTTTGTTAATAGAATACCTTTTTCTTCTTTATGGTCGAACATTAATCTGTTCGTAATAAAGTCATACATCGTTGCATCAAATTTACCAAAAATAACCTTAAATAACTTTTTCTTTTTATTTTCATCCATATCTGGGGAACTCAATACTTTTCTAACTTGTGTTCCACTTATGTTTGAACCACCTATTTTTAAACTAAAGGTTGGTACTATATAAATATACCCGTTGTCTTCATAACCACTAAGCTTTTTTCTTTTCTTTGGCCATGGTTTAAAATATTTACCACCAAGTCTTTTACCATCTTTTTCACCCAAACCAACTGCGACGGCCGTTGTTTCTGCATCGTATTTAGATAAAATATTGGTAGGAGCATATACATTTTTTTCTTGTACTATTTGACTCTTCTTAATACCATACATTTTACTTATAATTTTTTGTTTTTCTTTGAAGTTAAATGGATGTCTATCACCACCAGAAACATTAGATGTAGCTATATACGTATGTTTTGCACCAAATTCCTTTACCATAGCCTTCCAAGTATTAAAATGTCCAGCGTGAAATGGTTGGAATCTTCCAACATAAACACCTACTACAGTACTTACTGTTTTATCTTTGTCAGCTTCACCGATAGTATCCCTAACAACAGATTCTACGAGATTTTTCATTCCGTTCATTTGTTCTTTGTTTTCATCCTTTTTAATTTTCGTTTAAGAGAATATCTATTATCTTCTTTTTTCTTCCAAACACCCTTAATTGGTGATGTTCCAGCTGGAAACCATTTGAAATACATTAATCTATCAACTAAACCATTTATATCTTTTCCATCTTTTGCGTAAAACTTATATGCACTACTCATATTTTTAGCATAATTATCAATAATTTTAGCTCCAACACCTCTACCAACATTCTTCTCTCTCCACTTATCTCTTGCTACAGCTAATTCTGGATTTATTTCCAAATAAACTATTATATTATGATAACCTTCTTTTCGAGTTTGTTTCAATCTCCTCATAATTTTTGGTGGCTTAGAAGCTACTGTATCTATAACAAGTAATTTACCAGCTTTGTGTACTTTGGTTTGAAATAAATCTTTTTCGTATTCTTTAGCTAAATCTCTGATATCAAAGAACGATGCATAAAATGGTTTATATAATTGTTTATAAAAATTATTACTACCTTTATCTTTATTCATCAACCACCAATTAAAGTCAACAGGGAATGTAACTATTTTACCACGATTAGAAGTATAAGCCGTAGTCTTAACAAATTCACCAAATCCCCGTTCACTACTACGTTCTTCATCTGGTGCTACCTTTAACAAATGATTATAATGTAACATAGCAGTATCATATTGTAAAGCCATAACTTGTGAATCAGAATTAGTTACATTATATCCAGTAAATCCTGGTATGTAACTCGAACCCTCATTATTAATCCAAGTAGACTTTCCCGCGGCTGGTAATCCCATCAAAACAACACAAAGTTTTCCTGTATCTTCGAGAAACTCACGAAGTTCAATTTTTACCATTTCCCTAATTAGTTTTTTTAACATTAAACTTCCAATGCTCTCCTAAACCAACCAAAATAAAATCTTTCTAAATCTGGTTTTCTCGTTACTAAATCAGCATAATACTTAACTCTATATGCTCTCACTCTTTGTAACTCAACTCCATCCATAGCCGCTATTGTTTTTGGCCCCATTCCACCATCTACCTTTAAACCAGCACCTTTAGCGTTAGCCGCTTGTTGTAGAATTTTTACAGCTCTTCCTCTACCTTGATTTACACACATATCAAAATAAATATGACGTAAATCTTCTGATAGAGATTCTACTTTATTCCTATCCCAGTAATGTTCTTTGTAGATTTCCTTAGCACCATCTTTAGTTAAATTGGCAATATCTACTTCTGGATGACTTCTTTTGGCAATACCAAAATTAGTTTCTCCGCCTGGGTCTACAGGGTCATTTACATAACCGCCTTCGTGGTGTAAAACCACCTCTATTATTTCATCGAATTTTGTTAACATTTCGTGACTCCTATGATGTTATTTTCCTATATATAAATATCATTAATCAAACTTATTGAGTCTTTCTTTAAGATTCTCGATTTGATTTTGTCGTTCTTTTACAGCTTCTACTAAAAGTGGAACTAAAAATTTATAATTTAAACCATAATTACCATCATGTTGAAATACAACTTCTGGTAATACCTTTTCAACCTCTTGTGCAATCAAACCTATGTATTTTTTTCTATCATTTTCCTTATACTTCCATTGATAATTTACTCCATTTAGGTTTAAAACTTTATCAAGTGGATTTTCAATAGGTTTTATATTTTCTTTTAATCTAAAATCGGATGCCGCATTTTGTAGTTTACCTTTAGCATCCGCACCAACATCAATTGCTCCACCAGTAGATAACGTACTAATAACCCAACCACCTATACAACTCATACTGATTTGTTGATTAGAATCACTAACTTCTATGTGTGTATCATTACCATATGCCGCCCAATCCATATCACCAATAGTAACACTACCCTCTGCCTGAAATCTTTGTACTTCTGAAGTATCATTGGTAGAAACATAAGTACCATCTGTTATTGCATGGTAATCTCCCATTGAAACAGTACCAGTTCCAATACAAAACAATCTACCATTACTTTCTGACATACTAATTGCTGTATCATGATTTGTTAAATCTCCTGCTCTAAAATTGTGTGTAGAAGTATCAAATCGTAATCCTGCATCACCTGCGTGTCCACTTCCACCATCATTAATTTGTACATAATATTGACTACCACCAGATGATACGACACCACTACCAATATTTGTCCAAGCTCCTCCACTATTTTTACATTGTATACTTCCACCAGAAGACCTCAATCCATATCCAGAATCACCAAATGTTCCGCCTGCGTTTAAATGTTGCCATTTAGCAAAACCTATGTTACCATAAGCGTTATCTCCAGTCAAAACATCATACACATTTGATATTTGGTCTGGTTTAATAGCGTAGTTATTTACTACTCCACCCGTTGTTTTATTTAAATCAGACATTATTTTCTAATTTATCCAATCGTTCTTTTAATTCATCCAATTGTGGTTGTTGGTCTTTTATAGCTTCAACCAATAAAGCTACTAATGGGCTATAATTCATACCATAATAGTCATCCTTTTCAAAAACAACTTCAGGTACTTGTTTTTCTACATCTTGTGCAATCATACCAATTTGTTTTCCATGTCCTCTACTATCTTTATCTATCCATTCAAAATTTACACCATTTAAATTTAAAACTTTATCAAGAGCATTTTCAATTGGTTCTATATTTTCTTTTAGTCTAAAATCAGAAGTATATACTTGTAATATTCCATTAGCATCAGCTCCAACGTCTACTGTACCACCAGTTGCTACACCACTTACAATCACCCCATTTGATGCACTCATACTAACTTGAGCGTTACTATCATTAACTTCTACGTGTGTACCATTACCACTTAACGCCCAATCATCATCACCAATCAAAACTACACCCTCAGATTGTATCCTAATAACCTCATTAACATCATCAACAGATATATAAGTACCATTAACACGACCTTCATAATCACCAAGAGAACAAAAACCAAGTGCAGATAAATGTATTCCACCAGTTGAATCGGACATACTAATATATGTGTCATTACCACTACTAGCGTGGTCTCCAACTTTTAACGTATCATTTGAATAATTGTATTGAAAGTTAATATCACCTGCAAAACCACTTGAACCATCATTAATTTGTACATAATATTGACTACCACCTGGTGCTCCCCCACCACCTGCGGTAACAATATCCGCCCAACTACCACCATTATTCTTCCATTGTATAGTTCCACTATTATTTCTAATACCATATCCAGAATCACCAAATGTTCCACCACCATTCAAGTGTGTAAATTTAGCTAAACCTATATTATCATAAGCTGTTGTACCAGTTAATGTATCATACAGATTACTTACATCTGTAGCTTGTATTGTATTGCCAGAAGATACGTTACTTTTAGATAAATCGGCCATTATTTAACTCCTTCATTTTAATTAACCAGCACCCCCTGGTGGTGGGCCCGCTGGGCCTGGTGGTGGTGGTGCGGGTGATTTGTCATGGTCATAATTGTAAAACTCATCCATCGCATGTGGTGCATTAGTATTTGGTCTATTAACGACTGTATTGTTTGTATTTATACTATCAACAGTACCATCACCCAAATCCTTCAAATTTATATTTGTTCTAGCTGTACCACTACTATAGTTATTTTCTGCAACTTCATTATATATACCAAGTAAATTAATTTCTCCACTACTCGGAACTGCCATTTTATTCTCCTTAACTTGAACTACCACTTACTCTTACTAAATACGCTGGACATGGGTTACCATGTGGTCGTGAATGTCTAACAAATCCATGTGTAATATTATCCAATACAACTGCATCAGTACAACTACCAGAATATATTGCTGATATGACATTTTCTTCGTGAACATTTCTACCCATAGCGTAACAAACATCACCAACTTTTACATCACTTGGTGATTTCCATTCGTAACTTCCAGAACCATTAGAAACATATACCTCTTGGTCTGTACCAACAAATACTGATTCTCTTATATCACCTTCATATTGTGGGTCAACTTCCCATTCATCAACAAATGCATAATAAGACCAAGATATATTTTGTGACCAAGATGATGTTCTAGCTGTCACACCCTTAGTTCCACTATCATGGGTTTTATATGAAATCCCACTTAAATTACTAAACGAAAAAGCAAGACTACCACTTTCCACTCTATTAACAATTTGTAATGGGTATTGGTATCCCGTTTTTTGTAATAATATTTTAGAATTATTATAAAACTTCATTATTTATTTTCCTTTAATTTATTAACCTCTTCTTTTAAATCTTCTATTTGTTTTTGTTGTTCTTTTATAGCTTCTATAAGAACACCAGAAATATGGCCATAGTCCACATTTTTAAAATTTGTTTTACCAACACCCCTATCTTCTGTAAAAACTACTTCAGGTAATACTTTTTCCATTTCTTGTGCAATAACACCAGTTTGTCTACGTTTTGCCATTTCATATGGTGAACCCATATCTTTAGCATAACTATCTTTCCACTTAAAATATACACCTCTCATATCGAGTACCATTTCAAGTGCATTCTCTATAGTTACAACATCTTTTTTATGTCGTATATCAGAATAAGCTATTACATTTCCAATAGCTCTTATATCACCATTTACATCTAACTTATAGTCAGGCCTAAATTTTCCAATACCAACACGACCTCTATATTTATCTGATGAATTTGCTCCACTACCAGAAACACCACCACTGGTATGTACATAACCAAATTGTAATGCTCCGCCGTGGTCACTACTTCTATTAGTGGTACTTCCACCAGATGTTGATTCTGAACCAGCGTCTGGTGGATAAGCAATTAGTGTAGCCCACCAATCAGCTGGTCTAACGGACATATTGTTATCAATATCACCATCTGTAAAATCTGATGAATCTCCAGCAACAAATGGATTACCAACACAAAATGGTCTACGTCTAAATACACCAGACCAAGATGAAGCTTTCATATCATAGTTTCTTGTAGATTCTGCTAAGATAGCTGTGGCATTATATTTATCATTAACTGTATGATACGAACCAACAAGAAGTCCTTCACCAAGTCCACGTTTATTATGGGCCCAAACACTAGCATTAATATTGTCATCATCCATAAATGGAGTCATTGTACTTGTACTTGAACCAGATACTAAAGATGAATGTGGTGCCCACATTTCATGAGTGGTTACAGACAACCCTCTACTTCCACCATATTGTGCTGAAACAGCTGATATTCCTGCATTAACAAAACCAGATTCTTTTGTTCCACCACCAAATGTATAAACTAAATTTGGAAAATAATGATATGGTCTACCAGAAATATTTATAAATTCGGTAGCATCAGTTGAAATATTTATCGTTTTACCAGCTTCAGACCTAATGAAAAACCCAGCTTCCGTAACACCTCCACTTGTACCCGTACTTAGTGAATAAGATGTATCTTTAATAAGTGCCGCATTTGCAGAAGATGACGTAAACATTATTTGAGCATTAGCTTGGTCAAGTTTTAGTCCAGGCCCCGCGGCTGGTACATTCTCTATAGTAGTAGATGTTATACCCCATTTACCAATATTACCAGCACTTGATGATATAGTTCCACTCATTACTACATCACCATCTTCTTGTAAGTGGAAATTAGATGAACTTATCTGAATATTACCATCAGCACCACTTATAAAAGCACTTCCTTCATTACCCATGAAGAAATTAGACGAACTAATTATCATTACACCACTTGTACTTGAACCACTTATATATGAACCAGCAGAACCTATCATAAAATCAGAACTACTAATAATTAATTTACTATTAGATTGGTCAAACTGCATTCTTGTACCATCTGACTTACCAACTAAGAAATTACCATTACCATCTGCGTAAAAACCAGTTCCGTCATTGTAAGCC
>CEUX01037999.1_pt1 | contig 14693 bp, 15 predicted proteins | sample 531361 | NCBI WGS metagenome assembly CEUX01 (sample SAMEA2622736, study PRJEB7988) | marine metagenome | isolation source: saline water (ENVO:00002010), including
AATTGTATACAGACGCGAGCGACATCTTTAGCGTATAAAAACTCTCGATACGCGGATCCGTCACCCCATACTTCTAAGGGTGTTCCGTTTTTCTTTGCATTGTAACACTTGTGCACCAATGATGGCACAACGTGACCATCTTCCAAGTTAAAATTATCGTTCTCTCCAAAAATATTACCAGGAATCACGGAACAAAAGTTAGTGTTGTACTGTTGTTTATACGCGTGAATCTGGACATCTACCATTCGCTTTGAATATGCATACGAATAGTGCGCCGGGTACGGCTCTCCGTCGTGGAGAATATCTTCGTGCAAGCTTTCTGCGCCTGCAGGAAAGGCACACACAGAGGAAAACGCCAACAACTTATCAACGTTGTGCATATGTGCATAATGAATAACAAAACTGTTCATTAAAATATTGCAGTAATACTGTTGTGCTGGTGATGATAGGTTGCGACCAATGCCGCCAACACGGGCTGCTGTATGGATAACGTGATCTGGTTTTGTTCTCTCAAATAGAAGTTTAACTTCTTCTTCTTTGGTCAAGTCGCACTCTTTGTGAGACGAAAATACAAAATCATAGTGAGGATATTCTGCCGCAAGATCTGCAACTGCAGAACCAACTAGGCCCCCTTTACCTGTTACTAATACTGTCTTGTTCATTTCTTGTCTCCAAATCTTCTTTTCCACACAGGATCGCTCTTCATCCAGTTATAATAATCAATCTTAATTCTCTCGGACTGATCTTGCATATAAACTTCGCGGAATAAAGGGGCATCGTTTGCGTGATAAGCCATTTGAACTGGCACGTGATCGCCTTCGCCAGGATTCCAATCACAAGTTAGAACAAGATTAGGGCTAAAGTGAAACTTGCTTCCGTCTCTCTGCGCTCTAAACGCAAGGTCGTGGGTGTTCATATTGAGATGCTCCCAGCGGCAATCAAAACCGCCAAGCTCTCGAAAATAGTTTAACTTATACATAGCCAATAAATGAATTTGATAAGTCTGTGGCACCCCTGGTAGTCTTAGGTCAGGGTGTGTCCAAGCTGTCCAGTAGCTATCGTCTGGGCAGTTCCCAGAAATGTCGCGACCTTCTGCGTATTTTACAATAACAATATCTTTGTAAGGTAATTCTTCGTGCATCTCGATGCATTCTTTAATTGAGTCCTTTAGAAAATATCCATCGTCGGACGCCCACATCATTAGCTCGCCTTCAGCTAACAAAGTTGCAATCTGTCCACAGCGTGCAGGCGTTCCATAATCCTTAAAGAACTTAAAATTGCTTTTTTCTGCAAGCTCTGGTGGTGGCTCGTTGGGTCCAACCAAAACCATCTCCCAAGTATAGTCTTCTCCCACAGCTTCGATGGCGCTATCATAAAGGCGCTGCCACAATTGTGTTCGATGCGCAGGCAAACATATAGATAAGTCGTATTGCATTATTGAAATCTCCTTTTCCAAACAATGGGTGCTTCTTTCCAGTTGTCCATTTTAATCTTTGGTCTCACATTCATTGTCCAATTGGGGTCACGGTACCGCTTTTGCAACAATGGTTCGTCGTGCTGATGTTGACATTGGAAAATTGGCATATGATCTCCGGTACCACCGGGCATATGATCGCAAGTAAACAGTGGAATCTGTGCCATTTTAACGTTTGCGCCAATGTATTGGGCGCGAATTGCCATATCAGCGTGGGATGCCCACGTTCCCTCATAGCTACAATCCCATCCTCCAAGCGAATTGAAGAACGATGAGTACATAAATGCTATGTTAAACAGCCACCAGTCCCCTGGAATGTGCGGAGATCCTGCTGGTGTGTGATTAATTTTGAAATAACTGTCGGGCTGGAGGGTTTCTCGCTCCCTGCTACCTACTTGACCCTCAAAATATTTGGCCACAAGCACGTTATTCTTGTTCGAGCCCATCTCATAGAACTCATCCATACACTGATCGAGTGAATTTTCAAAGAAAAGACAGTCATCTGCAAGCCAAGTATATACTTTTCCTTCACATAATGAGGCCGCAATGTTAGATGCGCGGACTGGCGAACCATAATCCTTAACATATTTGACGTTTCGCAGCTCTTTTAGGACCTCTGGTAGTGGGTTTGGGCCGCAAATCACCAACTCAAACGTTCTTTTGGTGGACGTTAGGATGGTTTCGTATAATTTTTCGAGCCTTTCGGTCCGAATACTAGGTAAAATTAAGGAAATTTCAGGCTTAGACATCTTCTTTTTGCCTCATATACTCGATAACTTCTCTCACAGATGTCTCTAGAGACACTTCTGCTTCAAATCCAAGCACATTTTTGGCTTTAGATGTGTCAGGTATGCGCTTTTGAACGTCATATTCGTAAGCTTTATCAGACACATATGTAAATTCTTGGCCCGGATTCAGTATATTCCACACTAATTCCGATAATTCAAGCACAGAAGTCGCTACAGGGGTCGAAATATTGAAGTCCTCATTGAGTCCTTTTTCGCTTTCTAGAGCCATTCTGATGCCTCTAGCGATGTCTAAACCGTTGGTATAGCACCTAATCTGCTGTCCAGAGCCCAATATATGCAGTGGATTCTGCCCTTTTAGGATTTTGTTGATAATATCGGGCAAAACGTGACTCATCATAAGCTTAATATTACCTGACTTGACTTCGTGCTCTCCGATGGCATCTTCTTCACCAACACCAACACAATTGAAAGGTCGAATGATAGTATAAGGAACGCCATATTGTTCGTAGGCGCCTTTGCAAAAATATTCAACAGCTAGCTTTTGAAAACCATAAGTGCTCATCGGAGGCGCACACGTTTCAACATTGCTTTCTGGGGTAGGATAAATTTCGGTGTTCTCAAAAACCATACTGCTAGACATAGCAATGATGCGTTTAAGAATTCCTTGTTCGTGAAGTTTAATAGCCAAGTCAAATGTCGATGCCATAATCCGCTCATTGGTAGCCAAAAGATCATACGCGTACTTGTGAAAATAAGTAATGCCGCCAATCATTGCAGCACCCGAAATAATGTACTCTACATCTTGTAGTTCTGGTAAAATATTCTCTGCATCAAAATCTATAACATCCATTTCGATTAGTTGAAAGTTAGGGTGATTGTCGTGTGGGCGTGTGATGGGGCCGTACTTAGAAAAGTTATCAACTCCGACAACTTGATAGCCCTTATTTAAAAACTCAGCACACAAATATGAGCCGATGAATCCTTGACTTCCTGTGATTAATACTTTACTCACTTTCTCATTCCTTTAAAAACCGTTACTTTGTATTTGCTATTCTCGTCTAACAAATCCTCAAAAAAGTCAACGTCGGTATCTTGCATTAATTTTGCCATTGCAGACACATCCTTTGGCAAACACATTCCTCCGAAACCTCTGAAGTTGTCGTTGCACTCTAGATAATTGCTATGAATATGCTTGCGGTTTACGACAGCGTTCTTAACGTTGGTGTAATTTACACCCTGCATCTTGCAGGCTTCATAGAAACTGTTAGCAAAAATAATAAGCATTGCGTTATAGACATTGTTAAAATACTTGCAGAACTCAGCTTCCGCAACAGAAAGCCTAACAAACTTCTCAGGGAATGATCCGTGACAATCTTTAAGGATCTTATATGTCATATCGTCTTCGCATCCAATGATGCATACATCGTGATTCTCTGTAAAGTCTGTGATGGCACATCGCTCTCGGAGAAACTCCGGAACAAAACAAACGTTAAGGCCGGTTTCTTCTCTCAGTCTTTCAGTGGTGCCCGGCACAACTGTAGATTTGATCGCGAGAATTCCCTTATAGTCGCGAGTCTTCAAATCAGCAATAACCTGCTCTACGATTGATACATCACAAGAGCCGTCATCTGCTCTCGGCGTTGGGACACAAATAAAAACAGCTTCAGTATCTAAAACATCATCGATAGTTGTTTCAAGTGCAATATCGTGTACTAAAACATTATGACCCAAAAGCTCAAAACCAAACTTGCAAGCACCTCCGACAACTCCTACTCCTATGACTCCGATATTCATTCGTAACCTAAGTCCTTATAGCTCTGTGGTAGCTTGCCGTCCTTGAACTCAAAGCGGCGCTTCCAAATTGGAGAAGCCTGCTGCCAATTATCAAGGTCTAAGTGAATGCGGCTTGCGGCAGCGTTTGATTGCATATAAATTTCATCAAACTTCGGTTTGTCTGAAAATGTCTGTGCATCATAAATTGGTGCGTGATCTTTGGTCTTGTTGATATAATGATTGCAAGTAGTTGCATCAGTTTCTGAATCAAATAGTTTGCCACCGTCAGCCTGAACCCTAAACATCAAATCGTGAAGGGGATGATTGATATACTCAAATTGACAGTCCCAGCCACCGAGTTCCTTAAAATAATCCATTCTCATAAAATGGTGAAGAGAAATCTTGTATTCTCTGGGGATTCCTGGCAATCTCAATTCTCCGTGAAAATGTGCGGTCCAGAAGCCGGGGGGAAGCGTTTGACCTCCGTACATAGCACCTTCTCGATAGCGCATATTTACTACGTCTTTATTAGATCCAAAATCTCTTAAAAACCTCACTGCGTTGTCAATTGCATCGGGCAAGAAAATCGCATCATCTACACAGTGATACATATATTCTCCCTCGCACTGCAAAGCTCCAATCTGTGCAGCTCTAGTTGGCGCGCCATAATCTTTAATTAATTTAACATTATCAAAGTGTTGCATCTCGGGCGGCAAGTCAAATGGACTTACCAACACAAGTTCCCACGTATGGTTCTTGCAAGCGTTATATAGGCTTCCGTACATCATCAGCCATTGGTGTGTTCTAATTGCCGGCATCAATACCGAAACATCATATTTATAGGTCATAGCCTAAATCTCCCATAATCTTTTTCCAAAATTTTGTAGCATTGTACTTCTTCTTATAAGCACTATGTCCTTTGTTGGCAATATATTCTCTTTCGTTATCATTGTCAAGATAATAATTGATTTTTTCTACTAAGTCTTGCTCATTTTCAAACTCAACATAATGAACGCCGGGCTTCAGATAATTCTTAATGCACTCGTTCTTTCGCTCCAAGAGAAGCGACTTGCTTGCTAAAATCTCCCAGACGCGACCTTTACACTGATCGTAACCATCTGGGCCTTCTGGAAAGTTTAAGCTAATCTTGCTGTGGCGCATTAGCTGTGCATATCGTTCCGGTGATAATCCTTCTTCTCGTTGGCCTCCTCCGATATGAACGGGGATACCATTGGTCACAAGGTGAGTTAAATACTTTTGGCGCTCTGGATATCTGGGGCTTCCTAGAAAGCTGGCTCCTAACTCTTGTTCTCCATCGAGTGGGTGATACAAGTTGTCATCTTGGGGCGCCCAGAGCCATACTAGATTTTCAATATCTGTGGCTGTGTTTCTTTCTGATCCCCAGCATACGTGCAAATCTGCGAAACCTTTCTCATTCAGATCTTCAATCTCGGGCAGGCCCCATCCATCAAAAACATCAGGCCACATAAAAACCGTCTTGCAGCCTTTTTCTCTCAAGTGTTCGTAGCTGCTATCGGATGGGTTTAGGTGTGATTTACCCAAAAGCGAAAAGACTATAATATCTGGCTCTGTTCTGTCAATCAACGTAGGCAAAAACGCATCGATGTGTTTCTTCTTTACAAGAGAGTATTCATCCATATGCACAATATTAAACTGTGTATCTGGAAATGTGTTTTTAAACGTTCTAAATAAGTTGTGATAATTGTTTGTTAGTCCCTTGTTGGGGTTGGCGTCACACCACTTTTCTGTTACAAACAGAACTTTTGGGTTACTTTTCTCCATAATAGTCTCCATATTCTACTACAATTGTGCTTTTTCCATCAGTGCGGTTATATGCCTTGTGGTACGCCGGAAACACATCGGCAGGATCTTCACAGCGAATAACCTCTATGTTACGCAACATTCCGCGGAAAGCTTGTGTAAAGTCTCCCGTATGTTGTGCTTGTGGGTTCAATGGCCTTTCAGAGCCAATTCCAACTCGTATAATTACTTTTGGCGCATATTCACCGTGTGAATAAGCCTTAAGTCTATCAAGGTGATTAACAAGCTGATTAACAGCGCAAAGAAGAAAGTTCCAGCGAGGATAAATACTAACTGGCACGCTGCCGTTTACAGCCATACCCGTAGCGATACCCATCTGCATCTCTTCATCAACTGGCATTTCAATTAGCTTGTCTCTATCGACATCTTTAAGTGTGTTGGTCATTGCGGTGCCCTTGTAAGCGACTGCTTGGCCAATAAATACCGTATCCGGCTGCTCTCCCAGATATTCCATTGCTCTCTTTAGTTCATCAAAATATTGTCCCATTAGAACTGCACCCTCTTTCCTGCTCCAGCGTGTGGATATTTGTCTAGGCTATACTTGTAGTACGTCACATATTCGTCGTTAACGCCTTCATAGGTCAGCTTTTCCTGACCCCAAGTCTCGCGCGTGTCCGTGCAGACAGACTTGCCGTTATCTTCAATGATAAAGTGAATCGGAAGCTTATGATTGCGAGAATACTTAATACATTCGTGAGCTACTCCTGTCTCCGAGGTCATATCACCCATAAAACAATATACTCTGTTGGAACCACCATTGCGCTTAATGTCTAAAGCAAGGCCAGTCGCAATAGGGAGAACACCCGTTACAATTCCCGAACACAATACTCGGTATTCACTAAAACATAATGAAATAGAACGACCCTGCAAGATTGCTGCTTTTAGTTGATCTTTTGGAACACCTTTCAGTAGACATTGGTAGTGGCTGCGCCAGGATCCTAAAACCCAGTCTTCAGGGCCGATGTTGTTCTTTTTGAACACATCGATCATCTGCTCTTCGTTACCGTGGTAAAGGTGCACAGGTGCACGAATCATGGCCGCGTCAAAACACGCAGCCATCTCTACCTCAAATTCAATTAACTCTTCTTTTGTGAGCATTTACACCCCCTAGGTTAATCGCCCAACAGCTTTCTTTTAAGCTTGATTTCTGTCATTTTTTCGATGCCCTGTCTTGTATCAAGTCCGAACTTCTTCTCTATCATATCAAGATATGCATCATTTTTATAGTATTTTGTGAAGGCTTCATCACGAAACTTAAGCACTTCTGCGGCAGAAATATGTTTCGTTGGGAGCGGAGCTGTTTCGTATGAGTGCTGAGAGTATCCTACGTAAGTCTCTGGCAGCTCCCAGCCTTCTTTTAGAGCGTCTAAATAAAGTTTAGACCCAGGGTATGCCATCGCAGAATAAAAGTTTGCAAACTCGCAGTTAAGGTCCATTGCCATATCTAAAGTATCTTGCATAGTTTCGACGGTATCTTCTGGAAGTCCAAAAATATAGTTTCCGATAACGTTAATGTCGTAGTCTTGCACTTTCTTTACCAAATCAGAAATATTAACTTCTGTAAATCTTCCCTTAACTACGTCTTGTCGCACAACTTTATTACCTGATTCAATTCCAAGAGCTAACCAGTTTACACCTGCTTTTTTAAGTGTTTCAAGATACTCTTCTTTAACGGTATCAATTCGAGCATATGCCCAAATATTAAAATCGTATTTTCTTTCGATTATTAGATCACACAATTTCATAAAGTGTTTTTTATATAATACAAACATTTCATCTGCAAGTTTAACGTTTCTAATTCCCATCTCTGCAATTTGATCAAATTCTGATATGATAAATTCGGGATCCCAAAATCTAAACTTGTTTCTGCCATAGTCCCAATTTTCAAGATTATTATTACCAAACGGAGCGTTAATACAACAGAAACTACATTTAAACGGACAACCCAAACTTGTATATAAAGATGCAAACGGTTTTCTGTCGTCTCCGTTTGTCATAGCGTGCCAGTTCGCTGTCCTATAATTTCCCATTGGGAGCAGATCCCAGGCCATACCAGGTAATTCGCCAGCCATTTCTTCCTGAGATATTAAAGGGGCCGGCTTTGTGTAACAAATATTGCCATCCTCTCTATACCACAAGCCGGGAACATTGCGTAATTGCGACGGTTCATCCATATTAACATTTAACAAGCCGGCAATAGTATGCGGGCCTTCACCTTGGCAGACAAAATCTGCTATTTCATCATTCATTGTTTGGCGAGACACAGCAGAAGGATGAAGCCCAACCAACAGTGTCTTGTACCCAGGATAGTTATTTTTAAGCTCCTGCAGGAGATATCGTGTTCCAATCATATTCTGAGTGGAAGCTGATGGCTGCTGTCCATAAATAACAATAACCACAAGCCTAGGATCATATAAACTAATAGCTTCTGCGGATTGTGCAGCATCAATTCTCATTGCTTCACAATCTAAAATTCTTGTAGAATATCCATTCTTACGCGCGTTCTGCGCCAATAGAGCCGCCCAAATAGGCGGCTCAATAGCAGAATATTCTTTACTTAATTTCTGATAAATAATTGGTGCGCCGTTGGGGTGCACAAATAATACGTCTAGTTTACTCATTCTTTAATAATTTGCATACCAAGGAGACTCAATGATACTGTAAGCTGTAATAAGCTGACGAATTCCATCATCTAAGTCATATTTGCATTCAAATCCCTTGTCATAAAATTTCTGGCTGCTTACAATATAATCACGCGTGTCCGGATCGGAAGTAAATTCTGCTTTAATAATCTCAAGCGGAAGATGTTCCTTAATCTTTTGAGCTAGTTGAAGCTTGTTCATATTAATAGCATCGTTACCTACATTGTAAGTTTCATTCTTACACTCTTCCCAATTATTGATTACGAACATAAACGCGCGACAAACATCTTGCAAGTGTACATAATTACGCATAAATTCACACTCATAAAGTACCAATACGCGCTCGCGTAGAGCCTTAAGAACAAAATTGTTGACCAGCAAGTCGGTTCGCATACGAGAGCCGGGACCAAACACAGTCGCCAATCTAAATGTTACATAATTATCAATATTTTTAAATTCATTTTCTGCGGCTACCTTTGTTTTTCCATAAAGGGAAATTGGATTAAGAGGAGACTCTTCGGTGCAAACAGAACCATCAACACTAACGCCGTAGCCAGAGTTTGTACAAGGATAGATTACCTTTTGTTCTGGTGTTTTGTTTTTAGCAATCCAAGCATTAACTCCGTGATTAATTTCGACGGCGCCTCTCTTGTCTCTATCACATAAAGGAAATCCTACGAGAGCAGCTAAAGGAATAATAATATCAGCCTCTGGCATATGCTTCTTTAAGAATTCTAAATTTACAATATCTCCCTTGATAAAAGTAAAATTAGGATTAATAGTATACCGCAACAATGATGTAGCGTCATACATTAAATTATCAATAATCGTAACTTCATGACCTTCTCTCAAAAGATGATCAGTTAATTCGGCACCAATATATCCGGCGCCGCCAGTAATAAGAACTTTAGACATTTACCACTCCAATTTTCCTGTTAAAATATCTTTAAGCATAACCCAGTCGCAAGCTTTGGCCCACAGTGGTCTCGAAAATGCTGCTGGTTCATTCTTTTCAAATACAAAATGACCGGTCCAAGCAAATGGGTAAACCACAAACGGAGTTGCCAACAAAAGCAGCCATGCTTGTGTATATAATACCGCACTAATAAACATAATTGTAGCCGCTTGGCCCAAAACGTGTAAACGACGACACCACTTGTTTTGATGCAGTGTAAGATAATATTGATAATATTCACTAAATGTCATTTCCAACTAATCTCCCAGTCTTTAAAGTCTGCTGCAAGACAATCAATCTTATAATCTTTTCTGCCGCCCATAATCTCTTGGATACAATTTTTGGCAGTATTTCTAATTCCGTTTAAGCCGTGTGTTAGTTCTAAATTATTGCCGTCTTTAATTCCCTTACGATAGTTTGACTCATTGTGCCAAATATGCAGGTTCATTTGAGATAAAACAACAATTGCTCTGATTGTTTCTGCAGTAATTTCTTCACTTTGATCAAGCAATACTTGAATATCGTGCGTAATATCATCAATTTCTTGTGCGTATTCTGCTTTATGTTCTGGAATAAACACTTCTTTTAATTGCACAATTGATAGTCTATCAATGAGTTCTGATAGAGTTGGTAGGTATTTTCTATTGCTCATAATTGTCCCTTATAAAAATTGTTTAAAGTACGGCTCATACTTCTTAAAATTTGATTCACCAAATATTTCTTTATGTTTGAAAAAAGTATTAGCTTCTTCCAAGCCGCGGTCTTTAATATGTTCGTTGGATGTAGATAATCCTTCGGAATTATAATAATACAACCCCAACGGAATGTCAACTTTTTTAAATTGTGCTCCTGATTCTACCATCCTTAAGAACATATCCCAATCGCCGGCGTATGCTAAATCTTCATTAAAAAATCCTGCCTTATCGTGAATACTTTTTCTCCACATAGGCATTGGCCCTGGCAGGCATTTGATCATATTTTCTCTAGAAAATTTATTTCTAGAGTGTTCGTAGAAATTTCCATTTGATGAATTCTCTTCAAACGTTTCATTTGGTTTAGTTGTTTGATAACAATCAGTATAAACCAAATCTATATCGCTAGAATAATGTAAATGCTTGGCAAGAGTTTCTAAATAGTGTGGCGAATGTCTATCGTCCACACAAGCCTGGGCAATAAATTCTCCCGTGGCCATTTTTATTGCCATATTCTCTGTTTCCATAACTGTAGCTCTGTAATTAAGCTTTTTATAAACTACATTTTTATGGTTCTTCATAAATTCTTTAATGTATTGTTCTTCGTTCTCTGGTGAATTTGCGTTGATAATGATCAATTCAGATTGTTCAAAGATGGTCTGCTTTTGCATATCTTCTAAAAAGCCTTGAATGTATTTTTCGCCGGCATATAAAGGACAAAAAATAGTTACTTTTGGAAGATTAACTTTCCCATAAAATTCTACTTTATTATCATCAATTAATCCAAACCACTTTTCCATAAGTGTGTTATTGTTTTCTCTAATAAAGTCTAATAATTCCCGACCTTTTAGTTTAAAGTAGTCCTCGCTTGCAGCGCCAATAAGATTGTTAGTTATCAGTTTGCATCCCAAAATGCGAGCCTCAATAGAAAGCCTGTTATATGTCTCAAGCCATTGAGGAAAAAACACCAAATGTTGAACTCTCGCGAGATTAGCCGCAAAACTTTCAAATGGTTGTGGTTCTAAATATTCAAACGGTAAATTGTTTTTCTGACAAAAACCAATAGCAGCGGGCATGCCTTTATTTTTATTATTCGATCTTAAAAGAGCATACTTAATGCTCTTGGGTGTATCTATATTATTCTCTAAAACAGATAATTGTTCTTCCGTCCAAATATTTCCGCTTAAACTAGCAATGTTGTCTAATAATAAATTCTTTTGAACCACAGAAGCGTGCTTCTTGCTCTGACACATCACTGCTTGAGCACCTTTATAAAAGAACTTGTTAATTATTTGCTGTTCAGGTGCTAAAAAATCTTTATATAGAGATGGATTGTTAGATGCAATGTATTTGTGATCGTGCTCTAAAATAGCATACTTAAATTTATCAACAAACGCGTACTTAAAAGCTTCAGGCAACATAAAGAAGTTTGCTATTATAAAAAAACTATCTAAATGCTCTTCAAGTAGTTGAGGATTTACTTCAATTGACTTTACTGTTTTAACAGTATATTTTTTACGCAATAGAGCAATAAGAGCATCATTACATAGTTCTGCTCCCCCTCTTATCTCGTTTGCAAAAAAATCAGATATAAAAACGATGTTAGTCATATTCTACAACTTGATCTAAAATGTCGCGCCATTCTTCTTCTTCTTTGGTTTGGACGAATTCCATCAAGCTGTTAACAAAAAGAGCATTTTGCTTCTCCTCAGAGAAACGCTCATGAACTTGTTTAGCATATTCGCAGGAGTTTAGTGCTATGCTATCTTCTACTGAGTTTTTGATGTCGTTATAGCACGCTCTCATTTGTTCTTTTGAAGACGATTCTCGCGGGTAGGCCCACATAGACTCTTTAATTAAAACCGCCTCCCATACAACCTCGTCAGGGACAGGCTGCATATCAAACGCTACATTATAAAAATTATCTTTGCCGTCTTCATCAACTAAAAAGTCCAACTGACCAGACCAACCAGTACAGACTACTGGCATTCCACTATAACACGCTTCGAATATAGGAAGACCGAATCCTTCTCCATGGGCCAGAGAAATAAGCGCAGATAGCTTTGGGTGAACATACAGAGAATGTATCTCATCGTCTTCCATATCTCCGTGCAAAAGATATACTTTACATTTTCTTTCTCCGAGAGTGTTAAGAAATCCAGTTAACTGTCCTTGAACCTGTTCTCTATCCATAAGACAATTTTTTGCTAGATTTGTCTTCAATACTAATCCAACCTCATCGTCTCGGAATTCTTCAACAAACCATTTAACTGTGTTTGGGATATTTTTACGGGGGCCCCATTGAGCAATCGCCAAAAAGTTAATATCATATTCAAAATCAATTTCAAGATCTGGCAGTTTTTTAAAATTTTTAGTTGGATAATCTACTGCATCAACGGGTGTAGTTGTTTTGAATTCAAAAGTTTGTTCTGGATTATTTTGATTATGAGCCATATAAACTGTGTTATCAAAAATATTTTTGGAATGATTTGAAACCACAATTACGCGATTCATCTCATTTGCTTTTTGAATCCATTGGTGTGCGACCTTTGTGGTTTCAATTCCTGCTGTATATCCAACATTTACAGGCGCCATATTTTCCCATTCATTCGGAATGGTTACTTGTAGAGAAATATCAAATTGACCGCCCTGTTGAATATATGCAATAGTCCTTTCAATCGTTTGATCAATCCAGGCGCGTTCGGTATCGACCATAGCCATCCAAGATGTTTGACCCCACTGTAATGGCTGAATAAATATATCAAATAAATCAGGTCGGGAACGGAGAGCGCGTAAAGCAAACCGCGACTGTTCGCCATATCCAGAGCGCGTCAATAATGGAGCTTTTAAGAGAATCTTCTTTTTCATCAGGCCACCTCCATCAAGTGCCATCGGCGATATCCCTTGCGGGTATCCCAAGATCCGTTACGGGCAACTATATCATCCATCGTATCAACCCATTGTTTTTCAAATTTTTCAAAATTATAACTTTTAGCCACGTGTTTCATTCCATTTGTAGACATTTTATTGTATGATTTTTTAGACGCTTTTAAAGCAGAAGTAAGGACTTTTTCAAAATCTTGTTGTGAAATACGATCTTCATAGATATATGGAACTTCTAATGAACCAATAACCGCCTTAGATGATGGTTGGATACCCCATCCGAACCAGTTTTCTCCATCTGTAACTTGTTCTTGTAAGCCGCCTGTCATATTGACAATTATAGGTGTACCGCAGGCTAACGATTCCAATGTTGCGAGACCAAAACCCTCTGCATCTGAAATATTAATGGTGTAATCGGCTGCATTATACATCGCCGCCAAATCATTTGGATCTACTTTATTTGTAGATAAAAGAACTTGACCATCTCTGACATTCAAGTGTTCAATCAAATGTGGTAAATCCTGGCCGTGAGGATCTCTGGCATCTGTATGCATTAGGAGACAGGCCTTATCATGCCCAACTTTGTCGAGCCACTCTTTGAACCACCACAAAATTGTACCAGACTGCTTTCTGCGTGCATTTCTATTGTTCCAAAAGAAAAGCTTTTTATTTTTATTTTGTAAAGCCGGAGTCGTATTTTCATTTATAATTCTCTGCTTTAATACTTCGGCGCGCGCCTTATCTTCTACTGATTTAAATTTATAAAAGAAAGACGAATTAACCGCATGCGGAATGTAATAATGTGGCACATCAGGTGTAACATTCTGTAAAATCTCATAAGTTACTTTCGAAATGGCCACAATTTCATCTGTTGATCTATAATATCTACCATTAAAATGTGGATATGGTTTATTGTCCCAAACGTGATAATAGACCATTGGTATATTAGGTCTAATCTCATTCTCAATCTCCCATAGCCACCCATAAAATCTTGGATCTGTCATAAACCATAAAACATCAGGACGCTCTTTTTGTATGATAGAACGAATCATTTCATGGTTGCCGTATCCATCAACCGGATATATAACCCAATCATCTATCCAGGGTTCTATTCTTTGCGGGTTATAGTCTACATGCTGCATAGCGCCACCAAGACTTATAAATTGATAGCGGCCGGTCTTCAGTAACGCTTCAATAAAATACTTTGTCTGGGTACCCACACCAGATGGAGATAACGGGTGGTCTGATAAAGTCAGAATCTTTGTCTTTTTCATTTATTCCTCATGGACATTCTTTTGTGTGCCTAAATGTACATCGCTCACACGAAAGCCTATTTTTAATGTACCGCTTATTTTTTATATTGTATAATGCTTTATGCAATAGTTTAAGGGCGTTCTCAGTTTTTCTTGGGCCGCTCGTCACCCTAAATAGTTCTACTCTGTTTTTCTTTGCCGTTCTCTTAAGAAGTGCAAAATGTGTTTCTATATTTTTTGGATCAATCTCCATCTTTTGCGCGAAGAAGTGCTTATAAAGTGTAAGCTGGTAAGTTGTCATCTTCTCGCTGCGACGGCGAGAGTCCCAACCCCAAGAGCAAGTTTTCCAATCAAAGATGTGAACCTTTCCATCTGGTGTAGAGACAATCGCATCAATATAACCCTTGAACATATAATCTTCTTCGCCAGG
>CEUX01070369.1_pt1 | contig 14659 bp, 12 predicted proteins | sample 531361 | NCBI WGS metagenome assembly CEUX01 (sample SAMEA2622736, study PRJEB7988) | marine metagenome | isolation source: saline water (ENVO:00002010), including
TTTTAGAGCAAATTCAACCAGATCATTGGAAATGGGTTTCTCAGCAAACTGGGGTAGGTGGTAAAAAGAACCCATATGGGTTTTTACCACTAACTATGGCAAAAGTGAAAAGAAATCAAGATCCTAAAGATGCAGAAGCATTAGGAAATACTGTACTTTACTCTTATTTCACAGAAGTCCATAAATTTTGGAAAAAATGGAATATCAAAGAAACTGCTAGAGCAGCATTTTTCAAATTACAACCTGATGGACGGGTTGGTAAGCATATTGATGAAGGTAAATATTATCTTACTAAAGACAGATATCATTTATCTCTACAGGGAAGGTATCACTATACTGTAGGGGATGAGGAGATGATAGTGGAACCTGGTACTTTCTTTTGGTTCTACAACAAAGTACCACACTCAGCACACAATATAGGTGAGAATGATCGAATTACTTTAGTATGGGATACACCTCATAATGAAGGTAATCCACATCATACTATTCAAGCCTAATATCGCTTCCTTTTTTGAGTTTTTTATTGATAAATTGGGAACTATTTTGATATGTCATTATTTCTCTCATATCTTCTTTCATCATATTGAGATAATTTTTTCTCAGTAGAAATATCGATCTTTTATCATCATTTTTAGCAACTTCATATTCAAAGTTGCTAACAGAAGTCACATCACTTACACTATAATTTGTTCCTTGGTAGGAATATTTGTATGTGTAATCTGCATCGACACTATGACCTGCTTGTAATAATAAACAACCATCAGGATCTCTTATTTCTGTAGTTTCATAATGATGGATTTGAGCTAGTTGAATTTTATCGTATTTGTTGTCAAGATATCTCTGAAAATCATATTGACTCATTGGCCATTCATCATGCACGTTAATTATATTATTTGATAACATAACTATCCAGTCTAGATGAGAATCACCATATATTTTGTGTGCTACATTGTCTGGTCTGTCATCACCTTCAACAAAATACTTATTGAAAGCAATTGCATTTTGAAATATATCTTCTCTAATTGCACCTCTTTTGAAGAGGTTTTTTGATGCTACAAGATCAGCATTGGAAGTTCTATTTTCCGTATGTGATGCTATTAGTATGTCTGGGAAAAAATCGAAATAAGCCATTAGAATCCTACGTCATCTTGACCGATGTTGTCATTACCACTTAGTCCTAAGTCATTATATCCAGCACCTGCGTTACCTGCAGTTGCTTCTGCTATAAATTCTCCTCTAGCGTCACCAAGATCCATATCACCTTTTTGACCTTCTTTGGAGTGTTCAAAATCACCTGAGAATATAGGAGTAAGTTCAGTAAATGAAGCTGCTGCAGTAATTAGTGGTGGCATTGATACTGCACTACCATCTTCATATGATTGCCACACTTTTTGTGGAGCAAAATCTATTTCAAATGCAGTCATTGCACATATTTTGAACATATTCAAACCTTTTATTCTTCTACCACTATTCATATATTTTATTCTGAATACGTTTGGAGAACCAAGGAATATTGTCTGTTGAAAGTCATTTCTAGGAGCCATTCCTTGCTTGAACCATCTTAGTATCTTTCTGATTTCTGCTGCCTCTTTTTCACTATTTGCTGCAAATTTGAAAGCAAGTGAAAAGTTTCTTAATTTAGGACCACTGAATAGTAGTTCTAAATTAGGATTTATTGCATTTCCTGTTGATCTAGTAATAAATTGACCAGTATCAACATTTATATTCAATTTTGCTAATGCTGCTTTTGCAAGTGTTGCTGAAAGTATTTGACTAGATTGTCCTCCTTGCGATGCATCTTTTTTCAATGAATTTAATAAACCACCTGCAGTATCAGCAGTGTCACCAATTATATCTGGAACACTTTTCTTTCCTTCTAAAGCACCTGATATTCCTCCCATTGCAGAAAAGAATGCTCCAGCTTCAACTGCATTTGCTCTACCTTCACCCCAACCAACACCAGTACTAACATTTAGTTGATTTGGAATTGGTAATTTTACTGATCCTTGAGATTCTTTTATATTAGTTTCTCTTTTCATCCCAGCTGTCAGTCCAACCATTTGGGATAGTCCATGTTGATTATAAGCTTCAGTTCTTTCAGATGCTTTATTCTTTCTCCAACCTTGTTTCTGATTATTTTTATTTTTTAAGTTACTAGCACTTGCTTGTGGTGGTGAATATTTGAATTGTTCTATAAAGACATAATCTTGACCCTTGTCATACATAGCATCAAGTGGGTATTGCATGTTCATACCCGCCAAACTCATTTTCGGATCTCTGATTTTTGTTGGTTGAGAACCTGTACTCTTATCAACAAATGTTTCCTCATTTTTTGATTTAGCTGCATTTATTCTAGCATTCCATGCTTGTTGTAATTCATCATATTCAGTAGAAATTGAACTAGCAGTATCATTTATAGTATATCCGTTTTCAATTACGGTATTCATTCCAGATAGATTTGATGCTTCTTGAAATTTATGATTTTTTCCAAGCCTTTTAGCTAATGCTTCTATGTCATCATGTCCTTTGTTTATAGCCTTTATTCTTGCATTACTAGTAGCAGCATCAGCAAATTCTGTAGAATTTACATCAATTAATACCAAACCATCACCTTTTTGCTTCCATATTTGTGTGGTTTTTAGAAAATTCTCATCATATTTAAGACCTAGAGTTTCCTCATATTTTACTCCATTTATTTTATATGTTACAGTATGGGATTCTGTTTTTCTAGTTGGATAATATATTGATTTACCTTTTGGATCTATTGAAGCCAGATCTTCTTCAGATAATGTTAAAACAGCTTCTGTCATTTCCACACCCTCGCTTTACTTATAGGTATTTCAATACTTCCGAGATCTCTAATGAACTCTTCGATAGGTAAATTAAAGGCAGTTTGCCATTCTTCCATTGCTATATCCAAGAATAGTGAATCTACATAGGATTTTAGGTATTTATGGTATCCTCTAGGAAGTTCTGCAGGATTAGCTTCATCTATCCATTCCATTATCATTTCTCGTTCATCTGGTTGATAATAATGTAAGTTGACACCCCAAAATTTATTACCTTGACTTGCTGTAATATAACATAAGGGGTTTCTATCATAGAATCTCAATTTTTCAGCAGTTTTTGCACCATATTGGAACAATACTAGATGTCCAGGTGTTGCTGTACCTGTGGTTCTCGATTTAGGAAAAGTGTTTTTATACTCCAAGTTCTTTCTCCGTTAGTATTTGAAATTCCCATCTTCTATCTTTACAGAAGTCTTCTGCTGCTTCCCATTTAGCATAATTTTTAGCATATTTCATAACTTCTGTAACATACTTCTTTGTTCTTGCTCTTTGTTTTTTAGGTTCTTTTACTTCTTTAGCAGGTTTTACTTCAATTACCTTTTCAAGTACTTTTCCTTCAGTGTTTTTATATTTTACATAGAAGTCTGGAAAATATCGATGGATTCTATTATCAATTGGAGATCTGTATGGTATCACTATTTCTTCTGATGACCAAGTTATGATGTTCTTATTAGAATCACAATAAGTCATGAATTTTAGTTCCCAAAGTGATCTATAAACGATATCACTTGCGTTGCCTTTGTACTTTTTACGGTTTCTTGGACTAAACTTCCCTTTATATGACATACATAGTATATAAGCTAAGCATCTTATATTTAGATGGCAAACCCCAACGCTATAGAAACTAAGAGATATTATTTACCAACTGCTGAGTTGTATGAGACTTCAACCAGCTTTGGTAATGTTACTCCAGCTTTCAATAATAACTATGATGTATGGATAAATTTCCTAAAAACACCTAAGTTGAATGAGTATATAAATGCAGGTGGATTTTATGAAAATAGTAGTAAAATTACTAATGCTGGTAATTATCTAGCATTATTTTGTTCAGAAGCAGTTCTACCTGGATCTAATTTAGAATTTCAAGAAGTTGAAGGTTTGAGACAGGGTGTAAAACAAACTTATGCTACTTTTAGGACTTATCCTGAAGTTGTTTTAACATGGTATTCACAGACAGATTATTATACTAACGAAGTATTCAATAATTGGATGGAGTTTATATCTCCTACTAAAATGGGTGCAGGTCATGGACGTTCTACTGCAGAGAGAATGAATGAGAATGCTTCTTATAGGAGATTGCAGTATCCTGAGTCATATAAAGTTGATATGCAAATAACTGCTTTTAGTAAAGCTGTTGTTGCTCCTCCTGAAGCATTGAGATCTGGTGAAAGATATAATATACAAGAACCTAGTAGTGTTACATACTACTTACAGAATGCATTTCCTATCAATATAGTTGCTGCACCATTAGCATATGGTCAAGCAGAATTGATAAAAACATCTGTTACATTCAAATATGATTACTATTATATGGACCGTGCTTCTAGAAGAGGATCAGTGGTTAATAAATCTGATACAGGAGATAACATACGAGGTAAGCATAGTTCAGCAGATGCACCACATAGGATTAATAGAACTATAACAGAATGGACGGAAGATCCAAATAATAAAGGAAGGTTACCACCAGGATAACCTGCTAAATAAAGCTACTGAAGTGAATTACTATGCCATTACCAAAGGTCACTGCACCTATTTTTGAAATAAAATTACTTTCTACAAACAAACCAGTAAGATTTAGACCATTTCTTGTAAAAGAAGAAAAAGTTTTATTGATTGCTCTTGAGAATGGTAATGAAAAAGATATTGCTACTACGATCAAAGAAGTCTTAAAAGCTTGTATTGTTACTCGTGGTGTGAAAATTGATGAATTGCCAAGTTTTGATTTAGAATATTTGTTTTTGAATATTAGAGGAAAATCTATTGGTGAAACAGTTGATTTGACAGTTACTTGTCAAGATGATAATGAGACTAAAGTACCATTAAGTATTTCTCTCAATGAGATTAAACTTCATATCCCTGATGGTCACAGTGAAGTAGTTGATCTTGGTGAAGGTCTTCTTATGAAGTTGAAGTACCCATCATTACAACAATTTATCGATAGTAATTTTACTATGGCTAATATTGAAAGTGGTGGTGAAAGAATTGAAAAGGCATTTGATGCAGTTGCTGACTCTATTGATCAAATATACACTAATGAAGAGTCTTGGGCAGCTTCTGATCAAACTAAGAAAGAATTGATCAAGTTTATTGAACAGTTGAATTCTGCTCAATTCCAAGAAATTGAAAAATTCTTTGAGACTATGCCAAAGTTACAGTATAAGGGTACAGTTGTCAATCCAAATACAAAGGTTGAATCTGACGTAGTAATTGAGGGATTAGCAAATTTTTTCGTATAATGATGTATCATGTGACTATTGATTCAATGATGGAAACAAATTTCTCATTGATGCAATATCATAAATGGAGTCTCACTGAGATTGAAAACATGATACCTTGGGAAAAGGAAATTTATGTAAATTTCTTAGTTAAGTATCTTGAGAAGCAAAAGTTAGAAGCACAGCAAGCAGAAAATGCAAACTCCTGGTAGTCAAACACAATCCGACACACCTATGATTCCATTGGAACGTAGGATGAACACGGCTTATGAAAGACTACTAAGACAGCAGAATGAGAATAATACAACTGCAATAGTTAATAAAGGAGCAGAAGCTAGAACTTTTGGTCGTATTATGCTTCAGTTTGAAAGACTGAATAATAATATGGAAATCATGCAGTCTGAGATCAGACGTGACATGAGAGCTAGACGTAGATATTTTGAAGCAGAAAAGAAATTATTGAAGAAAGATTCAGATAATTTAGAGTCTATTAGAACAGGTGCTTTATTTGAATTACGTAGGGATATAGGAGTTCTTGCTTTAGCTTTAGCTGCTAAGGATTTCTCTGAGGGTAACTTTGGCAATGCTTTAGAAAATACTGGTGCTGGTCTTGCTGCTTTTTTACCTGAAATTGCAATTGGTGTTGCTGGTATTTTAGGACTTAGTGGTGGTGGAAGAAGAGGAGGAGGACGTGTTTCTCCTGGTAGTTTGATGGGTAGAACCAGAGGACTAGGTGGTAAAGGGCAAATATTCACTATTGCAGCTCTTGCTGCTAGTTTACTCATGGCTGGTCAAGCTAGAGGAGATACTAGGAGAGAACAAGCATTAGATGCTCAAACAACAGGTGTTGGACCTATTGTCAATCGTGGTGATTCTGCTAGATTTAGAGCACAATTAGATAGATTTGATGCTATTTTAAGTAGGTTTGGTGTTACAGAAGAATCGCAACAAGCAGTATCTCAAATTCCATCTTTACCTCAAGAACAACCAGAAGGAGTTGATTTAAGTCAACAAAGTAGTTCTAATTCTGATGGTGGTGCTACAAATTCGGTAAATCATAGTGAGCATCTCACCCGTTCAGGTGTAACTGGTAATGTTGTATCACATGCAGCTAATGTTCAAAAAGCACAGGCACAAAAGCTAGAAACAAAGTCTTCAGAAACAAGTGCTATTGCAAGATCGAAAAAAACTGCAGTACCTCTAACAAATCTATTGACTCCAGCAACACCTACTAGCAGTAGTAAGATGTCTGCGAAAATAGATAATGACATCAAAAGTATAGTAGGTGCTAAGGCAGCAGAACAGATAGAAAAAGGCAATATTATGCCTAGTATGATGACTTCTCCAGTCACTCCTGATAATCAGGTTGGTGAGAAAGTTGTAGATATAAGAAGACAATCTGCTGCTAGACAAGCACTTACAGTAGCACCACCAATACCACAAGAACCGATTATTCCTAAGAAAAGTCCTGCTATTGCACCAGGAGAAGGAGGATCAGCGAAATCACCATCAGAAATTTCAAAATCAACATCATATGAGATTCCTACACCAGATCCAGGATTAGTAGCTTTACAAAAAATAGACGCACTTGGTGCAACTAAGAATGCTAGTATTCAACCACCACAACCAAAACGTGATAAGAAAGGAAGTTGGAAAGATTGGCTTCCACCAAATCCTTTTGCAAGAAGTAAGGGTAAAGCTTCTACTGGTGGAGGAGCTCCTCCACCAAATGTTGTTGAAGACAATCCAGGTGGTGGCAAACCACAACCTCAACAATCTCCTCCTCCACCATCACAAGGCATTGGACCAGATGGTGATCCAGTGGTAAGCACTAAATTTACTAGAAGTGGTGGAGCCATTGATAAGTTTGATAATGCATTATCACTTAAATCTTATGCTGCATTATGAGTAGACAATTACTATTAGTATCGAATAAAGCAGTCAAGAAGTCTGGTGGTACTCTTAGCCTTATGAGGGCTAGTTATCGCCAAGAAAGGAGATTTGAACAACAATCTCTTGTTGCTAGAAGAAAGTTAATTGAAAAGAGATTTCAAACTCTTAGAGCATTAGATAAGAAAGCAGATAGTGCAGAAAAGGGATTGGGTGGAATAGCAGCATCTTTTCTTGGTGGTGCTTTAGGAATAAGAGGTCTAAGAATGGCAAGCAGGTTCCTCGGTGGTGGAGGAGGAACTGTAACTCGTGGTCGTGGAGGTGGTCCTAAATTTCCTAGATTACCTGGTAGAGGACCAAGGATAACTGGTGGTGGAGGTAGATTTAGATTACCTAGGTTAGGTGGAGGTCCAAGAATAACTGGTGCTGGTCTTAGAGGTTTAAGGGTAGGTCCACTTGCGGTTGCATTTACTGGTTTAGATTTTGCTAGTAGATTGGGAGAAGGTCAAAATCTTACACAAGCTACTGTTGGTGCAGGTGGAGGATTAGCAGGTGCATTAGCAGGTGGTGCTGCAGGTACAAAAGCAGGAATAGCAATTGGTGGATCAATTGGTGCATTATTTGGTGGAGTAGGTGCTGTTCCAGGTGCAGCTATTGGTGGATTTATTGGTGGTCTTGGTGGTAGTATAATAGGTGGTTTCGCAGGTAGTGGTATAGCAGATTTCTTTACTGGTGCTAATAAGAGAAGAAAAAAGGATATTCAACAATTAGCTATTGAAGGTGTAAAAACTCCTTTTTCATTAGCATTAGATAAATTTGATTCTGTATTGAATAAATTGGAGAAAAGGGGATTACCATCATCACCTGATTCAGCAGTAGCAAGAAGGGGGAGGGGGGATGATGTTATTAGATTCCCTGGATTTGCAGTTCCTAAACCAAAGAATCCTTTGGGAAGTAGAATATTAGAAATTTTGAGTACTGCTGCGACAATTTTAACAATACTATCCTTAATTGTAACAATATGGGCTGCTGCTGTTGCTGAACCTACTTTTGCAGGTGAAATGGCTGCTGCAAGTGCAACTCCAGGTCTACTCAATATAATATCAGGTAAACTCAGAACTATGAAGTTACTGCTTTTCAGGGGTGGACTGAAGGTATCTAGAGGTCAAGTAAAAGCACCAAGTACAATAGTGAAAAAATTTAGTGGAAGTAGTAAGGTAAGTATAAGTAAAACTGGTATAAAAGGTAGTTTATCTGAAACATCTCCTTTAAAAACTATGAAGTTTAAGAAGAGATTCCTTAGAAAAGGAGATATAGATGGAAATGAGGTTCCTATACCAAGACCAGGAGACTTAGGTGATCTAACAGGGGGAGCACCTATAGATTGGAGAACAATATCAAAGATGGCTCCACGAAAAGAGGAAGGTGGTCAAGTTGAAGCAGGTAAACCATATAAGGTTGGTGAGATAGGAGAGGAACTCTTTATACCTAATCAGGATGGTATGATAGTTTCTAATGCAGGTTTGAATCCTGTTACTCCAATGACTATAGTAAATAATAATAGTAACCAAATGTCACCTCCTAGTGGTGGAGCACCAGCACCTTCGGGCGGTGGATCAAGTCCAGCAGCAGTTGATCCATTCATTGCTGCAACTAAATATGCTCAAATGCAATCCTTACTAACAGTATAAGATGATAGGTATAGTAGGAGCCCTTGCATTAGGGTCAACATTATTAATAGGAGGTTCTGCACGTAGAGAATCTGGTAAAGGAAAGCAGGGTGGAACTGATGATGAAGGAAAGCTTTGGACTAGTGGTCATAAAATAGAACGTTTTGATATTATTCCTCTTGAACAGGATGGTGATTTTATTAATATGTTAGGTCAAGTAATGTTTGTAAAATATTACGAAGATGTTATTGATGCTACAATTCATGTTGAGATACTTATTTCTGATACTTATGGTTGGTTGAATGAGGCTCCTATTAGGAGTGGATGTCCTGTAAATTTAACTATATCACATCCTAGTAGTGAAGAACCTTTTACTTATGATATAAAAGAAGAACCTCTTGTTATTACAAATATTAGTGATCATATGATTGATAATAAGAGAGAAGTATATACGTTGACCCTAGAAACTAGAAGTGCTATATCAAATCATACTACAAGAGTTTGGAAAAAATATATTGACAAAATATCAACTACTGTAAATAATGTCTTGACTGAAGTATTGGAGATAGAACCAGATAGGATTGTTAATATAGAAAAAACTTGGAATAAATGTGAGTTCACTGGTAATTTTAGAAGACCATTCAAAGTAATCAGTAAGTTATGTCCGAAAGCAATTCCTGAAAGTTCTGATGGTTCTTCTCCTGAAGATGGATCTGCAGGATTTTTATTCTGGGAAACTGTTGATGGATATAATTTTTCTAGTATAGATACTCTATTTTCTGAAGAACCAGAGTTTTCTTATGAGATGACACCTTATAAAGAAGGTGCTAATCCTAAAAATAATTTTCAGGTATCTTCTAATCCACAATGGGAAGAAAGCCATGATATTTTGAAAAAACTTAGATCTGGTTCTTATAGAACTGCAAATTGGTATTTCGATATATTATCCCGACAACCAAAGTTTGCCGAGTATAATTATATGAAGAGTGTAGAAAAAGGACAGTCTAAGACTGCCAATGATCCTGAAGGAATTCCTGGATTCACATCGGGTTTTACTGATAAGTATTCTAGGATTATTCTATCTACTATTGATCAAGGTACTATGACCCCTGATGTTGATGGTAGTGGTTCTACCACACCTCAAGATTCAGCTTTGTTTCAAGCACAAGCATCTGCTAGATACTCATCATTATTTTCGCAGATCCTTCATATTACAATACCAATGAATTTATCCCTAAGGGCAGGTGATGTATTGAACATCAAGTTTTCTGAACTAAATACTGAGGATAAAGATGGTGGTAGAAACACTGAATCAGGTAAGTATATGATTGCTAGATTATCACATGAATTTGGTAATCCTAAAGGCGATTTTACTGGACTTTCACTCGTAAGAGATTCATTCCAAAGTAAGTAAACTATGACTACTAAAGTTCCACAACACAATCTAGACCATGAAGTTTATATTGATCCAAAGGATCATAAAGAGCATGTTAATCATGGCATGATTGAATATAGCGAGTCAGATCTAGAGATGCATAATGATGCATTTCATGATCACACAGATGAGGAAGTAGAACCTAATGATGGTAAGATCAATGATTGGCACACACGTCATGAGGATCAGCATTTAGAAGTGTATTGTGATAACCATCCAGATTCATTAGAATGTAGGGTGTATGACGACTAATGCTTGAAACACGCAATGCACCAATAGAATTTTCTAGGTAGAGATGGGTTTCACTGGTTTATTGGACAGGTAACCCCAGATCCTGCATGGCGTGATAAGAATGACCAAAAATATACTAATGGGTTCAGGGCAAAAGTAAGAATCTTAGGGTATCATCCTGGCGAAAATGCAGAAGAGGGTGGTATAGATGATGAAGATTTGCCTTGGGCTCATTTTTTAGTATCTCCTCAATTTGGTGCAGGTAATAATTATTGTGGTACAAGTTTTGCTCTACAGGGTGGAGAAACTGTTATTGGTTTCTTTTTAGATGGTGAAGAAGCTCAACAACCTGTAGTTATTGGTGCATTTTATGCCAATGATGCTATTGTAGATCCTCAGATATGGAAGGATGCAATGGTGGCAGGTACTAGCCACTTCAAACCTATTGCATTTGATGATGCTTTACAACAAGGAAAGAACTTAAAACCTACTCAGGAACAACAACCACCTGCTAAGAAGAAAAATAATAAGAATACTAATGAAAATAATAATACTTCTACTACAGCAACTGAGACTAGTACTGAGGATCTTTCAGAGAAAAAGGGAGGAGTTGAACTTAATCCAAACAAACCTGATCCTAGAGGAGGTATTGTTCGTACCACTGGTGAGATTTTAAATGCAAGACAGGAAATAATATCCACTATCAATACAATAAAGAGTAATATACCTATAAAAGTTGAACAGGCAGACGCAGAGTGTACTAAACCTGCTGGTATGGGTGGAGAAATTACCACAGGTCTTCAAACTTTTATTGATGGGATCAATAAACTTGAGCAGTATAAGGATGGATATATTGATCCAGTTCTAGGAACTCTTGTCAATGTGGATAAGATGATTGATAAAGCATCAAAAGAGATAGATGGTGCTATATCTGGTCTTCTTAGAAAAACTAGGACAGAGATGTTCAAGGTAATAAACACAGGTATTGAAGAAAAACTTAGTTTCTTAGAACCAGATTTTCTTATTAAAGAATTGGAAGTATTGAAACAGCAAGATGCTATTTTTTGTGGTATTGAGAATATTTTAGGGGGTCTTCAGAATACCATAAAGGATTTTCTGAAGGAGTTGATGGGTAAATTAGTAGATATGCCACTTTGTGCTGCAGAAGGTTTTCTTGGTGGTTTACTTGGTGATATTACTGATAAGATACAAGGAGCAATATCTCCCATGATTTCTTCTATTTCTAAGTTATCTGGTATACAGATTCCTAGTTTTATGGATATGTTAGGTGATACTATGAAACTACCTCAACTTGGATTACAATTACTTGAATGTGAGGGTAACACCTGTAATCCAGAACCAATGGATTTCATTACAAACCTTGGACCTGATCCTAAGACTGTTATGAATATAAACAATGTTATGAAGAAAGCTACTGAAACAATTAGTGGTGCAGGTATTAAGGATGTTGTAAATGGTATGTTCCCTGGTATAGAAGGAGTAACAGGTGTTATAAGTAAGGCAGCTGGTATAAAGGGAGCAGTAAGTGAAATGGGATTAGGTAATATGAAGTCTCTTGTAGGAGCATGTGATCCATTCAAGAAGCGTTGTGGACCCCCTAGGATAGAGATATTTGGTGGTGGTGGTATTGGTGCTGTTGCAAATGCAGTCGTCAATCAAACAGGAAAAGTTATTGGTGTAAATATGCAGCAATTTGGATCACAGTTTGGAAGTTCTCCATATGTTTCTATAAATGATGATTGTGGTAAAGGTGGAGGTGCTGCTGGTAAAGCAGTTGTAGATACAGATCCTGAGTCGCCTACTTTTGGACAGGTTACTAATGTTATTATTACTAATCCTGGTAGTGGTTATCTTGGACCTGAAACTGCAACTTCAGATGATGAGGGTGTTGATGTTATAGGACAAGTAGATGGTGCTCAAGTAATATCTACTGGTAGTGGATATTCTCCTGATACTATTGTTGAAACAGCTACTGGATGCCCCTTGAATTGTACCGTAGAAAATGGTAGAATTGTATCTGTTACAGGAACTTGTGATCTTGGTTTGACAGATATACCAGAGTTGTTTATCACTGATCCTACTAATAGTGGATATGGTGCTATTCTAAGACCTATAACTAAATTTACTAAGAGAGAAGACTATGAAATTGAGTCTGCTATACCTTCTGATGCTACTCTAATCAGAGTTGTTGATTGTGCGAGGATTTACTAATGTCTGAACGAGAATACCGAAGAAGAAGAATAGAAGAACTTAATAATGCTAAAAAATATGGTGGAACTGGAAAGCCAGTTGAGATAGTTGATCCTAATACTGGAAAGTCGGTTATAGCAAAACCAGGTTCTGCAGCATATGCAGAATTCTTCAAAAGTAAGGGTGATACTATATCTAATCCTGCTACTGTTAGTAAAGCACTAGATATTCTGAAGGAAGATAAAAAGAAGGCTGAAATAAAGTTAGAGAAAGCAATAGAGAAATCTGAACAGAAAAAGATACAACAATCAGATGACCCAGTAGAAAAACCAGTACAGAAAGGTACGTCAGAATTTAATGAAATAAAAGAGAAAGCAGTAACCCAAGCAAAAACTAATTTAGCAAATACTAAAAAAGAGAAAGCAAATTTTGAAGTACCTGGTTCTGGTTCTTTGGCTCCAGGTACTGAGTTTGAATATCTAGGAACAAGATTAGATAATACTAATATTGAAAAACAAGAAGGAAGAACTTTTGGTGAAGTTCAAAGTGAAATTGGACAGTTAAATAAGAACGAACAACTATTAGCTAGTGATGTAACTTCTCTAGCAGGAAATGAGATAAGACAATCAAAGAAATATGGACGTGGTTCTGATGAGCATAAAGCAGCAGTAGAAGCAAGAAAAGCTAAGGAACTTGAACTAAAACAAAATCGTGAAGCAAAAGAGGTTCTTTTAGAAGAACGAACAGAAATTGCAATAAGAGATGATAAAAGTAAGAGAAATGCTGAGTTAGTTAATAAACCCAAACCACCAGAGCCTATTGTTGTATCTGATGCAATACCAGATCCAGATACTACACCAGATACTACTACTGCTGCTGATACCACCACACCAGCACCAGGCGAGTCTCAACAAGAAATAATACGTGCTGGAGATGCTGAATTTGCAGTACCTGGTTCTGGTTCTTTGGCTCCAGATACTGAGTTTGATTATGTAGGAACAAGATTAGATAATACTACACCTAAAGAACAACAAGAAGGAAGAACTTTTGCTGAAGTTCAGAGTGAAATTGGACAATTAGATAAGAATGACGAACTGTTAGAGTCGGATGAAGCTTCTCTTGCTAATCATGCAAGAAGGCAAGCCACGATATATGGACGTGGTTCTGATGAGCATAAAGCAGCATTAGAAGCAAAAAATGCAAAGACACTTGAACGAAAACAAAATAAGGAAGCAAAGGAAAAGCTTTTACAAGAACGAAAAGATATTGTAGTACAACAAGCAGAGGATAATGTTGAAGAAGCAGCTAAAGAAGTAGCAGAAATTGATGAGCAGATAGAAGAGGCTGAAGCAAAAGAAAATAATACTGAAACAGTAGAAACTCCAGATTTACCTCCAGAAGATGAACCTCCAGTTGTAGTTACTGATGAACCACTTCCTGATATACAAGAACAAGAGGAAGATGATGGTGAAGAAGAAGAAACTCCACCTGAAGAAACTGCACCTGAAGAAACTGCACCCGAAGAAGAACCTGAACCACCAACTACAACTGAAGAACTAATTGAGGAATCTCCAGAACCAGAAACTCCAGACACTAAGAAGAAGAAAAAGACTCATGTACCACCGATTATAATACAACATCCTGAGGATGGTAAGTTTCAGATAGGTAGAGAACGTCCTGAAGATGATAACTCTCAACAGAAAATACAAAGACTTTCTGATGTTCTTCTTGAAGCTGGTAGTGCTGAGGCTGAAGCTGAGGGAGGATCAGTAAAACTATTCCATGATGGTGGATTTGAACTGAAGAGTGGTAGTGGTGATAGTGGTATTCAAGGTTGTCAAATAATGCAAATGTGTGAGGATGCACCCCTTATTATACATTCTAAGGGTAATATTATAATAGACTGTGAGGGTACATTTGCAGTAACAGCAAATGATA
>CEUX01014227.1_pt1 | contig 14639 bp, 10 predicted proteins | sample 531361 | NCBI WGS metagenome assembly CEUX01 (sample SAMEA2622736, study PRJEB7988) | marine metagenome | isolation source: saline water (ENVO:00002010), including
ATGGCTGACCTATCAAGAAGAATAGGTTCTGCATTTGGTAGGTTACAGGCAGAGTTAGTTCAGCCAGTATTGCAGAGAGTTGTTTATATATTAAAAAAGCAAGGCAGAATAAATATACCTACAATTAATGGAAGGCAAGTTAAGGTACGTTCCGTTTCTCCATTAAGTCAGGCACAATCTAATCAAGATATAACATCTATTGCTAGATGGTTGGAGCTTATTCAAAATAGATTTGGTCCTGAAATGGTAAACTTGCTTATTAATTCTGAAGAGACAGCCGCACACCTTGCTAAAAAGTTTGGTGTTCCTGACACTCTTATTAGAGATATGGAAGAACGAAAACAGTTAGTAGCTATGGCACAGCAGTTAGCACAGCAACAACAACAAATGCAGATGCAAGCACAGGCACAACCACAAGGAGAGCCTCAAGTTGAGCAACGAAACTAATATTGGTTTAGACGGATACCCTAGAAAAAAAGAAGAAGATGAAAAGATAAGTATGGATATTGCGTCTTTATTTTCTACACCAAGCGGACAGCAAGTAAGGCAATATCTTAAAAGTATTACTATTGAAGCTGTTCATGGTTCGGCAGTAACAGATGAAGTATTGCGTCATGCAGAAGGCCAAAGGTATATTGTTGGCTTAATAGATAGAAGAATTAATCATGCAAATAGGATAAAACAAAATGGTTGAAGATAATGTAGAAGAAAATGTTTCACGTGAAACATCTGAAGAAGAAAGAGACTTTGTAGTATCTGAGGAACAACAGGCACAGGAACAAAGACCAGAATGGTTGCCAGAAAAATTTAAGAGTCCTGAGGATTTTGCTAAATCTTATTCCAGTTTGGAAAGAAGGTTAAGCGAAGGTGAAGATGGATTTCGTGAAAAGTTTTTAGAAGAAATAAATGAAACTGTTGTTGAAGGTGTTCCTGAAACTGCTGATGATTATATGTTACCAGAAGGTATTGATGAAACATTAGCACCTGACAATGAGCTTTTAAACTGGTGGGCAAACCATGCACATTCAAATAACTATACTCAAGATGAATTTGAAGAAGGCATTAACATGTATAGGGATGCTATTGATAATGCAGTCGGTGGTGATGAAATAGATTCTGAAGCTGAGATGGCGGCATTAGGAGATAATGCACCAGAAAGACTTGAAGCAGTTCGGTTGTTTTCAGAGCAGTTCTTTACAGAAAAAGAATTTGAGGAAATAGCAGACCTTTGTTCTACAGCAGAAGGAGTTAGTGCAGTTGAGCGTATAATGAGTGCTTTACAAGAATCTGGCAATATTGATTCACAGCCTACAAATACTCTTGATGAAGATACATTGCGTGAAATGATGCGTGATGAAAGATATTGGAAACAAGGACAGCGTGACCCTAACTTTGTAAAGGAAGTAGATGAAGGATTTGAAATCCTCTACAATAGAAACTCTTAATTTAAAGGAGGGCGAATTAACTCTTCGCCCTTCTAAAATGAAAGATGTTATGCCTATCTATGAAAATATGCGTATTCAAGATATGCGTGAATGTTACATGTGTGGGGTTGACCCACTTAAAGCATTAATGATTTCGTTTAAAGATGAAGAGGCTTATGGCTTTACTATCTTAAAAGGTGATACCCCAATAGCAATGTGCGGTGTAACTCCACATATTTATGAAAAGAATGTAGGGCAGATATGGCTTCTTGGAACTAAAGATATAGAAAAAGTTCAGTATTCTTTTTACAAACATAGTCGAAAAGTAATGAGAATGATGCTTAAATCATTTGATATTGTTGAGAATTATATACCTAAATTCCATAGGAAATCTATAGATTGGATACAATGGTTAGGGTTTGAGCTAGATAATTACACATATTTTCACAATGAATACGAGTTTTTGCGATTTTTTCATTGCAATGTAAAAGAAAATAGTTTTTATAATGACGAGTCAAGACCCACAATGCACTGATAGACCCTTAGGGATAATCTAATTGAAGTGACAAAATGGATAATCGTTAGACGTTGAAACATTAACTTTAACTAACGAGGTGTTATAATGGCTAATAGTATAAGTACAGCCTTTATTAAGCAGTTCGAGTCCGAAGTTCACATGGCTTATCAGCGTATGGGTTCTAAATTAAGAAATACTGTACGAACTGTAAGTAATGTTTCTGGTAGCGTAGTACGTTTTCAGAAAATCGGAACTGGTTCTGCATCTACAAAATCCAGAAATGGTAGTGTAACTCCAATGGAATTAACGCACACCACAGTAGAAGCCACTATGGCAGACTACTATGCGGCAGAATACATTGATAAGTTAGACGAATTGAAAACCAACATTAATGAGCGTCAAGCTGTAGCACAATCTGCGGCGGCGGCTCTAGGTCGTAAGACTGACGAACTCCTCATCACAGCTATGGATGCAGGTGCTAACTCAACTCAAATACATGATACAAGTTCTGCTCTTGAAAAAGCTGACTTGCTTTCATTGTTTGAGACAGTAGGTACTGCTGATATGCCTGAAGATGGTGGTCGTTATCTTGCAATGCACCCAAAAGGTTTTGCAGATTTGTTTGCTATTAATGAGTTTGCAAGTGCTGATTATGTTGGTCCTGCTAACCTGCCGTATGCAGGTGGTATCACAATGAAAGAGTTTTTGAGTTTTAAAGTATTCTCAACTTCCGCTGTGACCGCAGGTAAGAACATGGCTTATCATACGTCTGCTGTAGGTTTAGGAGTAGGTAAAGATGTATCTACTGAAGTAAACTATGTAGCAGAAAAAGTCTCACATCTAACCACATCAATGATGTCAATGGGTGCCGCTGTCATAGACGACAATGGTATCTATGAAGTCCTTGATAACAATTCATAGGAGGAATAAATGGCTTATAGTTCAAGTGGTTTAACTCGTATGGCAGGTGGTGGTGGTCATAATATTTGGTTTTATGATTCAACAGACGCTTTAACTGCTGTTCGTGTATCAGGTTATTTTAATGATGCCGCAGGAATGATGAATGTTGGGGATGTAGTTTTTGTTTACGATAGTGACGCTCCGACTATGGGTATCTCTGTCGTGCTGTCCAATACTGGCTCTGTCGTTGACATTGCTGATGGTACAGCATTAACAGTTTCTGACTCAGACTAAGGAATAGGGGGAGCAATCCCCCTACACCAACATGGTAGATAGTACACATTCAGATAGTGCCATAGACCTCTGCTCAAGGGGTCTTATTTTAATTGGAGCAGAACCTATTACATCTTTTGCAGATGGAACAACTGAAGCTCTTGTTGCTGTTAATATGTACGAAGATATTGTTAGGTCTGCCCTTGTAAATACAAGGTGGAGATTTGCTACTAATCAGACACAACTTAACCTATTAACAGACGCACCAACAGGAAGGTATGACAATGCTTATCAGTTACCAACTGATAGTCTTATGGTTCATGCACTTACTGTAAATGACAATGTTATAGCTTATCAGCTATATGGAGATATGGCTTATGCGGATACTGCTGATTCTGATACTGTAATATGCGATTACACATTTAGGGCATCAGAACAAAACTTTCCTCCTCATTTTAATATTGCTGTTATTTATTCTTTAGCTAATGTGTTTGCTGTATCTGTAGCTAGAGATGCAAGTCTTGGAGAACAAATGGCTGTCTTGGCAAACAATGCAATGCTTAAAGCTAGAAGCGTAGACTCACAACAGCAGACAACTAGAACACTTACTCAAACGAGGTTTCTTACTGAAAGGCGAAGCTAATGAGAAAAGTGAAAATTCCTATTAGTAACTTTCAATTTGGTGAAGTAAGCCCTTCTTTAATATCAAGAACTGATTCGGCTGTATATGCACAGTCTGCACAAAAAGTAGAGAATTTATTTTTACGAGCAGAAGGTGGTGTTATTAAACGAGCAGGATTAGAACATATCTATGAATTTGATACTACATTTGAAGAAGCAACTTTTACTATTACTGTTTCTGATTATGCCAATATAATTGTGGGTTCAAGAATTAGGTTTTACAAAGGTGATGGTACATTAATTACTCTTGAGTTTGAGGCATCAAGTAGTGCTTCCCCCAGTTCTTCTGTAGGCAATACTTATTATGTTAGGGCATATCAAGATAACAACACAACGGCTGATAATATTTATACGGCTATTAATGCTATAAGTGGTTTTACAGTAGCCAATCCTTCTGCGGCTGTTGTTACAATTGCAAGAGATGACCCTTATCATGGTAGAAATCTTGAGGTTACATCTACTGATACTACTAGATTAACTGTTACAAGTTTTGGAACTACAAGTACACAGCAACATAGGTTAGTTCCTTTTATATTTTCAGATGATGAAAGATATATTGTTTCTCTTGAAAATTTAAAGATAAGAGTTTTTTACATTAACCCTACTACAAACGCAGTATCTTTAGTGTCTACAGTAACACAAGATGTAGATAGTGCGGCACTTCCTATAACTAATACAAATATTCATGAACTTACATACGCACAAGCAGGTGACACAATGTTTTTATGTCATCAAACATTTGCTCCTATGATGCTTGTTCGTACAAGTTTAAGTACATTTCAAGTAGATAACTTTTCTTTTGATACAAATTCAGCAGGAACATTAATACATCAACCTTATCATTCATTTCAAAGTACAGGAGTTACATTAAATCCTAGTCATACTTCTGGAAGTAACAGAACAATAGTAACAAGTGCTAATTATTTTGATGTTACAGGCTCTAGTGATGGTTCTGAATATCCTGATTCTTTGCATAAAAATATTACTCTTAGATATAGCGGTGCTGAAATTAAAATTACAAGTGTCCAATCTGCGACATCAGCAAAAGCAACTATATACGGAACATTAAAGAAAAGATTAGAGATAGATTCTTTTAGAACTACAGAAGGGGTAGCGACCATTCTGGTTACACAGGCAAATCATGGCTTTAGTGCTAGTGATGACATTACTATTGCTAATGCTTCAGCAGTAGGAGGTATTGCTAGAACTAATATAAATGGTTCTCGTACAGTAGGTGAAGTGGTAAATGAAAATCAATACACTTTTGATGCGGCGGCTAATGCGACTTCTGCTTCAGCAGGAGGTGGAACTCCCACAGTAGAAACTCATGCGGCAAACATGGAATGGAGTGAACAATCCTTTTCTGCATTAAGAGGATACCCTGCGGCGGTTGCTTTTCATCAAAATAGATTATGGTTTGGTGGTACTGCTTCTCAACCAGATGGAATGTGGGGAAGCAAGACAGGAGTTTATTTTAATTTTGATGTTGGTGATGCAGACGATAATGATGCCTTAGATTTAACAGCAAGTATCGGTGAAATTAACAGTATAAGACACATGGTATCAAACAGAGATTTGCAAATATTTACCTCTACTTCTGAAATGACTATACCTGCTTTTTCCGAAAAACCAACTACACCTGCAAATGCACAGATAAAAAGAGAAACTCCGTTTGGTGCTTCTCATGTTAGACCTCAGGTTTTTGATGGTGCTACAATATATGTTCAATCGTCAGGTGATATTATTAGAGAGTTTTTATTTACTGATTCAGAAGATGCTTATACTGCACAGGCAATTTCTATGCTTTCTTCCCATTTAATTAAGCAACCAATACAGATGACTACTCTTACTGGTGCTATAGATAGAGCGGAAAGCTATATTTTTGTAGTAGATGCAGATGGAACAATGTCTGTATTTAATTCAAATCGTGTAGAAAAAAGAGCAGGTTGGTCACAGTTTACAATGCAAGGTTCTTTTCATTCAGTATGTACAATAGATACTAGGGTATATGCTGTTGTTGCTATAGATAAAGGAGCAGGTACAAGTAAGTATGTACTTTGTGAATTTAATGGCGACAAGAATACAGACTTATCTACTGTATTTACAGGAAGTGCAGGAGTGTTTAGTGTTTCTTCTGATTTTGATAATGGTGCTGTTCTTGATGTTATTTCTGGCACAGATTATCTTGGTAAATTTACTGTTAGTGGTGGCAATATTAATGTTTCTTCTGTAGATAATTCTTTAATCTCTGCTGAAATTGGTTTATCTTTTGATGTTAATTTAAAAACTAATCCTATTGATGCTGTAGTTGGAGATGGTCCTTTAACTGGAGAGCCAAGAAGTGTAACTAAAGTTATTCTTGATTTGAATAGTACTTTATCTGTATCAGTTAATTCTAAAGATTTAATTATTAGGCAGGTAACAGATGACTTGAGTTTACCTAGAACTGCCATTACTGGTAAAAAGGAATTTAGATTATTGGGATATAGCAAAGACCCACAAGTATCTATTAGCCAATCTGCACCATTGCCATTGCAGGTTAATAGTATAATAGCGGAGGTTTCGTTTTAGATGTTTAGTTTTTTAGCAGGTATTAATCCTATAATTGGTTTTGCAGGTTCGCTTATTAGTGCAAAACAAAGTAGAGATGCAGGTCGTGAACAGCAAGCACAGTATGATAGGGAATCAAAAGAATATAGGCAGGCACAGCAATCTAATGCTTTGGAAGCGGCAGATAATCATTTAAGAAGGTTAGCTGATTTACAAAGTGTAATTGATACTAATATAGCTATTTCATCTATTTTAGGAAGAGATGCTAGTGATAGGTCATTAAAAGCATTAAAAGAAAAAACAAAAAGAATGGCTGAAGAAGATATGAATATCTCAGATTTTCAATACTTTGTTCAAGGTCAGAGATACGGAGACTTAGCAAAAGAATCTACACGAAAAGGTATTGCGGCTAGGCAAGCGGCAAACATGCAAGCTATGTCTACTGTCTTTAACGGACTAACAAACTTTTCTAAGGTAAGATAATGGCTGAACTTTTAAGAGGCAAACGTCAAGTAGGTAGAAGAACTATCGGAGTAAACCGAGCAGACATGAGCGTTGCAGGTTCAAAGCAAACTATGGCAAATGTAGCAATGAACTTCTCTAATGCGGCTTACAAAGCGGCGGCAGAAAATTCTCAAAGAGATGCTAAAAGAGATGCCCTATCTTTAACAGCAAAAGAATTAGTTGTTCAGGACCCAGTTACAGGTAAATACAGAAATACTTTAAAAGATATTATAGGTAGTGCTAAAGAACGTAGAGGCACAGTTTATCAGGATACATTTGAACCCTATGTTAATAAAAGGGCAATGAATCTTTTTGAGATAGAATTAAAAGGAAAATCTCAAGAACTATCTATTGCTAATAGAGCCAATCCTCAAGGCTATGAACAGTCTATGACATCTTATCTTGAGTCTGCTTTTCAAAACTTTGATGGGGAACAGCAAGGAGCATTAAGTGAAATAGGTTTTGCTATTATAGCACAGGGTAAAGCTGTAGCTATAGATGAAGCAAATAGATTAGCACAAAAAGAAAGAGAAGTTCTTTTAAGTGATACTGTTAGTAAAATGTCTGACTCTATATTGGGATTTGTTTCACAAGCTAGTTTGGATTTTTCTACTGAAAATATAGGAAACCTTTTAACTACTGAACTTCCAGAACTTATTGAAGAAACTATTAGTAATAATAGAAAATTATTTAAAGATTTAGGTGTAGGTCAGGAAAGAATATTAAATGAAACTTTATTGTCCGAACAGTTCTTAGCATCTGCTAATGCGGAAATTGCAAAAAGAATATTAGGTTCTATTGATGGAAATGTAAGTATTGCAAGAGATGAAGTTCAACAAGCTATTTACCAAAACAGACCAGATATGTTTCCTACTGGAACTATAAGTGTTGATGGAAATGAGGTTAATATACAAGAAGCATTTGCCTCTATACTTAAAACTGCAAATAAAACAAATTCGAGAGATGCTTTATTAAAGTCTGTAAATCAATCAGACACCCTTATGGATGCTCTTGAAGCTGAAGAAAGAAGTTTAAAAAATAGACAAGAAGTAGAGTCTAATGATGAAGAGACTAGAAATGCTTATGCTGATATAGAAACTTTTACAGGAATTGCAGAGCAAATAGAAATTAATTTAGAGTCAGCACAATCTGTTCAAGATATAGCAAGTTCAGCTAGAGATATAAAAGATTTAATAAACGAAATGGAAGTTGCTAATAATACAAGAATAGGAACTACTAACGCATTAAGGCTTACTCAAGATAAATTTAATAACTTTAGAAATGAACTGCACAATAGTTTAGCTACAAACATTACAAGAGTAATGGCTAAATCAAATGTTAGTGGTGATGGTATTAAACTTGCCGCACTTGTTTTAAATAATAATGGTGAAGTTCCTGAGTTTAGGGCAAAAGATTTTAAGGCTTTGCCAAAGGCAGTTCAGCAATTAGCAAAAAATAAAGATATTCAAGATTTATCTCAAGATGCTAGATATAAAATTTCTGAAAGAATTGGTGCTTTAGGTATTGATATAGACCAAGGTATTAGTACAGGAACAGATTATGTAGGTCAAATACTTACTTCTTTTAATACTGGCGGTCATGGTCAGGGTTGGTCAGAAAAACATTTAGATGCTCTTAATAATCATTTCCTTGAGTTAAGTGCTAATGATTTAAAGAATGATAAAATAGCTCCTCTCTTACAGAAAGGATATGAGAATGGTGATTTCTTCTTAGAATATAATCCTGAAGTTCATGGAGAAAGTGAATATTATAATAGAGTAGTTGACGCAGTACGAAAAGGTTTTGTGCCTTCTTCAGTTAAAAACTCTATTAAAGCATCTTTCTTAGGAGGTCGGTCATCTACACCTGAAAAAATTTATAATGCTATTCAGTTTATAAATAGAACATATTCACAAAATCAAAGCGGTGGTAGATACCACTCTTGGAATGATGATGGAGATATGAAAGATACCATGAGAAAGTATCATGCTGTTAATAGTATAACTAAAATTTATGGGGATGATAAAAGAACTTTTCCTGAAATAATTACTTTTATTAACAAAGCAGATAGTGCTGAAACGAGAAAATTAGCAGAGCAACATTATCCTAAGGGAAGTTTTGATGGATATGGTGGTTTTTTCCAAGATGTTTCTAATTTTAAAGGTGGCGATAAATCAGGATTTGCATTGTTAGAAGCGGTTGTCGACCATTATTTTCAAGGCAGTCCTGCGGCTAGGCATATTGTAGGTAATTCTATAGAATACTATGCAGTAGGTAGACAGGCAGTAGGAGGCAACAAACCAGATAATGTTATAAATTGGTTAAATGATTTAAAAGAAGAATTTTTTGTAGATTCATCTGGAACAGTACCAGTTATATCTTTACTTGATATGGATGCTTATAGCGGAGATGGTGATTCAATAAGTTATATGTCTTTAAATAAAATTCTTACTACTGATGAACAGAGACAGGCTTTTAATATATTCTCAGAATATGATGCAGATGAAGGAATTTATTCTGCAACAAAAGGCGAATGGTCATTCTTTCCAGAAAAGAAAGGTCGTGATGAAATTGAAGATTTGCCTGATATAGCTATACCTTTAACAGATACTACTGTTAATCCTTTAGGTTTGTTAAGTCGTGATGCAATATCCAGAGTTAAAGGTGGTCCTAAGAAAGCTATATTAGTTGCTCACGAAATAAGTGACACTTCAATGAATCGAACAGACTTAGGTTACACAGGCAATATACTATATATGGCTTATGGGATTGACGAGAATAATACTTTAGAGCCAATTTTTATTGAAGGTCCTGATGGGAATCCAATACATCTTCAATATCATATTAAAGATTTTCTAAACAGATTAAATGAGCCAGAGAATTAATGGAATATAGATTCGACAATTATGATGCAGATTGGACACAAGTTATTACTCCATTCTCTGATGGCAATTATCAACCTGACCCTACATTTTTTGAAACTGTTGGTGCTAGTTTAAGATACCAATGGTCGCCTTCATTTAACAAAATCAGAAGTGAATTTACAAAAGAGATAGACCATTCATATAACCCTTTACATGATATTCAGGGTTATGAAATGTATCAAGACGATTTGGTTCATGCAAAAAGCAAATCTCACATGAATGAACTTAAACGTCAGATTGATGGATACGAGGACAATAGAAAAATTCTTCATAATTCTAGTCTCTTTGCACAATTTGGTGCGGCATTGTTTGACCCAATTAACCTTATTGCCTTACCTCTCGGTGGTCCTGCTTATGGAATAGGCAGGTCTTTTCTTAGAGCAGGTCTTGGTGTTGCAGGTGGACAAGCTGTAGCTGAAACATTACGGCATCCATTTGACCCTACTTCTACTTGGGGAGAGGTTGGTTTAAATATAGGTGCGGCAGGAGTTCTTGGTGGAGCAATAGGTTCTTTAGTTTCTGTACCTATTACAATACGAACAAATGCAATGTTAAGAACTGAACAGGAGTTGCGTGAGTTTGCAGGTCAAATAACAGATACTATACCTCAAACACATATAGGTCTTTTAAAACAAAACGAAAATCCTATGAGAACTTTCGGTAAAGCCTCAGAAGATGACTTAGTTAGAATTGAATCAAACATGAGAGGTAATGATACTCCTTCAGCTTATGAGGCTATAGAGCAAATAAGAATAGAAAGAGCCATGAGAGAGGTTGAGAAAACACTTCCTGAAAAATGGCAACCTTATGATTTGGTAGAAAATGCCTTTACTAATTCTTGGATTTATAAAGCTATGCCGACTCCAATAAAAGTAACATTACAAGGTAATTATCTTCAGAGTCAAAAGAAAGCTATATTAGATATAGCAGGTGATTTAGGTACAATGATAGGAATTAATAAATATGGTGGGAAATCTGATACACCTGTATTTATAGAAGCGTCTACATACGAAGGAGAATGGGTTGGTTCGTATAAAAAGTTATTAGAATTATACGGAGAGGCAACAGGAAAAGGTGTACCTACAGAAACTAAAATGGATTTATTCTTTTTTAGAAAAGAGTTTGACGAATTTGTTTCTGATTTGAGTACAAAAAGGATGCGTCAAGATGCTGATGGTGTTGTTGATGAACTTACAGATATAGACAAAAGAGGCATAAAAATACTTGATGACTTCTTTGACCCTTGGGGTAATAGGCTTGAGGAACAAGATTTAATAATAAGAAATATTGACCAAGTTGATAGGCAATTAGCAAGACTAGATACTGAATTAAGGTCAGTTAAAAGAAATCAGGATACCAATAATAGAATCGCAAATGGATTTGAAAAAGAATATATTATTAAATTAGAAAAAGATATTGAGTCTTTAAAAAGAACTAGAACAGCATTTTCAAGTGATGACCCTTCTATGGCTACAATGACAGGAAGATATGCTAGAAGAAGAGAAAGGTTTTATCCTAGAATATGGGATAGACAATATATTCTTGAAAATAGGGCTGAGTTAGAAGGTATATTTAGAAATCATTATAGGCAACATCCTTTTATATTTAGGTATGACCCTCAAGAAAAACAATACATTCAAAAAAGATTAAGGACAGACGACAATAGTATTAATGAAAGAGTTAAGGAAACTATTGATAATATATTAGGAGATGAAAACCCTGTAACTACAGAAAATATTTCCTTTGGTCATGGTCAATCTAATCACCTTAAACATAGATTAGTTGATATTCCTAACCATATTGTTTCTGATTTTATTATAAAAGACCCTGTTAAATTAATGATGGGATATACCAATAGAGTTGCTTCTCAGTATTCTTTTGCCAAGAAATTTGGAGAAACAGACTTTGATAATGTTTTATTAAAGTTGCAAATAGAAGGAGCAAAAGCAGGTCAGTCAGTTAGGCAATTAAGAAAATATGGTAAGAATCTTAGGCACAGTTATGACAGAGTTGTAGGTCATGTTACTAGAAGTCCTATGGCTTTTAATCAAAGAGCCGCACAAGTAATGAAAGACCTAGCCACTCTTAACTATTTAGGTTCGGCAGGGTTTTCCACGCTACCAGATGCGGCAGTTGTGATGATGCAAAATGAATTAAAACCATTATTTAAACAAGTGTTCCATGTATTAGATAATCACAAGGTTCGTTTAAATGCAATGGAAGGGCAATTAGGCGGTGAAATGTTAGAAATTCTTAAAGGTGATGTAATGCTTCGCCTTGTTGAAGAAACTATGAATAACCCATTTCAAGGAGGAACTTATCAAAAAGTTCGTGGAAGAGTTATGAATGGTTATTTCATTGCTAACTTATTAGGACCAATGACAGGAATATTTAAACGTATGTCCTCAATGGCTAATGTTCATACAATACTTGCGGCATCAAAAAGATTAGCCTCAGGTAATGTGTCTGTAAAAGATAAACAATATTTAGCTAGACTTGGTATATCAAAAGAAGATGCTATTAAATTTACTCAACAACCTATTGAAGCTGAGAATGGTGTAAACTTTTTAAACTCTACAGCATGGACAGATAAAGATTCTTTGTTTAAATTTAGGACAGCCCTTAATTCTTCAATCAAACATCAAGTTTTAATGGGAACTCCTGCTGATAAACCTATTATGGTAGATGGAGTTTTTTATGTACCTATGCACGTTGCTCGGCATATTCCTTATTTAAGGGAAGATAGTATTTATAAAGGATATGCTAGAATTGAAAACGGATTACTTGGTATGCCTTTCCAATTTTATTCATATTCTCTTGCGGCTCTAAATAAAGTTACAGTTCTTTACACACAAGGACAGGTTAGAAATAGACTCACAGGTATAATTAGTGCAATGGGATTAGCCTATATGGGTATGCAATTAAAATACAGAAACAACCCTTGGATTTTAGATAATATGTCTATTGAAGATAAAATAGCTAGGTCGTTTGATATGTCTGGATTAGGAGCAATTTATTCAGATATGTTTTATAAAGCTATGGCAACATCAATAGCATTAGGTGGTCCAAATATAGGTGGTGGAATTGTTAATCCTAAATTTCCTCCACAAACTGACACACCTATATTAGATACTACTACAGGTATATTGGGTGCAGGAGCAAGTATAACTACAGATTTAACTAAAGCGGCAGGTAAGTTTCTTGCAGGTGATACAGGCGAAGGAGCAAAAGAATTTATTAGAAATCTTCCTCTCATGCGTTTATGGTTTTTAAAAGAATTGACAAATGACATGACAAGAGCGATTGCAAGTGGTAATAGATACTAAGGGGTACAAGACATGACAATAAATGTTTCAGACAATACACCAAGAAAGAGTTATACTCTTAATCAGGGAGCAAGCTCTCAAAGTGCTTTTGAAGTAGACTTTGAGTTCTTTGCTGATGCAGACTTAAATGTGTACGTTAATGATGTTAAGAAAACATTAACTACTCATTACACTACTTCTGCTAACTCAGATAATGATGCGTCTCATGTTTCAGGTAGCACAGGTTATATACATTTTACTACTGGTAATGCAGTTGACCCATCATCTGCGGCACAAGTTGTAGTTATAACAAGGTCTATTGCGTTAGACAGAACAACGGACTTTCCTGCTTCTGGTGCTTTTAACATTGGAACACTAAATACAGAGTTAGATAGATTGGTTGCTATTCATGCAGACGTTGCGGATACTTCTTCAAGAGGTGTTCGATTACAAGATTCAGATAGTGCAGTATCAATGGAATTACCTTTAAAAGCAGATAGATTAGATAAAGTTTTAGGTTTTCATTCTTCTACTGGTGTACCTCAAGCTGTATCACAATTAACTACAGCAAGTGTTGCCGCTACAAATACTCTTACAGTAGGTGCTTCTGCAACTGCTTCTGTTGCTGTTACTAACAACAATGCCGCTTTTACATTTGGTTTACCAACTGGTGCGACTGGTGCCACTGGTGCAACAGGCCCTGTAGGTATTGGTATTCCTATGACATGGGATACAGATACAAGTGATGCAGATAGTGGTGCAGGTAAAATTTATGGAAACAATGGAACAATAGCTTCAATATCTGTTTTATATGTAGATGATGTAGATGATAATTCAGTAAATATAGCTACTTATGTTCAGTCATGGGATGATGCTGTAAATGCAATAGCTAGAGGTTATATATTTATAGTAAAAGAAGGTGCGTCTGATGTATATGCAGTTTTTAAAGTTTCAGGTGCAGTTACAGATGCAAGTGGTTATAATAAAGTAGCTGTTACTCATGTGGTATCTAATGGTACTTTTTCTGATGGCATGGGTGTTAGTGTTTCATTTGCTCAATCTGGTGCGGATGGTTCTAATGAGTTTGTTTTAAGTGATGGCTCTACTACACAATCTATTGCTAGTGGAAATACATTAACAATAACAAGCGGTGAAGGTATTGATGCTACTGTATCAGCTACAGATACCTTAACTATTGCAGGTGAAGATGCGTCAACAAGTAATAAAGGTATAGCTTCATTTCATTCAGATAACTTTGCAGTATCGAGTGGAGCAGTAACGATAAAGGATGGTGGAGTAAATCTTACTGCTGAAGTTACTGGAACATTACCTTTAGCGAATGGCGGTACTGGTGCAACAACCCTTGCAGGAGCAAACATTGTCGCAACAAACGCACAGAATACATTCACAAAAGCACAATTACCTAGCACTTATACTGCGGCACTTTCTGCAACAAGTGGTGTGCTTGATTATGACACCTACCAAAATTTTATAATTACTCTGGCAAGTGGCCAAAATACTTTAGCGGCTCCTACTACTGAGGGTTCTCAAATTGGACAAA
>CEUX01104453.1_pt1 | contig 14616 bp, 25 predicted proteins | sample 531361 | NCBI WGS metagenome assembly CEUX01 (sample SAMEA2622736, study PRJEB7988) | marine metagenome | isolation source: saline water (ENVO:00002010), including
CAAGGGGTTGCGTTGGGATCGGCGAGCTATCTAGCAATCGTCCGGGGTATCTATTCTGAGATGGATGACTGGTGCGGTTGACACTAGCGGGTTGACTAGGTAGCAATCCTCCGTGCCGAAGTAGCAGTACGTCGAGTCGTTAGTTATGACTCGGAAAGTAGTGTTGCCCCCCGCTTTACCTTCAAGCGTTCCAATGATGCTCATCTGTGTCCAGAATCCGTTCCTCCCGATCCCTTGTGTGCTTACGGCTACAATGACTGTCTCCCCTATCAATGCCTCCAATTCTCCTTGAGTTTCTTCGTCTATGGTATCACCTCCTAGTCGTCTAAGACAACACGACAATTTATGCCTCATACACCAAAATCGACGTACTGCCCTTCAATGTATCTATTACTTGCATCATCAATGTATGCACTATCTTCAAGTACCGTGCATACATCCCACAGACTGACGCACACAAGTGGTTAGGGGGTGAAATGAATCGCAGCAAAGAAGCAAATCAACCTAGCAGAGATCGCAGCTCAGACGCAGCTATCCGAGACTCTATCGACGACTGACCTCATCGGGAAGACCTTCAGCATCACTAGCGTGAAGAAGGTCAACGGGATGCACGGTGAGACTTACGTTGGAGAGCTAGTCATCGACAACGAGTCAGTCGAGGCTTGGCTATCAGGCAACGTAGTGTTCAGGCAGATCACGGCACTGGTGGAGGGTGACGGGCTCCCAAGGGAGAACGTAACCATCATCAGGGACGCGAACGAATGGGGAGAGCCTTTCGTCCTGACAGACGCTTGAATCGGTACGCCAGTACGGATTCCGATCATAGAGTACCACGTAACCCCCTTCCAGTCAGAGAATCGGCTGGATGGGGGCAAATACCCCCTTATTCAAACGCATCATTAGCGTTCTTCACGCTATTGTAGAGATACACGGCAGCTAACAAAGACAGGATCGTGACTGTGAACCCGGCGATTATGTCAGGCTCCCTTCCTCTGATGAACTTGTCACCGATGTAGTTGAACGTCCTATCAAGTCCCTTGACGACGGCCTCACCCGCGCCTTCGATCACTTCTAGGGTCGCGTTGCCTAATCCTGAGACTATCGTTCCCCCAACATCCTTGATGGCGGTCTCAAGGGCCTCTATCTCATCGGTGGAATCGGGGAATATCTCTTCTGCTAACCCCGTTGTGGTGACGTAGAGAATGACGGCAGTGCCACCCCTCACGACTAGGGTGCGCGTGACCGTCGAACCTGCCGCAGCAGCTATGAATGCGGGAATAGCCATTAGCTCCCCACCTCCGCACCATACTTTGAACCCCTTCGCATGAACCCTACGGCTGCTGACATGGCGACGATTGGCACGATAGCCATGAGCGTGCCCTTAGCCACACCGACGACGAAGAACCCTGCCAGCCTCAGAACGTCGCTATCAGCGTTAAGCTCCACTCCTCCCCCTTTACTTGACGGACAGTCCTCCTGATCGGGCAGCGATTCAACGAAGCCCTTAGCGTCCTTGAGAGCGTCAGCACGTCGTTGTGGGAATGACTGTGTGAACCGTATCGCACCAGTCATGTCCTTGACCCTCCAAATGAAAAGGTCTAGCCCGATCCCTGCGTTTATCGTGGTGTTCTGAAGCTCGATTGTGAAGCATCGCCCTGCTGCGTGAGGAGCATCGCTCTTGCTTACCACAGTCCAGTTCCCTTCCCCGAACGGGTCGTCATCCTGAGAGTCAGGTATTCCGTCACCGTCCGAATCAAAGAACTCGTCGTCATCGTGTCGGTTGATGTAGTCTATCGCGGCGTTGATGGCAGCTTGCACCGTCCCTCCAACTATCTCACCGCTCCCTCCGGGTACTGATCCCCCGGCTGAGTCAACGACCTCCCACGACGCGCTTCCCATGTATAGACGGGCTCGGTATCTGAAACCGAGATGATACTGCCAAGGCGTCCATGCCGTGTTCGTAGCCATTACTTCTTCACCATGCCGTAAGAGAAGAGGATTAGAGCCCCTAGTCCTATGGCAAGCAAGCTGGGATCAATCTCACCCTCCGCGACTGACCCGTCTCCGTTATCCTGTGCCGCGTCTGTTACCGGGGGCTTCTCTGCGCTCGCTGGGGGGTCTATGGGCTCAGGAGAGAGATCAGGAGGGGGCTTCTCCTCTGGTGGTGGCCTCATGTGGGCCTTGAGAAGATCGGGTCGCTTCCTCATCACTTCCCCCCCGCTAGTAGGACGCTTGCATAGACAATCCCAGCGACTATCAGGCTGGATGACAGTGGAACCTGTTCGTGGTGGACTAGCATGTGAACGGTCTGTCCCTTGAGGCTGAGTTTAGCCGCTCCATCGGGAGGGCTGACCTCATCAGCGGTGGGTCTGAGCAGATGAGTCGCTATCTTGGGAACTACCAAGTTGATGGTGAAGCCCATGACGGCTGCACTGAAAGCCAACTTGCTCATCACTTCGTCCTCCTTTGGGTTCTTTTTCTATGTCGCATTAAAACGTCTTTACCGAATCTTTCGTAAGAAGTACCTTTCAATCGAAACTTACCTCCGTTAAGAGGGAGTCTTGGGCCTTGTAATCGCGCCATCAGTACCCACCCCTCGCTCGTCGGGATCGTGTAGACCTCTTCCTCTTCGACCTTCTCTTGGATGTGGCCGCTGCGTTCTCAGCAGCCTTCCTGCTCTTGTACGTCCTCTTCAGGGTCTTGCCCGTCACGTAGCTGACGACCTTCCAGCCTCCCTTGACCTTCTTGACTGGCATTATTTCTTCCTCGGTTTTAGTGTGATATAGGTGACGTCCCAATTACCCTCTCTAACGGTTCTACTGCCCGACACCTTCGTTGCTTTGTTTATTGCTTTAGCTATGAAATTCTGTTCTTTCTTCTTTCGCGCCATCATAATTTCCTCCTTAGACAGTTATCCCTTAGACAATACTCCTTGTAGACTGTGGACTTGTACCCCAATTTTTTCTTAGTCCATTTTAACATCAGTCCCATCTCCTACCTCTCGCATAGTACCTCTTTACTTGAGACTTTGTGAGAATGCGTCCGCTGGGGGAACGGAACCGATTCGCGCTGATCTTCTGGAACGGCATACGAATCAGCTCTGTGCGTTGACTATGACAAGACCGATCACGATGACTAAAAATAGCGTCTGTGCTTCACTCATGTCCTTACCTCCTATATCATTCCAGAAATCGTTTCCCAGTTGTAACCCAACATGGCGAGGATCAACGCCACTAGGATTTGAGCGTGCCTCTTGCTGATGATACCGGAGATCGTGAGCTTCGTCCCGCCAAGCTCAAGGCGAACCTCGTCCTCGGTTATCTCAATCACGTCTTGGTCTTCCTCATCCATTCAATCACCTCATGCTGGATTACTCAATATCCAAGTGTTGTTTGCTATGCAGACGCAATCGTAAATCTCATTGTCAGTAGACCTCGTAAGCGATGTTGTGCCTCCGTTGATTGTATCACCTGCGACCGCAGAAGGCACTAAGGTTACGTCTCCCCCAGTGCTTACGAATTGGAAGTACTGACCCTTCACGCCTCCATCCAGTGGTAAGTTAATCGTCAAGGCTGATGCTGAGTCATGGACTAAGAGAGGGGATTGAAGGTCGTTGTTGGTGAGGGTCATCGGGGAAGCCGTAGACGGGATGATGTAGCGGTAACTAGCGGGGCCGGATTGGTTTGCTACTTGGAATGGAGGATCTTGAGTTAGCGTCGTAATAGCCGCGCCACCGATTGAGACTATATCTGCGCCGGCATTTAGCGTGAACAATCCGTCCACGCCGTCGCTTGAAATCTTGGTGTCTATGTCTTGTTCAAAGGCGTTTATCTCAATCCCGTTGTTGCTGAATCGCATCATCTCCCTAAATGACCCTGCCATCCTGTTGTAAAACCGGAGTCTGTTCGATTCTGAACCTGCCGTATTAGTTTGAATCTCCGAGTAGATCTGCGCCCCTACCACTTTACCGTCGTCTGCGTTGTCCCATGCGAATTCTAACAACCCCACATCATCGTTGTTAGTGCCTGTGTTGTTCCTGTAAAGCGTTAGGTGTGGGGAGGAACTAGCCCCGCTTTCAGTCGAGCGAAGTTGCACCATAGGATTTGCGGAACCATCACCGACGACTTCTAGTCTCTCGACCCCCGAATCCGGCGCACCGCCGATACCGACACTCCCTGCGCTCGCATCAACCTCGATAATATCAGAATGAGCGGTCGAGAATATCTTGAAGTCGCGAGCCTTCGTGTCGATGTTGTTCGCCCCGCTATACGCACCGAATTTCATCCATGAATCAGTGGCAGAATCAAGGTCACCGAAATCAATGTAAGAACCGTCCGATGCCGCCTTTAGGGTCAATCCGTAGTTATCAGTGGTGTCTACGAGTTGTAATACTTGGTCAGGCGTTCCCTCTATCTTGAGAGCGATTCCCGATTCACCATAACCACCGATGCCGACTCTAGTAGTCATCGTTGGCTGAATGGCGACATAGGAGGATGAAAGTCTGAACAAACCGTTATCCGTTCCCGCTGAATCCTCATGGGCCATGTAGAAGGACGAACCCGATTGGCTGAACCTCATCGTGTAATTCGTTGCCCCTGTATCATCGGTGAATCTCATAATCGGCTTATCGCCCGTCAGAAGGACTTGTGGCCCTGCCCCTCCCGACTCCTCGGTGAACGTGAAGTTAGCCGACCCGGTTAGCAGATTAGCCGCTGAACCAAAACCGATGTATGTGTCCGTGAGTGTGGCTCCTGCCCCCGGATGATTGTTGATCCTAGCCGAAGTGCCGTTGTCCGTCACCAAGAAGTCCGCAGAGTCGAAAACTATGTCATTGCATGGCCTGACAGTCACCGACCCGTCGGATTCAGCGACGGTCAATGGAGGTCTTACTGGCCCTGACACTCACATCACCATCAAGAGTCGTAGCCCATCCAGAACTCCATCGTGTTCGCACCGTCCGGGGAGTTGAAGTATAGCTGCTGGTTCTGAGCTAGGAACCCTATGGCTTGGCTCATGTCGAAGACGAGTGTGATCCCCGCCTCTACCGTGAAGTAGTTCACGCCAGTAGTGGAGTTGGCGTCTGCCCTATCGTAAGCAACCCGAACGTCATTAGACCCTGCGTTCCGTATCAGGAGCTTGCCGCTCCTTGGGAACCCAAGGTCAATGCCATAGACCTGATCCTCGGCCAGCGTCGTCCTCAGCATCCTGCCCATATGGGTTCATCCCCATTCAGGCATCTGCTGCGCCGCTTATGTCTAGGATCGCCTTGCTGGTCGAAGTCCTCACGGCCTGTGTCTGAGTCTGACCGGGGGAGGCTTGCGCTCCTGCGGCTGCGACCAAGACGGGTGTGAACAACAAAACGTTCCCTGCTCCGGCTGCTGCGATTGTGATCTGCATCCTTAGCTCGTCTGCCCTCGATAGTCCGAAGGTGGGGATGAACAGACCGCCGGGGCAAATCTGCACCGGCTTCATCTGAAGAAGCTCGTTTGCGTCACCTGAGTTGGCTGCGGTGTATAGAATCCCATTGTAAAGGTCGGAATTCAAGAAACGCCACATTCCCTGATCGACGGAATAATCAGACTGGGAAATGACCCTTAGCGATGTTATGTCGGTATCTGTCGCATCCGAATTCTGCACCATCACGCCCGCGATTACTCCGGGCTCGTTGGCTGGCATCCTCACGGAAACCTCTTGCTGACCCGCGCCGACAGTCACCGAAGTGGCTGCTGGGACGACTGTGCGGCTGGTGTAGGCGTCGTTGTAGACGCACCATACCTCGACGGACGTTCCAGTTGCCTGAGCAGCTAGTGCCGATGCGCCTAGGGTGTACTCGATCCTGCTGATGCCGGAAGGTAGCTGGCGTCCCAATGGCACGCGCACGTAGTAATCCATTGCGGTGTCGCTTGCAGCGACTCCGGTGCTGAGATTGTGTCCGATACTGTTCATGAAGTATGTGAACTGAGAGCAGGTGGTGGCTGCTGCTGGGGTCGTGTAGCCCGACCTGTGATCGAAGCAAGTCTCCCCGTTGATTATGCAGCGGAGGCTGGATATTGCCGAACCAAGATCACTGGTTAGGTTCGCTGCGGCAGCTAGTGTGCCTTGGAACCTGAAGATTAGGGACTCTAATGGACCGCCGGGCACATTGAATCCGAAATTTGTCGTCTGAGCTGCCCCTGCTGCTGGTGAGCCGGGGAACCCGGAAGCCGCACCGGACTGAGTAGAGACTAGAGTGTAACGAATTGCCATTTAATCACGCCCCGTTTGAGCCGCCCTTGCTGCTGATAGCCTTCTCGATCCCGTCTGCTAGAGGCTTGAACAGGGAGACGCCAATCGTCAGACCGGCTGCGAATGCCATGTAATCCAGTACGCCCACGAAGGAAGGTCTTGGTAGTATTCCAGACATCAGAGATCCACCCTATCCAAACCAGTCCAACCGGACACCTTTGCGCTCAATGTTTCACCTGAGAATACGTAAGTCGAGAGCCCGTCAGCGATATTTAGTATCATTACCACCGCAGCTCCCGCAGCGAATCCCGCGTATAGATTATTCATAACCATGAGCCGGCGGAAGGGGGTAGTGGGTATAATGGATGTGATAGACACACGAAGGATTATACAACGCCCCTTCGTGCGCGTAGCATGGCAGGTAAGATACGCCCACGCTGCGACAAGTGCGGTACGCGCATGATCTCCATGTGCGCGAGATTGGGTAACGGGCCTGACGACACTAGGCCCACGTCGAAGAAGTCGTACAAGCACGTCGGCTGGATGTGCAAGAGCTGCACGGAGATGAGGAGATCGCCAATGCCGCCCACTTGGGACTTCCCAGCTCCGTTACTCTAAACTTCTAGCGGTTCCATCATCTTGCTCTTGCCAGTAGTTACATCAAAAAATACTGATGAGTAAGGCACCTCGTTCAGAGACTCGACGTAGGGCTCCGGGTCGTACCCGAAGCGGTTCTTGAAGTCGTTGATGTGCATCGGCGAGAGGAGCGTCCTGAAGTGGACGATGTACGAAGTGGAGCCCTCTAGCTCCTTACTGAATACCGGCGTGTGGGAGATCGAGACTAGACGGATGCCACGCGACCTTCCAGTCAAGGCCATGCGCTTCCAGCTAGGCGTGGCCGCCTTCCTAGAAGATAGGAATATCTGCGAGTCGTCGCAGACGAAGACGCACTTGAACTCAGGGTTGGCGTCCCTCAAGTCGAATAGGAAGTCAATCAGGTAGTCAACGTCAGACTCTAGGTTCATGGGATCGGGGTACACGACGGCAACCCGGTTCTTCGATAGGTGCTTCTCTAGCTTGTCTATGGTGACGTAGGTTCCCTCGCCCATGTCCATCTCCTGCTTCGGGCAGCAGTACAGGACACGCAGGTTCTCATCGTCGTTGCGCTTGACGAACTCGGTGAGGGTATGCTTGACGAAGTAGCTCTTGCCCCCGCCGGGAGCCCCGATTATCATGCTTGACAATCTCTTGTAGTCCGGCAGGTAGAGATCATTCAGCATCCGGCTCGACCTCTTCGGGTTCCGGCTTGACCTTTCTTGGTCTTACGAACTTTGAAGTTTTCAGAAGTCTGGGATCGGGCTTGGGCTTCTCTTCGGTCTTCTTTTCGGGTTCCGGTTCGGGCTCCTTGTCGAGCCCAAGGTATGATCGGAGAAGGTTGGGCATTTTTGCCTACCCCATCTCGTTTATTCCACCGAACTTGAATATTATGTTCTCTGCGTAAGACATTAATTGGACTTGGGCGACATTGACTAGGTTCCCAAGCGTCGGTTCAATACCCATTTCCTCGTAAGCGTCATCTTCGTAGCCGAACTCGACCCAAAGCCGCCACACGACATAGGTTTGATGTGGAACCGCGCCATCGGCTCTCTCTCGCACGTCATCAAAGTAGTTATCGGCCTCAGTCCAACCAACGTCCTTGACGTACTCGCCTTCTTGAATGCAAGACGCTAGAAAGTAGTATTGAATGGGTTCATCGGGGTATCTGACACCGGCTGCGTCTGCGGCCTCTCCTATCATTTTTGAATCAACCTGAAACTGTTGGTAAATCAGATCAATCATGTCTTTACGGCTTATGTCTCTCACAGTACCGTCACTATTTTCTCTTCTTATCACATCACCGTAATTCACGTTCTAGTCCTCCTGTGCAAGCTCTTGCTCGACCGTCCGAAGCCGCCTCTCCTTAATTCTCTTTCCTATGAAGGGTATTCTCTCGACGGTTCGTCCGATAAAACCGCCTATCCTCCCTTGGAACGGCGACCTCTTGGCCTCCTTCTGGATTCTTATGATGGGGGTCGCGAACCAAACCGAGTTAGCGATCAAGGCCAGTCCTCCGGGGCCGATGGCTCCGGCTAGGTTCATGCCCTGAGCCTCAAGAGCGTCCTGAGACACCCCGGCTATCCACTCGTAGTCATCCTCCGTGTGTATGATGGCCTCTGCATCTGGATCGTCCAAGACCCCGCGCTTGTACCGGGTCATCAGGTAGTCGCCAGTCTTGTAGCCAGTGACTAGGATTCCCTCGTTCATCTGACGCTCCGCCTCTAGCTGCTTCTTGCTGGGCTTGCCTCCCGATGCGCCCCTTGGCTTGATCCTCTTGAGGGGGGCCGGTATCACCTCCGTTATCGGGGCATCCCCGAAGTCCATCGTGTCCCATGTGACCCCCGGCTCAGAAGGGGAGTCGTCATCCCCCTGCGGATTACCTGACTCCTCCTTCGTCGCCTCCTTCGGTTCGGGCGTCATGGGTTCCCGTTCCTCATCGAGTTTCTTGTTCCTCTTCCACATACCGGACTTCGACTTATACTCCCGTCCGTCGTTAGCTATCCAGACGGTCGAGCCGTCCTCCTTCTCTTGCTTGCCGTACTCGCTCATTCTTCCTCTTGTCTCCTTTCTAGCTTCTCGATCTCCTTCATGTTGAAGTTGAGTTTCAATGCGGTGTCGTTGCTCTGGAAATCCCCGTCACCCAAAGGGGGGAATATGAGGCTCTGGACTTCGCTCTCGTTCATCCGACACCTCCTCAGTATGGTGTCGTATGCGACCTGAAACGGTATCTTGCCGTTCCGATGCTCCTCAACGACGTTATCGCGCCATGCAACGAGGCAGTCCGGGCATAGCAGCTTATCGGGATCGAAGGCTAGGTTAGACCTCTTCTCGCAACCCTTACAGTTCCGCTTCAGCCTCGCGCTCACGCCCTCACCTCAAAGTCGCAATCCCAGCACCAAACCCGGTCTATCTCCCTGAGAGAACCACGCCGATAATGAAAACGTAGGATATGGCGTTCACTATCAGGGCTTTGATTAGGGCAGCTCTTGCCCCACCACTTCGCATAGAGCGGATCAACGGCGCGTGACATTTCACTCCTCCTCTTTCTGGATTGGTCTGATTACGAAGCTCTGGACTGGTTCGATGCTCAACTCCGTTTCCGGGTCTAGCTCCTCCAACTGCTTCATCAGGTCTTTCACTTTCATCCTTTCACACTCCTGTCAATTGTCTCCCCGGCCTGTCTAGCTAGGAAGCGGGAGATTGCCGGGTGACTCACGACCTCGGCCTGAGAAAGACGGATGGCCGTCTGCTGATCCATTTCTTCGTCCATGTGGTGAACGTAACGGACGACGAACAACGAGAAGGCGTATAGAAGTGCGGAACCCTGAGCGGTGGGGGAGAAACCCAATTCGATTAGACGGCTCATCAAGTCGTCAATCGGTTGACGCACAACTGTCAGGATTTCATGTATCGATGAAGAAACAATGTCGTCGCTCAGGTGTTCCACGCGTTTCCGAATAGACACACGTTATTTAGGGTTCCGCGTAGAAACGGGCTGACCTCTTCTCCGTTATGATCGGCATACCGACCTCTAGGCCGCGCCTCAGAGCCTCGTAGAGCCCGACTATGGTGCGATGCGTCTGCACCTTCGTCAAGTCACCAGCATCGGGTAGGTATTCACCATCCTGATTCTTGGTGATGACCCCTTTATGTTTCACAAGTATCTTATTCCCGTCCTTGTCGAAATGAACGTAGCACTTCGGTTCCCAATACTGCGCCTCATAGACTGGTTCGGGGGTTTCCAGCTTCCATTCGCCCAAGTCATTGCCTATGGGGATTTGCGCCTCAAACTGCTCCCTGTATTCCTCGTAGAAATGCACCGAGTCGGTGTCTGAATAGCAAAACCCATCCCCAGCCGCCATGATAGCCCTCATTAGTCGCTCTCTACCGTATGATAAGATGAAGCATGAGAAGCCGAAGAACTGTGAGGATGGGGGTCTTGTCATCTCCCCGTAGTCGAGCAAGTACGGGTACTCGCACCTCGCGCCGTCGTGGAAACGGAGCCCGAAGTCATGGGGCCAGCGTTCGGACTCCTGAGCCTTCAGTATGCCCTCCGAACCCTCGATCCTCTTCGGCTTCTCCTTGATTCCAAAACGGCCATAGAGCGAACACATCAGGAGCTTGACCATAGCGTGAGCCGGGTCGCCAGCCTCGCGCATCTCCAACCTCAAGTCGTACATCATCTGGACGAACTCGGAGAACGGATTGATGGCGTTAGCCCCTATCAACTCGGTTATCTCCGTTATCTCGTAGCCGATCTCAAGGGCAAGGCGCAGCTCAGGCTCGCACATCCAACCCCGGTACTCTCCAACAGTCCAGTCCTTGCGTCCGGCCTCGTCGGTTCCCGGTAGCATCCCTATGCAACCCTCCGGCTTGATGATGTGGACGTTGGCCGCGCATACCTTCTCCTCGTTCTCTAGGAGGGAGAGAAGCGTTCCCATCGAGCATGAGTAACCCCGCATCCTCTTGGGATCGGGGAACTTCTCGGAATACATCACAGAGGGGTAGAGCGCGTTGGCGTCATAGCTGATGACGTTCCGATGAATCGTCATCGGGTCTTTGGCGACCTGAACCCTGCCGCCATGCTCCGCCAGTCGGAACGACTCGTTGAAGAACTTGGAATTGGAAACCATGCGTCGCTCTCTCTTCTGAGCGTCCGTCCAAACCCATTCCCCCGGCCAGAACCTCGCGCACCATATCCGGTACGCCATAGAAGCCGCCGTCAGGGGGAGAGTGACCTGTTCGACTGGCATACGCAGAAGCTCTGCGTAGAGCAGCCTAAGACGGTTCAGGAAGGCGACTAGAATCTCACAGTCTAGGTAGCAGTAGGAGATCGCCTCCTCGGTCACGTTCGTCACCGTCCCGTCGATATACTCCTGTGGCGTTATCCCCTTCGCCATTCCGACGGACTTGGCAACCCCGTCTAGGGAGACCGGGGTTAGGTGTCGGGTGTCCCTCCACTTGACCCCGTTGATGCGGAACTCAAAGACGCGAGTACCGGAAGTGACCTTCTCACAATCATACAACTGATCGCGGTCATAGAGACCAAGAAGGTCGAACTTACTCGCATTGTGACCGTAACAGATTATGGAATCGGAGGGGCTCTCCTCCGCCTTACGCTCAAGGAACTCTCGGAAACTCCGGGCGTCCAAATCGTGATACCTCTCGCCAGTTCCGACGTTTATCGCGCAACCCAGCTTGAATTTCCTCGCATCGAGTCCATTCGTTTCTATGTCGTACACCCAAACGGGTTCCACCGAGGGTTTCCCCGGAGTGACCGCCATCATTCGCCAACGCGCCACACTATCCCCTCCCCACAATCAGGACACTTGTAATCGGGTCTAACCAAAGGGTGTCCTATCCACTTGATATTAGGACAACCGCACCGTCCCATCGTACCATGCTTAACCATAGTACCGGCTCCTCTGAGCGTATGAGCGATTGATGTATTGGATGATCTCCTTCCTCCGACTCTTCGGGAACTCCCTAGACGAAGCTCTGGATCGGGCTATGGCCTTCCTGTCCTTCTTGCGCTTCGTCTTGGTGAACCTGACGCTAGAGGAAACGAGTGTGACTCCGAAGGTTCCCTCATCCCTCTTCGTTATGGCCCCATTAACTTCCGCTTCTATCACCCTAGCACCGGCCTCGCTCAAGCCGATAGCTGAAATAGAACCGTAGTCGTTGCTCCTCTGAGCCCAATCCCTCTTCGCCCGATACTCGCCAGCGAATATGTCAGCGACGATCTCGTTCATGCCGTCGAAGAGTCTCCTGATGCCGTTGTAAGGGACGTGGAAATCGGGTGTGATGAAACCGTCGAAGGCTCCGCCCTCCGCTTTCTTGAATGCCGCGTAAGCCGTGATGTAGTATGTCTCCCCGCGCTCCGCCGTGAGTACCGGAAGGTTCCCGTCCCAAGGGGGAACGTCCTCGTCGGCATACACTATGTCGCGGAAATACTTCGTCACGTCCAGCTTCGACCCCTTGCCTATCCTGAAGGTCGCCAGCCTCTCCGCCGACCTCCTTGCTGAGTCAGGGTTCCTCCTTGCCTTGTCATAGCCCAAGCCACGCCCAATCTGTATGCGCCCCTTCCTATCGGCCTTGGAATACATCTCAGCGAGCTTGTCCTTGGCGTCCTGTATGACGACTGGATCGTTGTAGTCAGTAGCCATCTCGCGTTCCCCTAGCGAGTATCGCTTGCGCTATGGCATTTGATAGTTCTGCGGGTATCTTAGCTGCCTCTGCCTTATCCATGCCCTGCGTTCCGGTTGTGGAACCCCTAGGGGCAGGGACGTGGCATGGTGCGCCGTTCTTGCAGGGTTGCCTCCACCAATCGTCTGAGAGAGCGTCTAGGTTCTCGGAAACCCATAGATCGGTCGGCTTCATGGTGTTTATCTTCCTCCCTGCCGGGTACTGGCACCATGTAACTTCCCTGTTGATTAGGTGCTGGACGTGTGGCATCTTGCGCATAGCTGCCCTAGGATTCTCAAAGACCCAGAAGACCTCGCCGGGGTAAAGACACTCTAACTCCCAAATGATTCTGATACAGGCTTCTAGGAGTTCGATTCCCAACCTAGCCGTTTCCGTCTTCGGGGTGAGAATGCCTGTATCCGGGCATTTGTCCCAATTCCTTCCAATCTGCATGACCGTGAACCCGGTGCAGACTGGTGAAGCCGTCACTAGAAGATCGTGCTTCCCCCAATGCTCACCGAATGCCTCTCTGAAGTCCGTGTAAGAGACTGTTCGTATGTCGCGGATCATGTCTGCCTTGAACTTGGGGTCGTTGTCGATACCGACGTAAGCAACGGCATCCGGGCTTCTCCAACCCTCAAGACCTGAGAATAGATCGGCTTGTATGATGCTCATCTTCTGTCACCCTTTCTTCGCCAGCAATGGAAGCATCTAGGGGGCGACCTGCTCGCTAGAGCCGTCACCCGATCCCCGCACTTTCGGCATAGGTGGAGTCTCATCAGAGCCGTCCCCTGAGATCGTCTAACCCGTACTTCTTCTGAATAGCCATGCTAGTGTTGAACTGGTTCTTCGTGACGACCTTCTCAATCAGGCCGTTCGATCTGTTGTCAACGTCGTCTAGGTCGTTCTCAATCATGACAATCTTGCCTCGCAGCTCGTTGATGGTCTGCTGCTGCTCGATGACCTTCTGCTCTAGCGTCTGGATCATCTCCAATAGCTCCTGATTGCCGGGTGAAGTCATGCCTTCGCCTCCTTCTTCAACTTGAACACCCAAAATGTCAGGACGCGCCTGATCTCCTCTTGAGCCTCAAGAAACTGTCTGTCTGACTTGTCTGCATAGTATTTCCTGAGACTCTGACGAATGTACGAGTTCATCGGACTTCGATGCTCTGGAACGTCATCGTACATACCGGAGATAAGGGCTCGCAACTTCTCGGGATCGGTGAGTTCCGGTGCGGAATCCTTCCACTTCCTGAGAAGGTTGAAGGCCAGCCACTTAGCTGCCCTCTTTTGGACTGTGAGCTTCCCCGAAGAGGGGAGAAGGTATTTCACAAGATGATCCTGCCAGTCGCTCATTCAAGCGTCCTCACACGAAGGATTATCCTGCCCTTCAGCTTGCAGGGGCAGACGGCAGAACCGTTCACCCGAACGTGATACGTTCTGCATCGGCATTGATCGCAGAAAAAGCAATCTATCATTCAAGCCACCTTCGGGTAGTTACCAGTTGCCACCAAGCGTGCCTTTGCCTCTCTAGCTGCTGCGTAGATGTAAGAGCGATCTTGCTCGGCGTCGGCGGTGGTGACGATGCCGGGAAGGTCGATAACCGACTTCAGGTTCTTGTCTAGGTTAGCGCAGATGCGAAGATCATCCTGAATCATCTCCTCGGTGTAATCTTCAGCTAGGCGAACAGGTAGAGTAACCCACTTCTCGATTCTACCGGATGAACCCATAGTCTTAGGGCGGATAGCCGGGTTGAAGTAGTCCTGAATCTCGGTGAGAACTTCCTGAATGCTGAAGTTCAGCTTATCGCAGAGATCGGAGTTTAGAACTTCGTATGTTCCGAATCCGAGGGAGGAAGAGTGAGTCTCAACCCTAGCTTGCTTGCCGTATTGCGGGAACGACTCAAAGACCTTGATCGAACCCGCGTCAGGGTGGTATCTCAACTGAAGGGAGAGAAGCAGACAAGCATCGAATGATAGAGGCTTGACCCCTTTTCCTCTTAGCACTAGCTCGGGATTGTCTATGGCCTTGATCTTAGTCGAGGGGTAGAGCGTGAACGAGTTGTACGAGAAATAGACCTCGATGCACTCGTAGAGCTGGGTGCTGGGG
>CEUX01002048.1_pt1 | contig 14568 bp, 11 predicted proteins | sample 531361 | NCBI WGS metagenome assembly CEUX01 (sample SAMEA2622736, study PRJEB7988) | marine metagenome | isolation source: saline water (ENVO:00002010), including
GTGTATTCTCCTGTACCGTCTCTAGTCCGTCTTTCAACACTAACTACAGCACCACTGGGTAGGTTCTGGTTAAAAGTTACGGTGTTGTTATCTGCGGAAAGTACATAGTTATAAAGTTGTGCACCAGATGCGACTGGTGGGAAATATAATCCGTCTGTATTATTAACCTGTGGGTGGGTACCAGTAGCTGTAGTATCTGAGGATTGTCTCAGTCCTTTAACTCTAGTACCACCTGTTAAGGTTACATATACGTCCAGATCATCTTGATTATTCAGTTCGATGCTGACAGGCGAAAAGGCCGCTGTGGACCCATTCGCTGCCGCAAATGTTTTTTTAGTTGTAACCGCCATTGATAGTCAATGTATATGGACGGTGCTATTTTGGAAACTGTGTGATTAAATAATCTACAAGCTGTTGGTTATCATAGTTAGCAGTCTTACCTATAGATTTTTGCATTTGTCTTACACGTAAACGTGCAGATAAACCAGGGTTATCTCTCATCATTTGCCTCATTGCTAAGGTTTTATGACGACCAAATACCTTTTTAATAGCTGAGTAGAATCTTTGGTCTCTTAAAAGATAACCATCTGATTCTTTTAAATTTCTAGATTTATACTCTTTTAATGCGCTTTGGAATCTACTGCTTCTAATTACTTTTATTAAATCTTTTCTTAAATCACTCGTAGAAAGGTATTTTTCCATTTGAGATTTCTCATAAGAATTAAGAGGTTCCCCACGGAATGTACCTAGAGTTTCAGGCATATTATAACGGATCATATGAAGAGCTTCTTTCAGTTCATCACCTTCAAAGTTTGTAACAGCTACAGGGGATGCAGAATTAAGTGCTCGCCAAACAGGATTTTCTGGACCATATCTTAATGGTGTTCCTGAACGATCTTTAGATAAAACATCATAACGAGGCTCTAGTTTACCCTTCCAGTATGCATCTCTTTTACTTAATAACTCCCAGAAAGTATTAGCTTCCTTTTGGTTAGCATCTGTAATATCACCTATTTGTCCCATTAAACCTGCATATGGCAAGTGTGAACGCAAATAACGTGTACCAGATTTTAATAGTAAATCTTCAGCACTCTGAGGGTTCATGAGTCTAGCTAAATCTTCTACACCTGCTAACATAGATTGGTCAACAAGCACAGCTGAAGTCATAAAGACTGATTTCTTTAGCCATTCATCTGTAGCTTTTTCACCAAGTATATCTTGATGTCCTATAACATCAGCTGTTGTAGCAAATAAAGTATTGAATATTTCAAGCTTATCATATGAAACATAAGTACCATCAGCTACTTTAAAGGATCTAGGTTGAACACCATTGAGTTTCCATAAGTCTCTATCCTCTTTATTAGGAGGCATGTTACCTGTAACCCTACCTTGCATAGCAAGTAAAGCTACCATACCAGTAACAGCAGTTCCCATAGCCATACGACCTTCCATAAGTGCAAGCTCGTAAGCTGCATCTTCTGCTCTTATTCCATACTTTTGAAGTAAGACAGGATTTGGGTTAGCACTTGATGCTAATTGTCTTAGATCCGTATATTTATCTCTGACTATATTTAAAGGTGTATGCTGAAATGTTACATCAAGGTAGTTGAAACCAGTTCTAACAAATGGGAAGAAAGCTTTCATCCCTGGAATATTAGAAATAAGTTCAAAACCTTTAAAGTTTTCCTGCAAACCTCTAGTCATAGCAGCTTCATCACCTGCCATTGAAGCACCTTTGTCAGATACTACATACATCTCATGCTCATTTAATTTGAAGATTTCATCACGGAATCCATCTTCTCCTTTAAGAGTCATCTCTCTAAGCTTATCACTATCTACCCAAGACCCATTTCCTGTAGCTTCATCCCATGCTTTAGCTGCTGCTCTTTGACGCATGAACTGCCTACCAATAATAGTACGTGCAGCTGCGTCACCAGCACCCATAGCATTGACACTATATCTAACAAATGGGCTAGTGTTCATATCAACTATTTTATCTAAAGCACCATATGCGAGTTTCTCTGAATTAGATCCATATCTCTCGTAATGTTTCTTTAGACTTTTCCATCCTTGTAAATCTTGGTCAAAGTCAAACTTACCTTGATAAGTCTGTCCTTTACGTTTTACTCCAAGATCCCAGTTATGTCTAGCCATCCGTAAACTTTCAGCCCAAGCAGATCCCATATTATTCAGTTGAGATGCTGCCATAAACATTTCTCTATTACGACCTCTAAGGCCAGCACCCATAAATGCTTGTAATGGTCTAAGCATAGCAAGCATGTTAGTACCACCTATAGCTTTAATAGGTGTAGAGAATGAGCTAAGAACAGAGTTAAAGAAAGTACCTTGTAGTTCTTTACGGAGACGACCTTTAATATGGACATCATCCATACGACCACCTCTTAGTACAGAACGTAGATATTCATGTATATGAGTTAAAGTCCTTACTTTTCCACCCGATAAAGCGTGTAATTCAGTAAGATCTTCTATCTCTTGCCAGCGTTTTTGAGTAATTAGTTCACGTAATTGACCAATATACTCATCATTCTGGTGTCTAATGACCTCTAAACTCCTCTGTTTCATCCGTTCTAGGGTTGGAGATAGTACATACTGCTGTTGAGCTTTACCATCTAGTCCCCACATCAGACCCATTTTCTTGTTTTCTTCTAATAATACTTTCATACTATCGAAGATTTGCTCAGCTTGACGACCAATAGGTACATCATCAGCTATAGTTATAGCTCCTGTAGCTACTCCATGTATCTGTTTACCCAATGCTTGCATAACTAAGACGTTAGCAGCCTTCTGGGTTGGAGATATAGTAGTTACTTTAGTACCATTATCAGCATACAAACGTATGTCTGAACCCTTTTCAGTAATATCATTAAGATGTTCTCTGAAGTTTTTACCTATATCACCACCTTTATCTAACACTTCTAATAAGTCATTAGCTTGTTTTAGAATATGCAGTTTAACATCTTTCCAGGGTAGTCTGTTCTCAACATCTTTAAATGCAGCATCAGTAATATCATCAGCTACTTCTTCGATGTACTGTCTAATATTCTGATCTCCACGTGACATAGCCTTTAGATAAGACTCTGACATTATAGGAGTATAGCTAGATCCATCACCACCGTTTTTTGTACTTTCAATACTTTCGGCTAAGTTTTGTTTAACTGCATTATCAGGTGCTCTATAAGTAGATCTTTCATTTTGTGCAAATCTATTGTCATTAGTGAAAGGTCCAAGAGGTCGGGCATCATCTTCGTCTAATCTGAATTGATTACTGTTAGCTTCGTCAATCCATTCATCACCAGATTCTCTACCTCTATTCTGAAACTCTGTAAAAAGTTCTTCAGATCTTACAGCATCTTCATCAAGATTGCTTGCACGTTTAGCAGACCATTCATCGTATTCCTCTGGAGACCCATAGGTACGTGCATAATCGTCCATCGGCTCTGAACGAGATTTACCAATACCTTGTTGATATTCGTCAATAGCCATTTCAACATGCGCATCTTCATCGAGACGCATATTAGTTTCAAAGTCAATAGCGGCTGCTTCATTTCCTATAACATTAGCTTCATCTACACTCTTACCTGCAATACGTGCTCTACCAGCTTCCCAGAATCCTTTGTAGATAGCCCCAAGACCATGGCCTACATAGTTTAAGCCAGCTCCTGCTGTTATACTTTTAAGCCTAGCTGTCCAAGGATTATCTTCTGGTTTAATAGCTATCATATCCCCAATAATGGGAACAGCCCAAGGTATATTTTCTTGAGCTAGATTCATTATATTTGCATGTTCAGAGCTAGAAGAAATTAAATCAGCAATAGCACCTTCACTACCAATCTTAACGCCTTTAGGGATTAGCTTTAACATCCTAGAACCTTTAGCACCAACACCCATAGCTCTAGCAGCTGCTACACCACGGACACCTAAACGTGCTCCTCCAAGAGTTGCTCCACCTACTCCAGCTGTAGCCCAAGATAATAGACCAAACTCTACAAGTCCACGTCCAAACTTACCTACAGCTGTTTGAGGTGCTGCATCTTCCCAAAGTACATTACCATTCCAGTCTGTTACTTGGTCTGGTACATTTAACCAGTTACCATCGTTATGTATATAATCTTCATCAAAAGGGTTTTGGGTTTTATCTACATCTTGTCCAAATAATTTACCTAAACCCGTTTTAATTGTATCTCCTGTTAATTCAGCAAAGCCACCGATACTTTCTACAGCATCAATGGCTCCACCACCTACAACAGCAGATGCTTCATTTAATAAATTAACTCCACCTTCTTCCCCTTCTGGAGGAATAGCAGGTCCATCAGGAGTTGTTTCAATATTTTCTATTGGTAGGTCAGGGGCTGTTGAGCTTTGTCCTTGTCCCTCATCTTGAGCTAGACTAAGAGATTGTTCAGCAACACCTGTATTTTGCTCACCCAATAGTAAGCTTTCTTCTTCCATAATTAAAATCCGAATCGGTTATAGTAGTTAGGGTTGCTGCGTGACGGTACAAATCCACCTCTATTATTATCCAAATAAATCATCAACATATTAGTGTTTTGATTAAATTGGTCTGCACCTACTTCATCTCTACGAGAGGAATAGATCTGATTGTCATCTCTAAATCTATAGTTTTTTATAGTATCTAGATTGTCAATAGATTCACCTGTACTCATTCTATGTAAGACATTCCTTACAATTACTGAGAAACCAGTATAATCTTGTTCATTAAAGAGGTCACCTCTATAGGCATCTTTATATAATTGAAATTGTCTTGAAGTCTCTTCGTCTATTAAGCGAGCCATTGCTTTCTTTTGCATATTAGGATCACTTAAGAATTTTTCTAATTTAAAACCAGGAACAAGTCTTCTAGCCTCTTCAATTGGAATACCATAGATACCTAATCTACCATCTCTATTAGTACTCAATTCTCCACCAAAGGATTCCTTAGCAGTTGCAAGTAAACCTTGTTGGCTAGGTAAATGTTGTCCAGTGTTACCTAGATTTAAGAAACCATTACTACGGTTTCTTAATAAAGTGTTTACTTTCTCATCAATGATACGTGCTGTAGTTATAGAGGGTGTGTTACTACCTTCATTACCATTTAGCTTATAAATAGTTTGAATATCACCATTATCAAATGCAGTTAAAAATGCTTGATACTCTGCACTAGGTACAATATGTGGTATATTTTGACCAGTTTTTTCATTCAGTCTATCAATTTGATTATTGATAGCTGTAATAGGATCTTCATTTGCAATAGCAGTTGTGTTTAAGACACTAAAATCTAGAGTTCCAGTTGTATTATATTTATCTACAATACCTGTTAACTCCTTTGAGGTCCAGAAGTTTACTTGTTTAGAAGCAGGTGAACCATCTTTGACATTTCTTAACAGGTAAGTATTTAACCTAGTTTCAGCTTCAAGTTTTTGTTTTAACCTTTCTGCTGGAACATTACTGAATGGTACCCATCCACCTTTAAACTGATTAACTGCTTCTCCATCTTCATTCAAATACCAAGGATGAGTTCTATCTTCCTGTGCTGCTACCATCTCATTACTTAGAAGTCCGTTAACAGCATTTAGTAAAAGTTCATTCTCATTTTGAGGTGTACGTTCTGGATTAAGTTTTACTATTTCAATAGCTTTAGCCATTACATCATCTAGTATAGCTTCTTTACCTGCGGTAAACCCACCAGGGGTTGCTTTAAGCTGTTCAAGAATAAGAGTTTCTGCATCAAGTCTACCGTTATTTAGAGCACCTATTGTATTATCAACAATAGTAATACCTTCCTTTTTAAGCCACTCTATTGTCTCTGGACCTAAATCATATCCTGCTAAATCACTTCTAGCAATCTCATTACCAACTACTAAATCAGATTTATTGTTTTGAATGAAGTTTTTAGTAGCTTGAAAGCTTTTAGGTGGTGTCCAGTTACGTACTTGAGCATGGGTTTGTACATCAAAAATACCTTTTTTCCTCATCTCTGCTATAGCTTCATCTTTGATATCTTCTAGATTTACTTCAGGATTTCTGGAAGCTTCAACTAATTTATACTGCCATGTACCTTGCCATTTAGTATTTAAGGTACCATCAGCACTAACTAAAGGATTCTCTTTTAACCAGTCCTCGCTACGTTTATTATTATTATTATCAACAGGCCACCACAGTCCTGAATTATCTAAACGGTCTTTACTGGTTGCAACTCCATCACTTACATCACCACCTTGGCTAGTAGAATTTGCCCAACTACCAGTAGGACCAAAACGTATTCTATCTAATGTAGCAAAAGTAGCTCCACTTGTAAGTTTAATAGTATTCTCAGTTTCACCATGAGAACCTAATAATTCATTTACAAAACTTCTAGCTTTCTCAGGGTCATTCTGGTCATTAGCCCATGCAAGTAAACCTGCTGCAAATCTATCAGCGGCTTTGTTTACAGGGTCTGATTCACCAGCTAGTATAGATTTTTCTTTTAATCTCTTTAATATAGTTGAAAAGTTCTGTACAACTTCAGGTGCTATTTCACCGTCTTCTGTAAGTTTAAATCCATAACCATCTTCATCAGTCCAACCTAAAGACATGTTTAGATCAGTAGCTATAGAAGATATGATTTTTTGAGTTTCAGCTTTAGCATCAGCTATTGAAATACGATTACCTTCTGTACGGGCAATTCGTTCACCAACTTCTTGTAACGTCTCGTCTGCAAATGCTGTGATAATTTTAGTATTAATACCACCAACTTGAACTCTTTTATAAAAATCAGCTTCTTCTGCTTTAAGAACTATCTCTAATTTACTTAGATCGTTACCAATATCAGCACCTGAGAATTTGATAACATCTATTACCTTACCATTATTATCATAAATAGGTTGTTCATATTTTTTATCAGTGCTAGCTAAAGCATTTTTAAGTTCTTGTTCATAGTTCCTTAACTCACCAGAAATTAACTCTCTATAAATACGAGTATCTCCTCTTTTATTTAAACCATTAAGAAGTTGAGCGTATTCAGTTAATCCTAGTCTTTTAGCTTCTGCTTCAAGGTCAGCTCTTCTGTCATAGATTCCATCAGATTCTTTAAATAAGTATCTAGCTTGATCTCTGATTTTTTTCTGTTCTTCTAAAGGTAAGTCTCTAAAAGTTTGTATAGCATTTTCATCATCCATCTCAGCCTTCTGCTGCATAGCATCAGGAATAGTCTGACTGAGAAGTTGTGTTGCAGCTGGAGTTACAGTTTTCCAGAAATCAACTACTTCTTTATCAAGACCAGCCATGTTAGCATTCCATTCTTCTAATGCAATATTGTACTCTTTACCTCTCTTATTCCACTCAGCCATCATACCAGCATCTCTGGCTTTGTAGGCTTTGTTTTCCTGAGCTAACTGTTTAGCTGGGTTGTGAACACTACGTCCTTTGTATTGGACTTCACGGGTCTGTCTTTTATATTCCATTATCACCTCCAGCTATCTGGTATATTTTTATTGGTGCTAAAGCCAGTGCTAATTCCACCACCTACTGCACTAAATATTCCACCCATTAAGCCAAGTCCAGATGGACCTTCTACTTTAGGTTTCTTAATTGGTGCAAAGGATGCGATCTGTGCTACAGGACCACCAGGAATTTGTCCGAGTGCTCGTTGATCTGCTGAGTATTTATCAAGACCAAATCCGTATTCACTAATTCTATACTGTTTATTAGCATCTCTGAGTGATGCGTTGATTTGAGCTTCTTGTAAACCCAGCTGCCTTTCTGTATCCATTAATGACAGTAACATTGATTGTCCAGATTGTTGTCCAGAAGCTAGTATGGTTCCTTGTGCTTGGATTTGTGCAATTAATTTCTCTTGACTTTGGAATTGTGCTTCTGTTGTTTTTTCTTCCAGTGCTTGTTGAGCTGCTATGGAAACACGAGTATGCTCTAGTTGGTTAATTTCTTTTTGCCTGTGTACAGCAGATGTTGCTGCGGCATGGGCTTCAAGTTCCCGTGTATATTGTTGAGCTTTGAGTTGATCAGCCATTCTAGCCTGAGCATATTGATCTCGATAAGTAAGCTCGTTTATGTAGTTTTGCCGTTGCGCAGCTTTTTTCGCTGCATTATGTTGCGCTTTAGCTTGCATTATGCCACCAACTGCTTGGACGGCTCCTGCTGCTATGGCTAAGGGGTGGCACATAGTTTAATAAACTCTATTAGAGGGACACCATTGTTGACTTTATAGCCTACAAATTTAAACTTTAATAGTTTAAGAAGTTTAATATGACTTTCATTTCGCATATCTGCTACGTTGCATAAATAAGGATTAGGTAGAGAATCTACCCAGCGTCTTGCTTCCCTTACAAATGTATGGGGGTACTCTGTGCTGGCCTCAGTACAGAGCATCCATATAATATTATTGGGGGTTACACCCGCCACTCCAGCAGTCTTGCCGTTGGGAACCTTAAAATAAACACATTGTCCATATGCTGAATTGAAATAAGACTGTACGCATACAGCCTCAGCACACCATCCAGTTGTTTCTTCTACTTCACGCCTGTCTTCATGGCGTAAGTTCAACCCCACCTCCAGAGCGAACTCAGGAGTGCAGGGTTGGATGTACTTACTGTCGTGCATGTCGTCTTGGGTTATACTTGCCATCCCAGCTTGCTGAGATTAAAGCGGTGGAAAAAGGATCTGGTATTTGTATTTGTAAAGTATATTTCTCATTCTTTCTTTGTATAGGTACTCTTATAGTCTTGATTAAACTTGAAGGTGGTTTACCAAAGTCACTGTCATCTAGTTTCATGCCAGACTCTTTCTGAATATAGTCAGCCATGTCTGCATAGTTAGATTTTAAATGGAACTCCATAGGACCAGATACACCCATTTCAAAGTTAATAGCTGATATTCTAAGATCACCGTCTACATCATATTTACCTGGTTCAAATGACCTATAGTAATTAGGTAACTCTACTGTGGTTAAATAAGAATAACCTGTAGCTACAGTCCATCCTGTAAGGTTTACATTATTAAATGTTGCTGTTGATGCAGAAACTGAATCTGCCTTAATAACAGTACCTGCAACATCATTACCTGCTGTATCTGTTCCTGATAAAGCTACTAAATAGAAATCATTAGCATTAATAGGTGGGTAAGATAAAGCTACAACTGTCTTTGCAGGGGCTGTAGTAGTCTGTGCTGTATAGGTAAAGTTAGTATTTGTCCTAACTTCCATGTTATCTAAACATGCTTCAAACCATCTAGCAATCTTTAATGGAGACCCTACATCAACAGCTGCACCACCTAATACATAGGTTGTAGTAGTTGTAGCATCAGCTACATACTCATATTTATTGAGTATATAGTTAGATCCTTGTAAAGCTACGGTATAAAAGTTACCTCCTGTATAGAAACAATGCCTTAAAGTACCCTTAATAGTCCAACTATACCATGCAGATTGATCTCTACGATCACCTGAATCAAAGAATTTATAGTGATATACCTCACTACCACCAGCTTTAGCAAATGTATTTATGCCTATAGCGGTAGAATTAGTAGCTATATCTATATCTTTAGGTAAGTATTCTGGTACAACACGTGTCTGTTCGGTGATTTTAGGGGGTACATCATCATCTAAAATGGTCGCTTCATAGGCTCTAGCATAAGCTGCTACAGCTGAAGTGAACATAACAGAGGTTCCCATGTCCACAGGCTGTAATGCGTTGTCACATTCATAGCTAGATACCTTTTTAAGTCTAGCTGTTTTTGGACTAAATATATCAGATTCAGTAAATAACAGGAATTGCCCGTTATCACTGAACATCATGATACCTTTGTTAATTGGTAGTACGTGATTAATATAGGCAGGTTTAATATCAGATACGGTTATATCTACAGGGTTGTCATCACTTGTAGTAAGAGCAGAGACTATAAAGAAATTAAAATAATCTCCAGGACGACTCATAACTACCTGTTCGTTTGCAATAAAGCCTAATCTATTTCTGTGAAAAAATATTTTCTGAATTTTTAAGCCGTTAAAACTAGGGAACGGGTTAGTTACATCATCACCTACTTCTCTATACTTCCAGTAGTTATCATTACCATCAGCAATAGCTGTAGTTTCATCTAGCTTTTTAAAACTAAATGTACCATTACGGTTATTAACTATAGCATGTGGCATTTTAGCAGGGTCAAGCCCTTTAACCATTGGGTCACTACCTGACGAGAAGTTGTTTGGTCTTACACATTCTTCCCATTTACCACTACCTGAGCTACCGTTATCAGCATAAAATTTTACATAGTAATTATCAGCATCTACGTTCTCCGAGTTAGCAACCTGAGCTACATAACCATGTTTACATTGAGATGGTAGTCTACTTACATCCTGAGCTGTGTTACCAATAACATTCATGTTCTCATTAACTGCACCTCCTAGGAAGTTAACATTAGGAGCTGAAGTTCCGTATAAGTATAGACCACTACCAATAACTTCTGAAGTTACGTTAGCTAGATCACTATTAATTTTATCATTTAAAGATTTCAGAATGGTAGCCATACTAAGCTTACCTTTATCTGGATTCTTAGGTGAACGGTAGAAAGCAATACCAGACACACCTTCGTATGTTTCTACTGGTTCTACTGCTACTACTTTAATTCTATAAGAGATACCTTCAATACTGATATCTATATAAGAGTTTAAAGCTGTACTCTTAGTGGTTGTTTTAATTATACCACCGTCTTTTAAAGTTACTGCTGCTGTATATCTGGTCTTATAATTTTGTGTATATCCTAAAAAGTTCTCAGATGTGTTACCACCAGGGGCATAGTTCTCAGTATTACTATCTATATAAGCAGTACCATTAACAGTGACATGACCTTCTAAATCAATGATAGCTGGATTACCTCCAGGAACTGTGATGTTGTTACCACCACTGAAAGAGAACTGACCTAGACCAGCATACCTACCATCTTTATTTGTATCATCCCAAGTGTTACCATCCGAAGTCCCTTTATCAACCTCTAATGCTGTAGCTCTCCAGTATGTATTAGTTGCTGGTTGAGTTCCTGCATAGAATACATACTCAGTGTTATAAGCAATAGTATCTAACCTAGCAAAAGCGTAGTCAGCGTTGTTGATAGGAGGATCAGTGGTACCAGTCGTACCAACCTCTTTGTTGGGGTTGACAATGATCGTGTAGTCTTGAATACTTTGAATCGCATACTTGTTTGTAGCTCCAGCGAGATAAGAATATAATGAATCACCTGAACTATTGGTAAAAGATTTCTCTGTACCATCAGCTAGATCCCATATTCTAATTGGATGTGACCCTGTATTTGCAGGGGTGATTTGCATTAAATATTTTTCGTCACCATCTCTTAGTATCTCATACCAGTAACCAGTGTTATTAGCATTAGTCAACGTCTTCACAAATTCTCCTGGAGGACGTTTCTTCAAGCCAAAGGTTACATCAGGTACTGCGTTATCACATACCCTTAGCTGCCCTGGAAATTTAATTGTGTCTGGCTGTTGAGATACTCCTCCTAAAAAATTAGGGATACGCTGATTGATTGCTGCCATTACCTTCTTTGTAATACTTTATATGGTCGGTAAATTCCAGCTGGGTTGGTCCTACCTTGCTGATCATTAAATATATTGTAGTCAGCTTGGTTAGCATCATACTCCATAGCTAAAGCTCTAGCTAATGATTCATCTGTACCCATAAGCTCGGCAGCTTTAGGGTCATTTACCATGCGGTTTGAAGCGATCCTTGAGGCTCTGGCTGTTATGTAATCTCTGAATACCTGTGGGATATCCTCGAACTCATACATCCAGATTATATCAACATATATTTTATTATCACTTGTGTTGTCAAAATTAAACCTATGTTCATGTAGGTCATACAGTTTTAATATTCCATTATCTTTACGCATTACTACATGGAAATCATCCAGATGCTTGAAAGCATTGACATCAATCTGTAATACATTGTTAGGAATAATACAATGATTATTTGAATCGAGTGCTATTGGATATTGTTTCTCTGTATTAAATACCCAACCTTCTGATAACACTTCACGGCAGGCTTGCCTGAGAGTGTTCTTTGCAATGACCACTTCTGGACTTTGCACGTTAGTTATGGTATTAACAGGGGACTCTCCAACAGACATCAATATAGAGTTAACTGCATCCAGTTCGGTGGACGCTCCATAAGATACTTGTGCTGCCATAAGAAAAAAGGGGGACCGAAGCCCCCCGTATAAATGTATAATTAAGCGTTAGCTGGATATGTACCGCCGAATGCTGCTGGAGCAGTAGCACCTACATATAGTTCAACTGAGGCTGCTGGGTTTAGGAAGTCGGCACCCATTGCTAAGCGTCCGAGAATCACATCACCCTGGTAGACCACCGATATGTCTCCACTTGTTACTTGAACCTGTGGACCGATAGCTTCAACAACACCTGCGGCTTCTCTCTGGAAGATAAGTCCACAAGACTTATTGAAGTCTGTAGCGTTACCATAGTTGTTGTTAACACCTGATACGGATGCTCTAGCATCTCCTACTGCATCTCCAACGAAGGAGCCAAGATTTCCTGGAGCAGTTTCACCTGTTGTTCCACCGTAAGCAGTACCATGCTTAGCAAGGAATGGGATGTTCATTGACTTGTAGATCTTAATGCCTGCAATTTCAACAACACCTTGTCCAGACTGTAATGCAGAACCTTGTGCATCACGGTTGATTAGACCGTTATCACCTGTTTGCTGTATTAAGCTATAGTATTGGCGTGGGTTAAGAACAGCTACTCTGCCGTCACCACTGACTCCCTTTTCATCTAGGGCAGCGGCTGCATCGTAGAATGCTGTGACTAGGTTGCTTGCATTAAAAGCGTCAGAATCATTAGTTGTAGCACCAACACGAATCTGTGTTCCACCTGGTTCTACGAAGTTAGTCTTCGTTACAGGTGATGCAAGACGAGCACCTTTTGCAATCGCTCTAAAGATTAGGCGATCATATTTCTGAGCTAGAGCGTAGCCGATCTTCTTAGAGATCTCACCACGTAACTCATAGTGGGCCAATGTTTCATCTAATTCATAAACGAAAGCACTGGAGATTAGAAGATCATCAATTGTGATTGTCTTCTCTGCTACTGGAGGAGCACCGTCTGAGTTACCAAGTATGGACTGGCCTGGAACATGATATTCAGCTGTGGTGTGTCCCGTGTAGACGAACTGTAAAGATTTCCCGTTCTTTAGGGTTCTCTTTGTAACAAGATCCCTAGCAATTGTATTATGCTGGAATCCTTTGAACATTTCACCCGAAAATAATTTAAGGTAAAGTGCTCTTGGACTGGTATTTACGCTATTCAGCGCACCTGGTCTTGTTAATGACGCTGTATGCGCCGTACTCTGATGAGCCATTTTTATTAAAAATAAATGTGTGTATTAACTTTCTTCAAGCTGCTTGAGGTTTGTGGTCTATCCCACCGTCATGACGGCAAAAGGTATCCAGCGTACTGGGCTAATGCCAATTAGGATGAGGTCCGACACTGAGGTGTCTCATCCCTGATATGGAATTGTAGATGTGAGGCTTCTACAAAACAGAAAAAGAGTAGCAGTCCTAAGACCGCTACCCATAGTTCATTAAACTTACTCACCGAGTAAGGCTTCTTCTAAACTTCGTGGTTCCCACTCCTCCTCATCTACACCTGGAGGTTGACGATCACTGGGAGCGTTGTCATGCTCTTCAGGTTTGTTGTGATGAGCATCCAACTCGAACCGTGTTAGAAAGGCAGGTGCCTCTTTACTTTGATGTGACAACTTTTTTCCTCGTAGTAGATTTTGATGGTTCTAAAGTTTTAAGTTGGGATTCAAGATGGGCCAAAGAATCATCGAGGCTTTGTTTTCTGCGATTAAATGCAGCTTTAAGCTCTTCTTGTTGTCTTTGGTTTGTGCTGATTTCATCAGTGATTTGCTTCCGTTGTAAATCTTTTAGTTTATCCTCCGTGACAACAACAACTGTTCTCATTGGGGGTGAAAGCATATAGTCAAATAGTGAGTACATAATTTAGAAACTGTATTTTGCACCAAGTTTAGTGCCGTATGAATTGTCAGTGTCTTCTGAGTTAGCAAAAGAAACTTCACCATATATACCTAGCTTTTCAGTAGCAGCAACTGAGGCTCCTAGCTTGCCAGATATATTGTTTTCAGATTCAGCTCCATCAGTAGCACTGATAGTTGGACCGCCTTGTACATAGTATGCAAATGATCCTACGTCACCTTCCCAACCTACGTGTAGGTCAGTAGCTCTTGATTGATAATCAGTGCCAGTGTAGTTAGCATTTGTTTCTACGTTAACATATGGTCCAGCCATTGCTGGAGCAGACGCTATAGATGCTGCGAGAGCTAGAGCAATTTTCTTCATTTGTTTAATTTTGTGTGTTTTTAGTGTAAGTGACACCACGATACTTGAGTTTCATTTCCTTTTTGAATTCCTCTTGCTCTTTGATACGAGCTTGAAGTTCTACTGGTGACATGATAATTCCTCTAGTACCTAAGCCCCGTTCCATGCTTAGGTTTCATGCGTCCA
>CEUX01039082.1_pt1 | contig 14558 bp, 15 predicted proteins | sample 531361 | NCBI WGS metagenome assembly CEUX01 (sample SAMEA2622736, study PRJEB7988) | marine metagenome | isolation source: saline water (ENVO:00002010), including
GCCGATAGAAAACGTGCTGATCTGATTAGGCAACTTGGGGATGCTGGCGCATTTAAAGGTACTACTGTTCCCACAATTCCAGTAGGATAATACAATGGCTGAAAGATTAAATCCTTTAAGTATGATTGGAGCTAGTAGCGATCCAACTCTTGGTGATCGTCTTACTCAAAGTGCTAAAGCTACTTCTGATTTACAAGGTGGTTTAGCTAAAATAGCACAACAGAATAGAGCGCAACTAGAAGCTCAAAGGATGGCTGGAGATACTTCTAGAGCGACTGCTCTGATTAATAAAAATGTTATGCCAGACAGCATGATATCAACGCATCCCAAAGCAGCAACTGCAATTTCAAATTTGAGGCAGAGTGGTATAGATTTAGCCAGCGCACAGGGGCTACTAGCTAGATATGGTGCTTTGGAACATGGTGCTAATATAGGACTTAGACCTCAAATATTACCCGAAGGCCAACAATATACTTTTGGAGGGACAACGGGGGCTGGTGCTGATGCAACAAAACTTAGTCGGTTTACTCCTATACCTGTACTCAAAGCTAGGCTTTCTCAACCTAAACCAGATGTTAAAAGTAAAAGAGCAATATCGGGTAAAGTAACAGAAGTAGGTATAGGAACTCCGGGAGGGGGCGATTTAGGTGGACTAACAAAAACGACAAGAGAACGTGGGACAGAAGACTCTGTAGAATCTAAGATAGTAAACAAGCCGTTAGCAGAAGAGTTAACAAGACAGATTATCACCGATATTTGGGAAAACTATCCTGAGATCGTGCGCGGATTTAACCTTCGGGGTCCGAACAATCCTGATGGCAATGAAGTTATAGAAGCTTATGATCTAGGAGGTGGACGATATAGATTGATAGTAGAAGACCCACAGGGCAACCGACAGCAAGGGGATATCGAAATATAATGAAGGTTTTAAGTGACCTAAAACCTGTGGATTCCGAAGAAGAAACATCTAAGAAGAAGAAGAAAGGTGTTGTTTCTAATCTTAAACCTGTAGAGGATTCAAAGTCTTCCACTCCTAAGACAACATTACCTATGCCTGTTCCAGATACTTTAGCTATGATGCAGAGGTATCCAGCAGCACTTCAAACAGCAATTGAAAAAGCTCCACTATTAGAAAAAACTCGTCCTTCTGATCCCGGCAAGCAACTTGTTGGTGGTGTTTCAGATCTTGGAACAGGGTTTGCTTCTTTACTTGGAATGATAGGAGGAGGAATAGAAGCTGCCTCTGAAACTCCTGTTGCAGAATTTGATGAGGTAACTGGGACATGGAAAACACCAGTAGATGAGATAGGCCATCCCGGATTAAGAAGACAAAAAACTTTTACAGATAGATACGATCAGGCTACCCAACAAGGAATAGATAAAGCCTTGTTAGAGGCTGGAGTATCTGGAAGAAAAAATGTTAATGAAGCTTTAGGAATTAAAGAGCCAGTATCTAGTGAAGATCTTGCAGCTAGATTATTAGGAACGTTAATTCCAATTCCCGGATCACAAATACAGTGGGCGAAAAAAGGCGCAGACCTTATGGATAGGTTGGGCAATATAGCAAAGCTGACTGGATATCTTGCAACTCCTATGGTTCAAGCAGGGAAAGGCTACAAGACAAGAGCCTTAGCACAAATAGGTGTGGGTACTGGAATTGATCAAGGACTTCGTGCTGCTACAGACCAACCACTAATGCTTTCTAAGGAAGCTTTAGCTGGTATAGATCCTACAAAACAACCTCCCGCTCCTCCTGAAAAGTCAAAAACTGTTGCAAAAAAAGGTGTGATCTCTGAATTAGTTCCAGTATCAGATAGTACTAAAACAAAAGGAGTTATCTCTGACCTTGTTCCTGTTTCTAATCAATCGCCATATCTTGTTAGAAGCCGAACTGAGCAAGATGATATAAAAACATTACAAGAGTACGATCAAAAAGTACTTAAACAAGAAGAATGGGAAGATTTAAAAACATGGGCATGGTGGCTAACTGGTATACTTGTTACTGGAGGAGCTACTAGACACTACTTGCACCGTAAGAAAGCTCCTACAGGACAAGTAGAAAAACAGTCAGATGGCTCTGTGAATGTTAAAGAACAGACTACTGGTAGCGTTCTTCATGGAGAGTTTGTTGATAAAGCTACACATCTTAAAGATGGATTAAGACAAGTTGGAGTGAGTGAGACTGCTGCTACGAAAGTTGTATCAAATGCTCATACAGATACATTAGACTTGGCGAACAACTTTCTCCGTTCTGGACGATTAGGACAAAACTTTGGAAGGTCAACCCATTCTCCATCAAGTTTGGTAGCTAGGTTTAATCGGTTATCTACTGACCAACAAACAGCTTTCAATGAAGGCATGAAAGCTATGACTGAAAAAGCTACTAAGTTTAATAAAAAAATAGAAGACTCACCGGGATCTTTGTGGAAGACGCAAAGAACTGATGCTGAGTTAGATGCTTTAATAAAGAGAGCTACATCAGACCCAGACGTTAACCTTTTAATGACTCATACACATGAAGTGTATGATACTCTTTTAGACTATTCTGTTCATCGTGGTGTTCTTAGACCTAAAGATGCAGAGCAGTTTAGGGCTGGCGCACGTTTGCCACCTGATGCTAGTGGTAAGAGGCGTTTGGCATATATGCCAGCATATAAAGCAAGAACAAAATCCTTTTTAGAAAAGCTTAGTTCTACATTCTTAGGACTTCATAATGCAGAAGCTCGTCGTGCTGAGTATCTTAGTATATATGCTCCACGATCTAAAGATTTTGACGTAGATTCTGTCATGTCACCGTTACAGGCATTGGAAAGGTATAGTATATCTGTAGTAAAAAATTCTAATGAACAGAGCTTTATGGGAAATGTATTAGATAAATTGTCTGGTGTTACAAGAACAGGTGATGATGGAGTAAATGTCGCAAGAAATGTGGTTCCGGGAACTTATGGTGCTTTATCTCCTACTGCAAGAGGGACTGTATATTTAGGTAAAGGAACTGACTTAAATAATCCTGATTCTATTCCGTTTGAAGCAATGGACTCACCAGATGCAAAAAGATTACTAAAAGGGTTTGATGGATCTATTAGAGATCTAGCAGGGCGAGAAGGATTTGCTGATAACTTAATTACTGTTCATCAGGGAGGAGAGATTAGAGTATATTATGTTCCCGATAAAGGACTTAGAGCCGCTTTAGATCTCAGACCACAAATTAGTAATGGTTTATTACAAGTTGGTAATCACTGGAAAAACATTTTTACCCGTCTAACAACTGGTGACTGGTCTTTGTTTGCTCCTATATCAGGTGTTTATTCTGCACAACAAATAGCTAAAAATACTTTTGCTAGAGATGGTGTTATTAGAGGAGTTACTTCTCCTCTTAGATCTATGTCTGGAGTAGGAAGATTATTCTTAACTAATGCTACTGGAGACATTGCAAAGTATTTATCTCGTAGAGTAGGAACTCATTTAGGAGAGGATGTTCCTCCTACTTTTATGCAAAAACTAACTGAAAGACTTGAAAGAGTTCATTTTAATTCTGCTGTTACTACTGCTAGGGCTGAAACAGGACGAATGACCTCTAGTACTTATAGTGCTATAGGCGATGGAACTTTGCCAGAAATTTTGGAGGGAGTTGTTAAACCTAATGCTAGGTTTTATGGGGCTGATGAAGCTGGCTTGTTAGCTGACATATGGCGTAGTTGGAATAATGCTTGGCATGAAGGTCCAACTTATGGAGCGTATTTAAAATATCTTGGGGATGAAATAATTAAGGCTGAAAAGGCAGGAAAACCTTTGAATGGGCCTCAAGCTGTAAGAGATGCTATGGATGCATCTAAAGCTGTTGCTGGTGATATGAGAAGAGTAGGCGCATCGGGATTAGCTAAAGCGTTTAATGAGACTGTTCCATTTTCTGCTGCTATGATTCAATCTTGGAACTCTATTGGCGCAGCAGCCAGAAAGAATCCTGTAAGATTTACCGCAGGAGTAGGAGCTTTAATAGGTACTCCAACAGTTACAGAATTAGTTCACAATAAAGGAATACATCTTGGAGCAGTAGATGATAACGGACAACCAATTACATTTACAGATCCAAAGTTTCCAGAAAAGCAATGGACTTATAATGATTACTATTGGAATGGGTTTTCAACTGAACAAAGAGTAAATAACTTTATATACTTTCAACCCGGCAAACCTCCTTGGGAAGCTATTATTGTTCCAGTATCTCCAGAATGGAGTTTGGCTAGAGCTACTATTATTGAAGGGATGGATGCAGTATTTAATTTTTCTGATGTCGGTAATATTGGAAAGGTTGATGCCGATAAAGTTAATAGAGAGCATTTCCTAATAGCTTTTGCTAGAGTATTTGATGTTCCATTGCCTCCTCTTGTTGCTGCAATGGCTTCTGCTTTAGATGCTGATGTTCATTTGGGTCTTGCTTCTAAATTGGAAAGTGATCCTACAGATCCGGGACGAGCGACATCTATTATAAGAACACAACCTTATATGAAAGGGGAACGTCTTACTGCTAGATCATCTAAGGCTAGATTTGCGGCTTCTGACTTAGAAAGGAAAGTTGTAGCGATAGCGCAAGATTTATTTGGTTCGGCAGCTACAATGTATATAGCTATGCATGAATCTTTTATGGCTGGATCTAGAAAGAAGTCTGGAGGGACTGTCGAAAGAGGATTGGAAATGGCATTTGAATCTCTTGGTGCAGGAGTAAAATCTCAAATGCGTTATGGACAAGGCAACATTTTTGGACAAGTACTACGTCCAAAACAAAATGATGAGATAGCACAAAGTCTTCATGTTGGTAGAGATACAATAAAGAACTTAACTGCCAACTTGAACAATGTACTATCTGGAGGAGGGAAGTATTATATGGATGGAATGGAAGTTAAAGGAGATACTTTAATTCCTTCTGATGATCCGTTGATGCTAGAAATGAGTGCGGCTGCTACAAAGGTTGATGAAGCTATAAAGGTACTTGATGAATCTATATTTAAATTAACTAGAGATTTAAAGACCATTCCTAATTCTATGGTAGGGGCAGGAACAAGATGGAAGAATATTAAAGAAAGAGATAATGAGTATGATCAAATAGTACTAAGGATACAATCTCTCAAAACAGAACAGTTAGCAGAAGTTCACCGTTTAGAAGATATCGTTGCAGATCATTTAGAGAAACGATATGGGCGTGAGATTGAAGTAGACTTCACATCTTTCTCTGCTCGTCCTAACCTTCCGAGCCAAGATTCATTGTCGAAAGGACTTGGGATAGCACCCCAAACTTCTCGATAGTTCTAGTAGCTCTATAGAATGTGCCTCTTCCCACTTTAAATATCTGAATCATTCCACACTCATGTAGTATGTTCATAAGTACTTTTAATTCTTTAACATCTACATGTCTTACTACTCGTCGTTGGAGGTCGGAATGTTTAATTCCATCTGTTCCTGATTCGATGAGGATTTCTCTAACTCTTTCGACGGCTCCACTAATTCTAGCTTTTTGCGAAAAGTCCCCTCCGAAGAGTTGATTGGCTCTAGACTTAGCTCTATTGATAATTCCAATGGCTGACGAGATGTGTCTAGCATGAAGCTCAAGTGTTCCGTCATTGATGGAAAGAGTTGAGGCGAGTCGTAGGACATGATCATCCTCTCTAGCTTCAAAGCTAGATAAGAAAGGATCAACATGATTGGCTCTACGGTTATACCAGTTCCTAAATTTTCGGAGTCCTCCTTCTGATATTCGTATTGCTCCCTCATCTCTTGCAGCTTCTGTTGTCTTCTTGAAGAGGCATTTGAGATTGGTTGTTGATCCTTCTCTTCTTCTTTCGGGCCACGCAATAGCTCGTTTTCTATTATCATCAACAACAAAGATAACTCTGCTAGTAAACCCTCCTTCGATAACTGTTGGATTGATTGCCGTGACAAGCCATGAAGGTGTAGATGCTGAGATAAACGAGACATAGACATTTTTATGTATTAACTCCCCACTCTTTAAGGTTCCCGGAATGCGCCTAACTTCGTGACAGTCATATAGATCTGTCAAAAGTCCCGGCATTGTACTCATGTATCCTTCTTTTCCAAGGATTGTAACGAGTTCACTAACTGCGAAATGCGCTCTAGCAGTTCCGCTTTCTGTTGTTCGTTCATGGAGCAGAAGTTCAAGACTTTCTGGGCTTGTTCTCCCGGTAAGTAAGGGATAAGACTCCTTAACAACATTTGATATGCTGCTAATAGCTGTAGACTTTCTAGTAACCCCCGCTTCAGCAGCCAGAATAATATACCAATTATGATAAACTGGACTATTAGGGCGATCCACATATACGTCACGACCAACTCCTGTTCCTAATGCCCATACTCCACACCAGAAATCATAAGACTCTGCTGTTTCTACTACGGACATGTACTTCATATATTGTCCTATAAATGACTCTTCTGGAACTATCTTTTTGTAGTTCATGCTACATCTTTCAATGTAGACCAGCGATGAATTCCTTTCTCATCTGGCTTGGATTGTTTGAAGTCTGTGAAAATAGTAACTGGTTGTCCTCGTATTATAATAGGTTCTTCAGCATGTTTTCGCATGATGCTTTGTACTAGTTTGGCTTTGCTAGGTTTATGTATAGCTATCAATGCATCGTGAACATTTAATAACATCCTAGCATCTTCAGGCCATTCAGGATCTTCGTGACATTTATATATAACACTCGCTACTTTATCCCCAATCGTAGACTGAGGAACAAATGCGATAACACTATCAAAACTTTCTTCTGTTAATCGTTCTATCCATATAAGTCTTCTTCCTAATGGAGTGAACAACATCTTATCATCTTTGACTGTGTTAATAGTCTTTCGCCATCCTTCTTGTATTTCTGGAAATGCTCTATGGTAAGAAGAGAATGCTTCATACGCTTGTTGCATTGGTATGTTACATACTTCTGCTAACTTAGGAGCTTGCATCCTATAGTTAAGACCATGAACACATCGTTTACCTAAGTAACGCATAGTTGGTTGGAGGTTATCATCCCAATCACCACCAGGAATTTCTTCGTAAGGTAACTTAAATATCCTTGAAGCATTTCCTCGGTGAACATCGAATCCATCTTCTGTTTCCGCTTTAGTAAAGTTTTCTATAAGTCCTTGAACATTCCAGATGTAAGCCACTATTTTTGCTTCTGCTTGTCGTAAGTCAAAGTAACTAAGCATGTAACCATCATCTGCTATGAACATTGGATAGGCCCGATGCGGTTGGTTCTGGAGATTCATTCCTGATCCCCATAATGTCTTACTAGAACTTAATCTTCCCGGAGCAGATTGAACTCCGAACTGTTTGTATTCACATCTGATTCTATGATCAGGATCTACTTGCATGGTGGCATATGTACTATAAAACTTATGTTCTCTTAGATACTCATCTAATGTAACAAGCATTTGTTTTTGTTCTGGAGTTGTCCTTGCATGATCTTGCATACGTTGTCGGTTATCTTTGTTGGTACTACTACCTCGTCCAACAAGTCCAAGATAGGAAAAGAATAGTTCACTAAGTTGTCGTGGGGATTTTGGATTGGGCCTGAAACTAGGATCACCAGTAAGATCTGCTACTTGCTTATGAAAGTGTCCAAGCTTTTCATCTAGCTCTTGTTTCAGTGATTTGGATATCTCTTCTTTAAGTGATATGTCAGCACGAACTCCTCCTACTTGCATCTTAACTAAGTGTGGTTGCAAGCGCATGACATGGTTAAAGAAGAAGTCTTCAAGGTTTTGTTGTTTTAATTCTTTTAGAAGTGCGGCATGACAAGCCCAAGTGATACAACAATCTTTAACATTATATTCCCAAAACTCATCTATGTTTCCTCCTTCTCGCCAAGTCTTTCCATCATCTTTGTAGTATGGATGGTCAGTATATTGTGCGGTAAGGTATCCTAAGTTATGAGGCATCCTTGGATATAATGTATGGTGTGCTAATAAAGTATCGAACCATACATTAGGAACATGAATTCTATCTTTGTACCATAGCCATCCACAATCAAACGATCCATTTTGTGCTATGAGTTTGGATCTTGGATCAGATAATAATCGTTGTATTCTTTCACGGAGCAATCCTTCTTCAGTAGTGCTATATCTGTTTGTTCTAGCATCTCTAAAATTGATTGATATACCATCTGTTGAGTTATTTGCGAATCCGATACAGGCTGTTTCATTGGCGATAATTTCAATATCGAACGCGATTGGTTGATCGCTACTACTAAGCTCTCCGAGATATCGCATAGCGTCATCGAAAGTAGGGTTAATTGTTGGAGTAATTTTGTGTGTTCTAAATTGTCCATCTAACACTCTCCTTAATTTAGCCAGATCAAATTTGAACATAGGTTCTAGTGCTAGATTGCGTAGGATATGTGCAGGGTTGTTAGTAATTACAGCTTTTACATTTCGTCTTTGTCTTCCCACAACACAATCGACAACTGATCCCCTCCATTTAGTAATTTTTGTTTCCCCGACAAGAGCATGTAAGGCGTAATTGCCGAGGACGAGAACATATTTGAGGTTCGGTAAATTATCCAGTTCCCAATCCAATAGCCCTTCCCAATGTTCAAGTTCAATTTTCTTAACAGGAGATTTAGCATCAGCTTTAGAGCTAAGTGATACTTGTTTCTTAACCACATTCGTAACATAACAATCCTTTCTTGATATATCGAATGTCCTAAGAATGTCCCATAACATTCTACCGCTACCACCAACTAGTGGCATTTTCATTTTAGCTTCATGTTCTCCGGGAGCTTCCCCTATTATACATATCTCTGCGTTTACATCTCCAGATCCAAGACAGTCTACTTGTAATTGACATGACTTAGCTCTAGTAGTGAACTCTCTCATTAGCCATGCTTCAGTGACTTCGGACATTAGCCTATTCTCCAAATTCTTACTTTATCACCTTCAGTACGAGTTGCTAATTTTATTCCTATAAGTGCAGCCGTTGAGAATAATGCACTTCTTAATGATGATTTTGATTTGTTATGCGCTGCTTGATCAATTAAGACACTATCTCCAACCTCTAATTCTATTAGCATGGTTCTCCATTTTCCTCCTTTAGGAATAGGAAAATTCTTTTCTATTTTAAACTCTTCGTTCTCCATTATTGCTCTCCTCTTGTATCTTTTTGCCTAGACGAGCATAACCTTCGATGTCATCCCAATGATCAGGACTATAAGATCCACAAAGGATACGAGCTATCTTGTGTAGGATATTTATGATGGCAAAGTCATGTGCTATGAGTGCCTCCTCTTTTGATTTAGCATGATTAGCAACAACATTTATTAATTGTATTCCTACATTAAATGTTTCAGCAGCAGGGCCATGAGTTTGTTCACGTTTACTTAGTAACTCGTTTGTTTTATCTATCATTATTTATCTCCCTTTTTATATAGACTTGAATTAATAGAAGCTGCATCAGAGATCACTGTTACATGAGTCCTTGCCCTACTAATTCCAGTGTAAAAGTTCTTTCGGTTTAACAGATATGATCTAGATTTATTCATTACATAGCAGACTCTATTGTATTCACTTCCCTGTGCTTTATGGGTTGTAATTACATATGCTAGATCTAAATCCTTTTGTGGATTCATGTAATAGGTTCCATGTCTTCCTGCCATTTCTAATGACACTGGAATGCCTATTTCTTTGTCTCCAAAGTTTATCACGATAGCTCCATCGTCTAGGAATCTATCTACTATTCCTGTTTCCCCATTGAAGATTTCCAAGGGATAGTTATTGACAGTAAAGATTACTTTGTCGCCAATATATATCCTCTGTTCTTCTACGTTACTCCATTTATGACGTTCAATGATTCTATAGTTGGCATCAGTTGGTTGGAGTAACTGTTGGATAGCAGCATTTAAGGCTTCAGTTCCTACCCATCCAGCTTTTGTTGGAGATATGATTTGGTTTTCAACAGTTCCGTAATCTATTTCTTCGGTGATGTTGTCTTGGATAAAGTCTAATACAGTTTGTACTGGTTCATTGGTTATTTTTATTTCAAAGTCTTCTGTTCTGGTTGGCATGTTACCTGAAATGATACGACGACCATTCAGGATGATGTTTGATCCTTCTGCTTGTCGATGGATAGTTTCTAATCTTATTCCATCGAACTTATCTAACATCTTTAAGAAAGATGAGGGTTGTGCTTGCAACCTTTTGTTGTTTTCAATCGGCTGAAGCTGGTTAGCATCCCCAAACATACGGATAACGCCGCCATTGGGAAGAGAATCAAGAAGATTGCGATGCACTTCAAGATTAACCATAGCATACTCGTCACAAAGGACGACCAAATAGTCAATCGGGTTGTTACGATCTCGTTTAGGGTCAGTTGATACGAGTGCTTTTCCAGTTTTCTCATCTCTTTCTCCCGGATGAGGATATTCTAATAGCCTATGAATCGTATAAGCTTCAATTCCTGTTGCCTCTGTGATTCTTTTAGCTGCTTTACCAGTAGGAGCGCAGAGAACCACCCGCCTACCTTGCTTATATAATGTGCGGTAGACGTTTTGTAGAATAGTAGTCTTACCAGTACCAGCAGCACCTGTAACGGCAACAATTCTACGCTTAGAATCACAACACGCATCAATCGCTTCGCGCTGTGTAACATCTAATTCAAGCTCCTCTTCGTACTCCATTTTCTTTAATGCTGTCATCTGTTTCTCCAATAGATATGGCTGTAGATTCCATATCCCTATGTTCTTTTAGCTTTTGGGCTACTTGAACGGAACACCATCTACAGAACATTGCTAACGATAAGTTTAGCTTGGAGGCTTCATAAGCTATCGCGTTGTATTCTTTATCAGTACAACGGATTCTTAAGTTGCCGCCTTTTCTTCCTGTGGAATTTGGTCCGAAGCCTTGTGGTATTTCACTTGGAGTTGGTATTGCTATTTTGAGTGGAGGTTCGTATGCCATTTGGATTCCTAGCTATGAATCTTATGTGAGAAATTGCTGTTATTTTTTCATTTCTTATACAAGGATATGGAACATCTTCATTATGTATTCTACTAAGCCCACAATGGATACAGTAATCACTTACTAAATTCCATTCATGCTTATGTTCCTTCTTGTTATTTTTAGGCATACCACACATTCCTTTGTGTGTCAATAGAAAGGTAGAGAGAGGCAGAATGAATCAATGGGCTTCACGCTACCTCTCCCTTCACACTCTAAGAGAGTGCGATTCTTTTATAGAAGCATCCTTTCGGAAGCGTTCCTGCATCTAAAGCCTCTAGTACGGCTTCAGCATTTTTCTCTACGCGATGGATCGTAACATTCTCTTTAGTTAGATCCATTATATTACCGTTTCCATCTTCTACGGACATAATTGCGTAGACAGGTTTCGCTGTTCTTGTGAACTTTGGCTTACTGGCTTTATTTTCTACTGCCATTTGCCTCTCCTTTTATATTTAATGTAGGTGGGAGGTAGGCCCATGAGGTGAAACCTACCTCCCTTCACACTTTGTAATTAGGAGCGATCTTAATTACGCCGCATGAACTCGATTGATCACGGCGCGTGTAACACCTTCATAGGTGTCATGTACGACTTCCAGTGCTGCTTCCATACCTACCCATTCGGAAACATCAACCGATTTGCTAAGTGGCGCACCAATTGCTTCGATGAACCGCTTAGTTCCATATCGAGCTTGGGGATTATCCTCAAGTCCGACTCGACGATAGATAAGAGTTAATCCATCGTCAGAACCATCTTTATAATCAGCAGGGAATTGGTCCGCGCTAATATGAAAGCTTACGGCAGCATACCGAGTGCCACGCTGAGATTCTTTAACTTCAGCATTACGCACTACCCCGGTATAAGATCCAGCCGGAAGTGGTTCTGGGGCATCTTGATTCTTAAGATCTACACTGAATTCAACGATGCTTGCTAGTTCTTCAGACATGTATGTTCTCCTTTATTGTCTGTTTTATTGTGGAACTGGTAATTATAGTGGCATCCTAACTGCTAGTCCAGCCCCTGTATCTAGTAGTTAGTATTAGTAGACACACTATATATAGTTGTGTGTCAGGGTAGGTTGATTTTCTTTCCGTTTCCATCTACCCATCTTTCATACCAATCAGCTATTCCCTCCCCTTTCCATGATTCGGGATCGAAATTCCATGTGAAGTCACTATCTCCACTAGAAATAAACATCCGAGATTTCATAGGCTTGCGAAGGCGCGAAGAACGTATAGTTATTTTTCTATTCTTCCCGGTATCTTCAAGATGCCAAACTTCAGACAACTTGATTGGTATTTCAGACTGCATTTTACCACCGACAAGGATTGAAACCATTATGGCTCCTGTTAGTTCATCTTTAGCCGGGGCATCTTCATGTGCTATGAAGATTACATGTTTATTGGCTGCACCAGTTGCTTTAACTACTGACATAATTCCTTGCATGGTATAACTGTTCCGTCTTCCGTATCCTTGGAGTGTTGGCATTTCCATAGTTGCTCCTCGGACTTCTGTTATTCCATGTTTCAATGACATCTCGTTAAATGATGTTACTGAATCAAATACAACAGTTTGGATGTCAGGATTTTCTTCTAGAATCTGTTTAATCCCTCCAGCATTTTCATGTTTGAATGTTACGACTTTATTAGGATTTTCCATGCTGAAATCGGCTATGTAGATTCCATCTTGATCCATTAGGGACGAAGTACCATCGGGATCAAAGTTTACCCATAGAATAGGTCTAGGAGCAGTAGCAGCTAGTGTTGTTTTACCAGCACCAGATGGTCCCCAAATAATCATACTCATTCTACGGACTTGTGTTTTGGGAGTAGTAACTTCAATTGTTCCCAGAGTCATCTTGCTCATATACTACTGTCTCCTTTCTTATTGTTGTTATTTCTGTTGTTTCCGCAGAAAGGCTTTTACCACAGAAATCTTTAGCTTCTTGATATGTACTAAAGGGTCCATAGAAGGATAGACCTTTACTGATCTGTCCTCTTATTACGATAAAAGCTTCATCAACTATTATGCTTAATCGTGTAGAGGACTCCATTCATCTATATCCATTTCTTCAATGATTTGTTTCTTTTCATTTACACTTTCAGCAGCGCAGAATGGAAGAAATGAGCAGCTACGAAAATATCTATTACAGCTATGTGTATACATAGGAGCGTCAACTACATTGTTTCTCCATTGTTGTTCTGTTTCAACGGATGTAACAAACCAGTTCGCCCACTTCTCAAATAAGATAGAACTTCTTGGTACTAGTTCTTTTCTTATTCCTTCGGCTGGTACTTTGCCTATTGGGATTCTCATTCCAGATACTAATGCATGTAAGCAAGAGATGTTTGTGAATGTAGCTGCTGCTATACAGTATCCAGTGATTTGATGAGATAGTATCCATTGAGCTAACCAGCTATCATCTAATCGTGCGCCAGTTTTATTTTCGATTACGATTAGTTTATCTTTGTTCCAATGTAATCCATCCAGCTTACCAGTGAATCTACATTCTATTGTTTTAGATGTTAAGTTATTGCCATCAATTGCTATCGGAAACATAGCATTGTCCCATTCAACACTTACAACAATATCGAATGGGATTTCTATTCCGATATCAGAGTTAGGATCTTCTGGGTTACGTTCCCAGATAGGATATCGTTCCATATCATAAGCATCTATATAAGCTATGATGCTTTCTGAGATGTTTGAGAGGGTTCGTCTGCTATCTCCAATGTCGTCGTAGAAGTCTGTTGATTCAATTGATTCGATTGCGAAGTTGATAGCGTTGGTTCTATGTGTAGCGGTTTCGGATAGAACACTGCATATACGTTGATACCTATCATTTCCAAAAAGACGTATGCCAGCGGCCTTTGCGATATCTCGTTGAGTTTCGCTCTTAGCTTGAAAGTATTTGTACTGGTATAAGCGTATAGCCGCAAAAGCTTCATGTGAAGCTGATCCAGCTTCCAATGCCATAGCCCTTGCTTCTCCCGGCATCTTCTTGTGATGCGAGTACCTAAGTATACCCCATGTTGGGCAAGTATTGACTGCACTAAGTTTAGTGTGATCATAAGCCGGTAAATGAGAATCTTCATTGGTAGCCATCCTTGTATTTAGATCTTTTAGCTTGAAGAAGTTGCTCATTAGTTTTGCCTTTGCTTCTTTATTTCATCTACAGCATTAGTAGCTGCTTCAGTAGTTGCTCCAAGTTGCATTAAGATATCTGATAACTGGTTCAACATCTCAGCTAAAGTTTGTATCTCTTGTTGTTGTGCTGATAACGATTCGGCTATCGCGCACATACAGTTGACTAGTTTAGGTTCGTAGTCATGCTGCAATGCTTCTCGTATTTCTCTTGCTCTCATTTGGTTTTTCCTCCTCTTTTTTATCTAAGAAATCTGTTTTCTCATAGGCTTCCGCAGCTTGTTTTATTTTTGGATTCCTTCGTAAAAACTCAGGGATATCCAGCAAACTATTATTGTCATTCATCAGGAGTTACATCCTTTCCTATTCGGTTTATTTGAATGTTTTCTGGTACGCCACGCCCTCGTATCACATCGTC
>CEUX01212669.1_pt1 | contig 14544 bp, 2 predicted proteins | sample 531361 | NCBI WGS metagenome assembly CEUX01 (sample SAMEA2622736, study PRJEB7988) | marine metagenome | isolation source: saline water (ENVO:00002010), including
GTCTGCTGGAAATGCACTCAAGTCTACAACATAATTGAAGCCTCTGAAATTTATGAAGCCTCCATATCCTGCGTCTATATATTCTTGTGGTAGTTTGCCATCATAGTTAAACAAAGCTCTGATAGCCTGCGCAATTCTATAAAAAGGCATACCTTCGTCTGTCTTTCTAGACATGCCAACGCCGGTAATTGGAAACTGAGCTGGGTATCCTCCTGTTGTGAGTATGAACCCCTCACGCCCTGCCTTGGCCCACATATCGTTTCCAAGATATTCAATTTCTCCAGCGCCAACTGAACCTAAAGGCCTAATGCTTGATTGTGCAGTGGCCACGCGAGAGAAAGAACTCACATTTACTATTTTCCTTAAATGACCTCCGTACACATAACTGGTAAGGCTGCCAGTTCTTTGCCCATTAATAATCATATTGTCAGTCCTGAGTACAGGCTGAACATAAGAAGGAGGCAAATTGGGATCTCCTTCTGGAGTAACTACGTTATCATATGCAGATTTAAGCGTAGCCATCAAAGAATCGGAAGGATTATGTTCTAAAAATCCGTATAGGTTTAGCATATTAGCGTTATTATATGTGGTGCCCGCATAATTATCTAATAATAAAACTACATTTGATAGTATTTCTCTTGGGTCTGTCACGTTTACTGAGAAAACTGGATTGCCTCCGCCACCTCTGTTTTGTGTGTAGCTCTGCAGTATGCCGCCAAAAATAAAGTGTTCCTTACCTCTAGCCCTGTTTTTTGGATCTAAGACTTTTGAACTGTCTACAAATTGATTATCTTCATCTAAGCCACTGTAGAGAACTGAATCTCTACCTTTGACTCCTGAGAACATGACTTCTATATTAGGATCAAGCTGTATGCCGCTTTCGTCAACTGCGGTATTTGGGATCGTAGTTACGCCGGGTATACCGCTGGCACTACCGTCTTCAGTTTGCTGAGGTTTTGCAGATGTTGTTATTGTTGTATAGCCATAGATCTTGTCAAAAGTTGGGCGCCAAGCTTCGTCTACTGTGCAATGATTTTTACCAAACTTAAAGAATACCGGAGACCCAACCTGCGGAGGTCTAAACAAATCTTTGTCGCCATCATGGTACACATCGTCACCCTGACCTAGACCTAGCCTATCAGAAGCGTTGTATTCATCATTTACAAGATTGACAGAAAGCGAAGAGCTAGACGTTCCAAAGCCGCCGTTAACAGTGAAGTCAACTATGCTAGCTCCCAAAAAAGTCTGATGAGCAAACCCCTCATTTCCATGAGTCCATCCTCCAGCAGAGAAAGAGGCTGGTATTGCACCGTCAGCCCATGTGTGAAAATCCGTTTCTTTAGTTCCAGTGGAAGGAACTATTGAATACTCATTACCGCTATTTGCTATGTTTATTTCGACCATTTCCTATTCGCTCTCTCTTATTTTTCCAGTTGGTGTATAGTCGCCTTCAGGATCAATTTCAGGTTCCTCAGTTTCTATTTTTCTGTAACCACTTTTTGCATAAAGACTATCTTGGGCGATTTGAACTCCGAATATTTTGTCTGCTTTGTCTGTGATTTCCCCACCATTATTTCTATTGTGGAATCTTTTATTAAAATCTAAATCCTCAAATTTGTTTACAAGGGTTTTAGTAGGGCCGGTTTTTCCTCCCGGCTTATAAACATATTGATAGGTATCTTCGTAATAATGCATAAAGGCATCTTCCATGCCTAATACATAATTTGTGTTTGTGGAGTCTGCGGCGTTTGAAAAAGCTTGATCAGAACTTCCATCTACGGAAGACTTTGGACTGCCAGTCTCTAATTCGTTTGCTGCGCCAGCTGCATCTTTAGATCCTTGATATGCATAAACTCTTTCTTTTGGGTTCGGAGAGCGTTGAGGATCACGAGATTCGTCTGGGTGATTTGAAGGATAAGTTGGTATTAAGCCAGATTGCTCATACCAGCGAACGTCTCCAAATCTACTTGACGATTGCCAATGCTCATTTAGGTCTCCCGTGGGAGCTGGAAAATAATAATTAATACCAAATAGGGCGTTGTAACCCTTTGTTTCAACGTCTTCGTTATTCTCTTTTTTCTCTCCTAGTATATTCTTGTACATATCCATGTACCAAGCATTTCTACCACTCACAACGCCGTCGTCAGTCGGCCCTATAGCCCTGCCAATTGGTGTGAAGTACAGCCTAGTCCCGCCGACGTTTTCCTGACCAGTTATTGAAACAACAACCGTATCAAATTCATGAAAATCAGGTGAAGACATATTTGATGACTTTCGTCCTGATATTTGTACTACGCTGCCCAAAAAAGCGCTTCCACAGACATCAGGATCTCCACATCCGTCGCCGGCTGCAAGATCTAAGTAGCCCTGAGTATTGGTTCTGGCATTTAAGCCCCTGTTTGGCGAGTGTCCCCAATTCCATTCGTAGTCATCTCCCCACCATTCGCTAGATGGAACAATATGATAGAAAGGCTCGCCTTCATCATAGCCACTTACTGGAAGTCCTTGAGATCCAACAATGGGTCTAGCTGTGAAGCTGTCGTTTGGGTCAAAGTACCCTGAGTCAACTACTGTTATTTCTGTGTGGGTCATTCCTATCTATCCAACTCATAAGTCCAAGAAATGTTAAAGCTGTATCTGCCTTCTTTGGGAGTCCAAGATTCTTGAGGAGGCGATATAAAATATTTTCTAACTCCCGGTTCATTCTGCGGGCTCAATTCTTTTATTAAATTCCTAAGCTGGGTTTTTGTTGGCTCAACTATACTTGGTTTCTTGAGGAGTAAACTAGTTCTGTCATTTCCATATGGTATATCTGTGTAATCTAATACAAGTTCTATATTTAGACTTCTACTATACTCTGTTCTTCCACCAATATATTGCAGCACTGGCCCTGTATCTCTTCCTATAATAGGTATCGTTGCAAATATATCTCCCGGATAGTTGTCATTCACGTTTATGTTCTCTGAAAGTACGCCAGAAATTATATTTGTTGGTCTATTATTAAAAGAAAGCGCGTAAGTAATTTCTCCAGTATATTCGTTTGTTCCAAGACTAACTGACTGAGGTGCAGAATTTAATTCTACTGCAACAGCTCTGTTTGCTCTTTTAAATATGTCTGACCCAACGCCGTATCTTCCACTGTTGCTGATTTGGTAGAACTTCTCAATCGCATGACCATAGGCATCTCCAGAGCCGACATCTCCTGCAACACCTCCTCCAAACTTGTGGTGATTTGGGGGCATTTCAGACAAGCCTTTAATTGTGCCGTCGATACTGACACCTATAAAGGGGTTGTCCGAGCTCTGTGTAACAGACATTGAGTACGTTTCATATGCACTACCGCTTGCAATTAACCAAGTGTCTGTAATGCTATAAGAACCAGCAGACTTATCTATCTGTTCAGTTCTTGTGTGGTTGTATCCCCTGTAAGTGCTAACCAAGTCAAGAGTCCCACTGCCAACAGTCGTGGCGGCAGGGTTTGCTGGCGCATCAAGTAAATGAGGGGACGAATTCCAATTTGGTAGATGGGCACCTATGTTTGGGTAGAAGTCAATGCCGCTAGTGCCTGAAAAGCCCATTAGATTGTTCTGGACGTAGTTCCTCGCGCTTTGCCAAGCTGGTACTTTATCTACACCTCCAGTTTTTGGCATATAGTGCGTTCTACCAGTAGCACTCATTGAGTGAGTTATACGGTAAGAGCGAGGGATAATCATATTGTTATTAGTTTCGCCTTGAGCCTCGTCTACTTCTATAGACCAGTTGTCACTAAAGCTTGATATGAAGTGGCCGCTAAGAGCAGCTATTGCTTCTTCTTTTAATTCTTCCTGCCCCTGCGTTCCAAACAGAGGATTACCATCTTCATCAACCTCTAAGTCCTTGTTTAATAAAGTATCCGCCTGAAGGGTTATACTATAGCCACATTTGTTTATGTAGTTGCCTTCTTCAAAAGAAATAGATAGAACTCTTGGGTAGCATATTACTGCTGGCTGATCTCCGTGAATAGGAATAATTTCCATACGTTGGCCGTCAAGCGCAAACAAAGCCCTGATGACTTTTTGTTTAAAAAATATTGCATCAAGCGTATCCGTAATAGGAACCATCTGCTTTGGAGGTCTAGCTGATAATCCGGCATGAGACTGGGTTGCATCAAAAGATTTATATGGGCCAACAAAGCTACTACCGTTGAGGGCTGAAAAAGCGCTGCCATCCCAATGCTTGAAATAAGTTTCAGTAGCAGCGTTCATGGCATAAGGGGCACCGTGATCTGCCAGTATTGTACCATTAAGAGTTATATCGTAAGTTACGCCAATTGTTTCATCTCCAACTTTAACCGTGTTGGTATTTATAGAAACCAAAGGAGTGGGCCTTAGAACACACTCTTGGTCGGCTTGATTTTTATATCTTACTGAGATAGGCATTTATTTACCCCTTATTGCCAAGTTAAACTGATCGCTCATAATAAAACTGCCGCTTGTAAACATTGTGAACGCTGGAACAAAATGCCCGCTAGCAACCAAGGCCTCAACACCACTTGTGTAGAATATTGGGCTGCCTGAAGCGACACTGTTTGATTGAACAACCAGACTAATATTATTATACACTTTTGCGCTGTCTTGCCCTAACATATAGAGGCTCATATCACCACTATTTGATAAAGGTTTGCCAGAAATTGCCATAGACATTGAAGATGCTAATTCAGTTCCCGGCGCAGCGACTCCGCCTATAGAATATATGTAAGGTCTGTGTTGTATAAATCCTTTTCTATTGGTGTCTCTACCTGACATTTCAATGAATATTTCGCCTTCACTATTTGCAAATACTTTCCCTGTCGCTGAGCTAAATATGGTATCGCCACTTTGTTCTACTAAAAGGTTGACTGAAGATGACTTATCTAGTCCAAACACTTTAGCATCTATGAAACTATCTGGGCTTCCTGAAGTTGGAGGCTGACCTCTTAGCATCGCATCATAAGCGTAAGCCGCACCAGCCTTGTAAACCACTTCATCTGAGTGGTTGCCTATAGCATTTTGATGGTTGCCGCTAGTAGCGAACATATGATGAGGAGCACCAACAGCTAAGGTGTAATCGCCATCACTTCTTCTGGCCCTGTCTATAGCCACTGCGTTTCCAAACTTATCATCCTCAGCACCCGACACGGCGGTTAGGCCAACGTAATCTTTTTGCAATCTAGACTTGTGACCTTGAGCTATAATCTTTTCTACAAATTTCCATTCTCTTATATTGCTTCCCCAGTCATTTACTTTTCTTTCAAACGTAAACACCGCTCCATTGTTAAGAACTGAAGTTCCACTTCCACTCAGCTCATAAGCTCTAACTCCAGATTCGCCCATGTCAAATACGGTATGCGTTGGTATATCAAACTGGGAGTCAAATGCTTTTCTTATAAACTCTCCGGCATAAACAGTGCCATCTACGGTTCTGTCATATAGATCTTCGTAGCAATTATCAAAGTCATGACCGGGAGCTCCAACTACAATAAAGTCTGCATCCATACTGACATCGTAACCAAATTGGTCTGTCGTCAACATCATTTTAGATCTGTCCCCCAATGTATAATCATTAGATCCAATGTATGTGTTAGACGCGGTTGAGTCTGTGTGGTTATCAAATCCTGCATTGATGCTATCTGGTCTTAACTTTTTCTTGAACTGCCATTCGTACCCATCTCCAGAATTTTCATAGTAGAAAGCTGCACCTGCGCCACCATTGTAGGTCAGATTTATACCCGCTAACTTAGCGGTGTTTTTCAAACCAAAGTGAGAGTTTGCCTCCCAGTCGTAAATACTTCCACTAGAGAATATGTTAAACGGTGTTCCAACTACAAGCTGTCTTCCTTTCATTGCTATGGAATAGCCGAATAGATCTCCGGGATAGCCAGATTGCCAGTAATCAAAGTCTAAGTATTCTATGCCATGTTCGGCTGTAATTTTAGGTAAACCTCCATATGCTCCAGCGTCTCCATGTAATTCGCCATCATAGACACCGCTAAATTTCACATACGCATTTCCTGAGCCAATAGCTCTACTCATAAGAGCGTTTACTAATGACTTTTTCTCTGATTCTTTAGCTGGCGCTTTTGGTCTATCTGTAATTTCTGCTGGGAGTGGGTCTTGGCCAATAAAGAAACCACTAGGCTGTCTATCGTGAGTTAGATCAACACTTGCTCCTTGGCCTTGGAATCTTAAGACAGATCCTTCTATGCCGCTGACAGCCCACAGTTTAGCAGGTGTGCCTCTTTCTGGCGCGATGATCTTCTGCTGGAACTCAAACTTTCTTTCACCCTCGTAAAGTTGTAACAAGTCTGGTGTGCTTTCGACATGGTCTCCAGCCATTGCGCCTTGAGGAAGCGACGGCATGCTAAATGACTGAGCACTATCCGCACCAAGAATATCCATAGATTTAGGATACAAACTCTTAACAAAATCCTTGTTTGTATACAGCTGTCCAGAGTCGCACATGTTTTGTATCATGCTTGAGTCTGTTAACAGAATTATATTAGACCTTGTTCTACCCTGACTAAACGTTGAGAAAGTTTCTGGCTCTATAGCTGCTACAACTGGGCCATCAGCAACTTTATCTTCCCTTGATTTTATCTCTCTGGGCTTACTTGGTACAACAATTGTTGTCTCTGGGTGAGTAACCACCGTTTCTTCTTTCCATCCGACAATTACTTCTTTCTCTTCGTTGAATGTAAAGGTCTTAACCTCTTCATTTATGGGCAATAGCGCCCCAGAAACCGATAGCAGCCTTACCGTCTTAGGGGTGTACTTAATTGTACTTTCACCAGCTCTAATTTTATTGCCGTCTACATAGAGTGTGATAGAGGTGCCATTATGATCTGCGGGAACTCTAAAGTCGAGGAAGTCAGACGTAGGTTTTCGCTTACCCGTTCTGCCTAATGTCCTTTGTATCTGTAGGTCTTCCGCTAAAGTAAAGGATTTATCATCGTTGTCAAAGTCCTCAATTGGGAAGCTAGGCTTGAATAACTCGTCTCTAGGGTCTGGTGATTGAGATGTTTCGTTCATCAAGAGTTTTATTGAGTGATTTTCAGTGTTGTCCTCAGAAACCCAGTCATAGAATAACCTATACCCAGATCCTTTTTCGACTGGTATCGACATCGTGGCAACATTTGGCTTTAGTCTCCAGAATGTTTCTGTAGTTTTTTCGGTGTCAGCTATCTCTGTCGGATTTGTAATAACTTTAGTAGCTGGACTTTCTACATCAACAACAGTAAACTCACCAAACGTAAAGGATTTTTTACTTTGATTGTCGTAAGTCAAATTAAACTTATTAACTTTATCAGCGGAGGTACAGCCTTTTATTAGTGCAGAATTTTTGTCAAGTATCTGACCACCCAAAGCCCTGAGAGCATCTGCATTACTATTAGCAAATTTCTGTCTGCCATCCAAGTACAACGGCTTCATAGACAAACCAAGCCCATTGGATAATTCTTCCACAGCTAAAGCAGCTTCTTGAGATGTATCAAATGTTACAACTAAAGTTTTGTTTCCATCGCCTAGCCAGTTTTTAATATCTGCTATATTTGTGTCAGCTGGATTGGCCGCTGGATTGGCAACCCAAGCTACATCAAAGTTTGTAGCCAAAGAGCCAGTATAGTTTTCAGTTACATCGTAGCCTTTTGAATCTAAGAACATCTTCATGTTAGATTTGCTATACGCATCCACAAAACTGATTCTTCCAGTCCATCCTCCAAGTTGAGCAATTCTACTTTTTCTTCGACAGTCTTTTGTCAATATGTTATTATAGAATACTATATTATCATCTAGCCCTGCATACATGTTCCCTTGTTCTTCAGGTGTGACAGCGGCTATAAATATTACTCTTGACCCATATATATTTTCTTGTGTAACAAGAGGGCTATCTGGGGATGCCTTTACTACTTTTTCTCTAACGTCAGTTCTTGTGTCTGCAACACCCTGCATTATGCCATCTCTAGAGTTTAATGGATCAGGATCTTCAAAGTTTTTATAGTCTACTCCGTCAAGTCCAGTATAAACATCTGAACTAAATTCAAAGTGTTTATTGTTAATGTGGTGTTTGCCAAAGCTGTATACTTTTTTCGTTACGTCCTTTTTGGTTATAACTTTCTTAGTAATCGCCACTCTTCGTTTTTCAACAACTTCTGGGAATACGATTGTCTCTTCTGGCGTCCATTCTGCGGCAGACAACAAAGGTCTAGGCTCCGTGTTAGATTTACCAAGACCGTTGCCAACTACTTGCTGAGGTATATCTGGGCAACAATTTATAGCCCCATTACCAAAGTGGAAGCCCCAGTTAATATACTCGAACATACGTCTGGGTTTGTAGCAAGGCGTTAAACACTCGATCTTTTTGTTTGCTCTTAGGTCTCCATTGTGAACCATGGGCAAGAGATCAAATTTATTTATATCGTCTTTGTCTGTATCATATGCCCCATTTTGTCTAATTGCAGGCAAGTTATCCCAATCTGGAATGTGGATTCTGATGTCTCCAACACCACTAGCAAATAGCTGTCCCGTTAGCACATCTGTATCTCTCATGTACACCGTAGTTCTTGATGATACTACATTAGGCTTTGAATCAATGGCGCAGTAGTTAACGGCCTCTTCCCTTGTCCGGGCTGCGTGTATTCTCATCTTTGATCCCAGATTATCTAGGATCTTATTTATTACACCATTGGAATCTTTGTATAGCCCGTTTTCTTCATATGCTGGATCATTACCAACTAACACAAGAGTTCTGTCACCCAGCGACAGCCAGTCTTTTATGTTCTGCATTATTTCATCAGAAGCAGCGTCCACTTCTGGGGTAATAATAAATGCTAAGCCTGCGCCTCTAGGTATTTCTAAATCAGAGAACTGTGTTCTTGTAAATGTTCTATCGTCAAACATTTCTTCAAGCGTGTTGTATCTACCTGCATCTCTGTCTTCAACATGGTAGTTCATGTCTAAATTGCCAAACTTAAAGTACTCTACTACGCCCGAGTGGGGATGATACTTTCTAGAACCAAACACCCTAACGGCGCCAGCGTAAGTTGATGTTGACCATCCGTCTAATCTTTCGTGGTTTTTAACGGGGTCTTCGTCGTAGCCATAGAATCCCTCTTTTCTAAAGTACGCATTAGTGTCTTCAAATTTATTCAGGCTATCTGTAGGCGCCCCAAATGCTACTAAGCTGCCATCTTCGTTTACAGTTGTGCTCCAACCAAGTCTAGACGTTGGAATTCCTCCCATGTCTGCTAAGAATCGCCAACTACCAGTGTAACCAATGTCCTCGTAACCATATTTGTATATAGGTCTGTACTGTTGTATCTCTTGGTCTTCTCTTAGCTTGGCTCTATCTGCTGCGCTTAATTCTAGATATGATCGTTCTTTACCTAAATCTGCACCAAACTCTTCAACGTATGATCTGTAGTTTTGAATCTCTGTGGTTTTATTATTAGCTTCTAGCCATTTTAACACGGAATTGTGTAGGTCTTTTTTGTAGCCAGCTTTTTCTTCGTAAACCAGACATGCGTCTTGTGTATATGGGGAGCCAATGGTAATTACTTCTGAGTTATCGCTTACAGAAACAGACCAACCGAATCTAGCATTTTCTTTGTACTGGCTTTCGTAAGAAGGCTTGATCTCCTGAACCATTGTCCAGATGCCACTTTCTTTCTCAAATATATATGCCCTGCCGCCACTAGGTGGAACGTTGTTGAATCTCTCTAGGTCTTCATTTACATAATCGCTTCCAATGTTATTAGTTATAAATCTTAGCGCGTTATCTTCTATCAGACGACCAGTATCTAATATATCTTCTAGAGTTGTTTTACTCAGGTCAATCCAATCTTCTGGATTTTCATCTTTATCAGCGTCGAAGAACTTCTCATATATATAACCCTTTGATGCAGCGCCATCTCTGTCCGTGACACCGTTTGCTAAAGTGTAGGCATAATAGTATTCTTTAAAGTCATCTATGGCTGGTTCTACACTGTCACGGCCAAATGAAGGAGTTGGGTCTACGTATATACCAAGAAGTGGTGGTAAGTTATTTAGTCTCTTGCTTGCGTCTAATGGGAATGCACCATTGAAGCCATCTTTAAGACCTTGTAATATGCTAGCAGAAGTGGCTCCACCAACACCGTTTCTGTCTATCTGCTGATGGTATATAAAGCCCGGCTTATCTATTGTGGGTTTATGAGGAGGTGCTTCGCATACAATTATCTTAACATTAAGCCTAGCTGGTTCTGAAGCGTAGTACTTAAATAGTAAATTGTATTTTCTTATGAGATCTGTAATAATCTCTAATCTAGTTTCATTCCATTTGAATTCATCCGTGACTACCATAATAGCTGCGTTGATCTCTGTGGTTGCAACATCTGCATCGAAGTCTCTTGAGAATACAGCCTTTGGAGCTCCAACTACCATTACTTCTTTAGAACCACTTGATGCGACAGAGATGGAAGTTCCAAACTCCCTACCCTCTTGGCCAACATTCCAGTTTCTTGTTGGTATAGGATCTAGTCCGGGGAACAAAGACAAAGCTTCGCCTTCAGTATAGCTATCGTCTCTAAACCCGGAAGGTAGAACTATTTTGTCCTCTAAATCCCAGAAATATTTTTCCCCACTATTCTCAATTGGTTTTCTTCTATATGCAAACACTGCCCCAGCATTTGTTAAAACTCCGCTGCCGTACTGGTCATACTTATGATGCGGAGAACCAACTATCATCAGATCCCCTTTGATGTCTACAGAAGTTCCATAGTTATCGTTTTCACTATCTTTTCTTCCAGACTCAGCAAATGGATAATCTCCAATTAACTTAAACCCTGAGTATGCCACATCTTCATTAGTTCCATACTCCCATTCCTCAAACTCTCTAGGTGGAACAAGGGACTTTTCATTTCCAGTCACGCCACTAATAGTGATATCAAATACATGATTAGGTTCTAAGCCAGTAAACTTCCTTAGTCCATAATACTCGCCACTATAACTATACTGTTGGTTTGTATATGTAGCCTTTGGTCTTATAACTCCGCCATCTATACACTCGGGATCAAACCATGTGGTGTCGTGAGTTACTACAGATACTTCTTGACATCCGCTACCATCGCAACCTCCAAAACAAGTAGTGTCTACACCTCTTATCTCGTCGTTATCAGCTTTTGCGAACAGTGTTCCATTTGTATTGTCGTCAACGTCGATTGGATTTCCAAAGTTGCTACTATCCCAAAGGAAAGAAGGTCTTCCAAATGTATACTTACTATTCATAAGATACATGTTGACCGAAGCTGTCTGCTCAGTTTCTGTAACAAAGTTGCTTAGATATAATGGTAAAATAGAACTAGGTTGAGTTGAACCTAGCATGTAGAAGTTTATATCTCCTGACGCAAATCCTGCCTCTACAGCCCCAGCTCCTTCTGTTAGCAGAGTAAATGAGCCACTAGATTTTATTATTTGTGAGGGCTCATCGAATGTTTTAAGAGACATCCTCATAGCAGACTGTATGAAATCTCCATGCCCATCTTGACCACCGTAAGCGGTCATTGTCATAGATGTTCCAGAGGTAACGGACTCATCGTAATTTCCAACAACTAACTCCATTGACCCCCTAGCTATTGGAAGCCCACCGTTTGTAAAGACAGTTGGCCCGCCAAAAAATTCTCCTAAAGAGTCTATGCCTGAAGAGTAAACAAACGCTGAGTTTTTAGCATATAGGTTCATGCTGGTCATTTCGTAAGCGCCACCAGAAGCAACTAAAGTTGGCCCTCCATAGAAAGTGCCCAGCGAGTTTAAGCCTGAAGAGGTAATCAAGTTTGGCCCAGATGTAACAAGAGTTGGGCCTCCATAGAAGTTTCCAAAGGAGTCAAGACCACTAGAAGTTATGCTAGATCTGGCCTCTGCGTAAAGTGATAGGTCTGCCCTAGTTCTAAACTCACCACTTGTGTACAGAAGAGGGTCGCCAGACATCTTGACCGGGTTGACATATGCAGCGTCTAGTTTTACATGTGCTGTGTGTAAGTCTAGCCTAGCTTCAAACGACTCGCCAGAAGGATAAGCCAAGTCGTACTGCAAGAACATTTTGTCTACATCTTTAGAGAAATACTTGTGATTAAACTCTGTTAATCTTTTTTCGTGAGGGAATAGCGCCCATTGCTCTGTTTCGTCTACATAGCTATTGAAATCAAACTTACTATCAACTCTATGTATGCAACCAGATTCTAAATAATGTATATCTCTATTGACAAGGCCATAATTAGTGGTTGGGTAACTATCGGGCTCTTGGTTTTTGGTATAGAGACTAACAATTAACTTCGGCCCTTTACTACCGTCTGGCCAAGTTATTTCTCTATCTGATTGGTGCTGCACTACAGACTCAACGACCATAGCTCTTTCAGAAAAGTCGTAGCCTTTTGGTAATGACTTTTGTATTCTTGGGGCAACTGCATATAAATTACTAGCAGCATCGCTCAGGTTGAATCTTAAGAAATCATTTTCTATTTGAGTGTGGTATGCAACGCCGCTGTCTACATTTGTCGGCATATCTATATTAGCATATGGATAGTATCCGCTACCAGCGTGCTTGAGATCAAACGTTACGTAATCTTTGCTTGGCCTCTTAGTCCACCAATCAAACGCCTGATTAAACGCGCAGTAGCTGAATGCTCCCAGATCCCAATCAGATGTTGCTTCATTTATCCTATCCCACAACTTGTAAGAATCGTCTGTGTAACTATCTGTAGTATCCCAGAATTTAACTCTTGTATTTTCTAGGAATTGTTCTGCCGTTATCTCTTTCTTTGTAGCGTCTGGTAAAGACTCAACAATGTTGCCGCTATTAGATATTCCAAACTCGCTTATAAATGCGTTTATGCCAACGCCAGATCCATGAGAGTGGCCAACGGTTATATAGCTATCGCCGGTTGCGGCAGTAAATGCCGTAGATGTGCCCCTTAAGACAGTCCAAGAGTTTTCAAGTTCATTATCAGTATATAATCTTAATTTGTTATCAGCATTGTATGTAAGTAATACAGAGACGGGATATTGATATGTATTATAAAGTGCAGTGTCTGTAACCTTTATTATAGAACCATCAGTCGCTCTAGCAAATCCAGTTAAATATCCGTTTTCATAACCTATTGCAAACTCAAGCTCTTTGCCATTATCCCACTTAGAAAGCACGCATCCAGAGTTGTATAAATTATAGCCTACGCCAGTGATTGAAATGTCAGGAGTAATTCTAGCATAAGCCGCAAAGTTTGATGCTTGACCATTGCCTAATGTAATATAAGAATTGGCGCCGCTAACTCTGACAACAGAATCAAACGCATCTGCTATTTTACCATACAGTTCATGTGAATTAAAGTTTGAGCCGCCATCGGAAAGAGCAGTCCAGTCAGTTGTTTTATAATCACTAGACCATCCGGGCTTTTGATAGTCAAATATATCCTGTGTCTTAAATCTCCAACCAACGTTCTTATATATAGGCTCTGAGAATGTAGTTGTCAAAGTACCATTATCTGCGTGTAGATTTTTTCCAACACTCTCTGGATATATTGTAGTCCCATTATAATTTGTAAGATTATACAAACCAGACATAAATGGATGATCTAGCGTTGGGTTTTCAAATCCAAATGCAAACATGTCTGGATCGAATGGGCCATTTACAATAGACTTGACACCTCTCCATCTTCTAGAATAGTTAGACTTGATGGAGCTTGGAGTGGTAAATGCGTGTGGTATGCTTTCTATTGTTGATAGCGGGTTGTATGTTGTGCCTGCATTTATAATAGAGTCTGTTGATTGTCTGGTAGTAGGGTGCAATCTGCCTTCTGCTCTATTGCCATCTATGAGCGCAATATCTCCACCAAGCGACATCATATTCAATCCGTTTGACGGACTATATTTTAGACAAAGCTCTATGTGGGATATTTGAGTTCCACTTGGGAGTGGGAACAAATCCAGATATATACTTTCAAAGTTAGGACTCTGGTTGTACTGCTTTGACCTTCCAAGGGTCACAGTATCTTCAAATATGTTTAGGTCTATTTCGTACCAAGCAAAGTCTGTAGTGTTAACTACAGGAGTAGTTGACAATCTATAGTGATCGTAGCCTGCGTTGTTTGGAGTGTTGCCGCTTGAAAATCCATCTAAAGAAGAAAAAGATTCTCCAGCCAAACTTAAGTCCGGCCCTTCGTACCCAGAAGTTGTTACGTAGTCGCCCTCTCCTCCGGTGCTTTGTAGGAATCCTCCAGTTGGACTACTAATGTTCAGCAATCTGTCGTCAGTCCATCCAACAACATCAAAAGAGTAATCTCTTATGTCTGAGCTTTCTTTTCTTGCTCTTACTCTTAACGTAGCCCTATTAGGTATGAAGAATGTATCTAACTCTTTTCTGTCTCCGACATCAAACGCGGATTTTGCATGGCCAAATCCAAACTGCCCTCTTTTGACAGGAAGATCTAGATTATCCAATGAGAACTGAAGAGTAAGCCTACCGGAGTCAGCACGGTATGGGGCGTCCATCCTATCTAGATTA
>CEUX01005994.1_pt1 | contig 14489 bp, 11 predicted proteins | sample 531361 | NCBI WGS metagenome assembly CEUX01 (sample SAMEA2622736, study PRJEB7988) | marine metagenome | isolation source: saline water (ENVO:00002010), including
GCTATGATATTAGATACAACTTGGTATAAAGGTTCTTGGTGGAATTTCGCAGAAGATGCTTTTGGTATAGATGATAACGCTTGGTTTACTGAAGAATACTATAATGATGGTAATGGTAATCTTGACCAAGATATTCAACTATATGAAATAGACCCTGAAACTGGTGAACTGAGAGAAATCGAAGGTGGAGGCCCATTTTGGAATGACGATGGTAGATTTGTCGGAGTTGATTGGTTATGGAGAGATGCTGATGGTAAAATATTTGCATATACAGACAGAGAATATTTCTTATACCATTTTCCAAGAATGTTAGAACATTACATAGGTGATGTCAAACAAGCATTAGGATACCAAAGAGAAACAAGTCTTGTGATTGGAGCTGATTATTATCATTATGATGAAAATTGGTGGGTACATGCGTGGGGTAATTATTTACCTATACATTATGGACACGACCAACATTCATATCATAATGCAACACATTATGGTGACCACTTGGAAGATGGTAAACCTGCACATAGATTCAAGTATATGGAGCCAATGGTGATGAAGTGGAATGATTATGATTTCGGTGCTATATTTGGTGTCAAAATACAAGATAACTTAGGTGTTTTTGCAGAGGGTCGTTATCTATACTACTGGGAACGACCAGCTTATGATTTTAAATTCGGTCTAAATTACCAGTTTGTGGGGTTTTAATTTGTGCCGAATAAAAAAGCTAAAAGTAGGAAACAAAAAAAACGTATGTTGAATAAAAAATGGTCTACCGAAGGTAGGACATCAATTCAGCATAAACGATGGTTAGAAAAAGAGAAAGATAAACAACCAACAACTCCCTACTTCAGGAGATAGTAATGAATGGTGATGTAAAAATAGGTAAATTGTTATGTGAAGAAGATATTATCACAAGAAGACAATTAAATCAAGCGTTACAAGACCAAATAAAAGGAGATAAACGTAGCCTTGGTGAAATACTTGTTGATAAGGGATTCTGCACCCTGGATGATATAACAGAAGTTGTATTAAAACATGGTAATGGTCATGAAGCGGTACAACCTGAAATTACGGAAAAAATAGAACCTAAAAAACAATCAAAACCAAAACAAAAGAAAAAAGAACCAATCGAAATAAGTGAAGATAAGGTATTAGATACTAAATTCACACTATCGGTTCAAACTATGGTAGCCGCTGGAACTGGTTTAGCGTCATTAATTGGAATGTGGTATACATTACAAGGTGAAATTGAGGAAGCTAAACAACTTCCAAGTTTAGAAAGTTTATATGAAGCAGAATATCCATCGAAACCAGAAGGTCATAATTGGCCGAGGTCTTTTGAACAATATAAAAATCAAGTAGGTGGACTTCAAACAGACATGGATGATATGTTTGAACAATTTGAAGAAATGGAAGATTTAATTAAAGAGTTACAAAAAGATATTAAAGACCTTGAACGTAGAAAAAGGGATAAATAGGAGTTTGTTATGAGACATATAATAGGATTACTATTTTTGATTTCATCAGTATTCTCGCAGGTTACTGATAAGAATTTTAAAGATGAAGCTGGTAAGGGAGTAGTAATTATAAAATTTACTTCTGAATGGCAAGAGAAAGATTTAGACCCAAATATATTAAAGGGTTTAGAAGGTTACGAAGACGCTACAATACTTGAAGCAAGTTCTGATGTAACCAAGAAGTTGTGTAAGAAATTAAGGATTCGTAATTTTCCTTCAATAGCGTTATTTATAAATGGTGATAAAATGGAAGTGTGGAAAGCTGATATGGATGGTGAAGTTGAATGTACTAAGGATGACATAAAAGAAGCTATAGATGATGGATTAGCTGCGGAACAATTTTAGGAGATAAGTTATGAGTATATTGGCAACATTAGGAAAAGCGGCTGGTAGTTTACTTGGTGGTGATACACTAAAAGATGTAGGAAATATTATAGATGACCTACATATGTCAGGTGAAGAAAAAGCTGAAGCCAAACAAAAATTAGAAACTATATTAATTCAAGCCGAACAAGCGGCTCAAGCTCAAGTATCCGCTCGATGGGAAGCTGATATGAAACATGGTAGTTGGTTGAGTAAAAATATTAGACCACTAACATTAATTTTCTTAACTATTGTATTTACTATATTGAGTGTATTTGATGGTAATTTAGGAGAATTTACAATAGGAGCGGCGTATGTTCCAGTTTATCAGACATTATTGATGACTGTTTATGCGGCTTATTTCGCTGGACGTTCTATAGAGAAAGTAAGGAAGGTGACAAAGTAAAAATGGCCGCATCTGGAGATTGTTATCGAGCAAATGGTAGATTTGTAGTGAGTCGTATGAGTGATGACAAAGTAAAGTTGTGTCATGGAGTTGGTATTTTGCAATCTGATGGTAAACCCTTTGGACATGCATGGGTATTATATGGTAATAGGGTAATTGATAAGAGTAATGGAAATGATATAAACTTTCCAAAAGCATTATATTATGGATTATTAAAAGCTCCTGTTAAAGGAACGAGAATTTATGAATACACTGGAGAACAAGTGGCTAAACTGATGTTTCAATACAAACATTGGGGCCCTTGGGATTCAAAACCACCGAGGTAAATTATGCCAAACAAATTAAACTTAACTAATCCAAGTGGAATTGGTAAGAAAAAAGTAAAATTGAAAAAGAAGGATATACATCTTTTGAAGAGACAATTAGAACAACGTATTGAAGAACGCAAAAGAGACGAGATTCTGAAATACTTTTTAGATGAAGGTAAAGACGATACTAAAGATTCGGTTGGTATATTAATTTTTTGTAAAAATAGAATGTTAAGTACACAAAGACAATCTGGTGAATGGTCTATACCAAAAGGTCGTATGAAAATTAATGAAAAACCAGTTGAAGCAATTCAACGAGAGGTAACTGAAGAATTGGGTTTTCAATTACCAAAAATCCCAAGAAAAATCTCCATTCTTCAGAAAGAAAATGGTGGTACATTTCATTTATACGCTGTAGTTCTTGATAGAGTGGAAACAATCTTTTTAAATGATGAACATAAAAACTATCACTGGGAAGTATATGAGACAAATGTAGGTGTTACATTAGCTCCTAACTTTGACCCACGTTTAAGACCAGAAGTAGAAAGACTTATAGGAATTAAAGATGTTAATAAACTATAAAAAAATTCTGATGGAATCTAATGGTTTAAGTATTAATAAAGTTAAACCTAAAAAAGAATTTATAGACCCTGAAATATTATTAGAACGAATGGACTTTCTTCAAATAGCAAAGGGTATCGTTAGAGCACATAAATTAAAATCAAAGGTTGTATTCAATAGAAGAAAAAGTATTAAAGCAGATTACGTTCCAGAAACCGATACTATTACAATAGAACCAACATCAGATTTTAGAGATTTCGTTATGACTGTATTACACGAATGTCATCATGCTATTATGGCAAACAGATTGGGTGTAGATAAATTTATAAAGAAATATAATCAGGCTGGTACTATGGCAGCTCATGGTGGATTAGACCCACACGACAATAACAAATGGGAAAAGAAAGCTGAAAACTACGCAGAAAAAAATATTGATAAGTGGATGAAAAAGTTAAAAAAAGCTTGAACGTTTGTTACAGTAAATACATATATATTATTAATGTATACATAAATGGTTATATATTACCATAACAGGTTTTATTTCATGATTTCTATGCCTAATTTAAATTCAAAATGAGATTAACCAGTATACTTAAAATAACTAATAAGTACTAAGTAAAACACTAAATAAGTAATTAAGTTAAATAAGTTTTTTTATGAACACACGTTCCCGCAAGAACAAAGGCAAGAGACTACAAAATAAGGTTCGAGACTTGTTATTAGAACAATTCAAAGACGTTTTAGAGCAAGATGATGTCCGTTCTACCACTATGGGAGAATCTGGAGAAGATATACAATTATCACCAGCCGCTAGAAAGTTAATTCCATATGCTATCGAATGTAAAAATCAAGAGTCTCTATCTATATGGAAAGCATTAGAACAAGCTGAAAATAATTCGAATGGTTACGAACCATTATTGATATTTAAAAGAAACAGAAGTAAAACTTATGTCACTATGGACATAAAAGAATTTCTAAGGTTATTGAGTGAATCAAAAAATAGTTAATCTACTAAATAGAGTATTAAAAACAAGTGGTAGAAAGTTAAAGAAGACCAATGAATATATGTTTTGGTCACCTTTCGTAGCACACCATAAACCAAAACTACAGATAAATGTAAAAACTGGTAAATGGCATTGTTGGGTTAGTAATGAGGGTGGTCATAACTTATTTCAACTATTCAAAAAGGCAAAAGCTACCTATGACCAAATGGATGAATTATCCAAATTGATTGGTAAACCGAATTACCGCCGTGATGATAGTGAAACACCAAAAAAACAAGTCGTTAATTTACCAAAGGGTGTTCTTTCATTATCTGTTAAACATCCATCACCAGTATATAAACAAGCTTTGAAGTATTTGTTTTCAAGAGGTATAACCGCAGATGATATATTAAAGTATAATATTGGTTATTGTGAAGAAGGGCCATATACAAATAGAATTATAGTTCCATCTTATGATAAAAATGGGTCGTTAAATTATTTTGTTGGTAGGGATATATACCAAAGTAAGTTAAAATACAAGAATCCACCAGTGTCTAAGGATGTGGTAGGTTTCGAATTGTTCATTAATTGGGATGAACCAATAATATTATGTGAAGGAGTGTTTGATGCCATAGCTATTAAACGTAACGCTATACCATTATTCGGTAAAACGATACAATCTAAGTTAGAAAGAGAAATATATAAACAAGGTGTTAAGAAAATCTACGTTGTTTTAGATGAAGACGCTAAAACTGATGCTTTAAAACTAACATCCAAACTGATGGAGAATGGTATAAATGTATATTTTGTACATATGAAAGACAAAGACCCATCAGATATTGGTTTTGAACAAATGACACATAGAATAAAGACTACAAGACAGATGAATTTAAAGTCTTTTTTAGCTAATAAATTATTCACCAAGAAAAAGAAGTTCATAGATATATGATAAAAAAAGAAATTACTCCATTTAACGAGTTAAAATACATACACCACATTTCAGATATACAGATACGTAATCTGAAGAGACATAAAGAATACGAAGAATGTTTTGAACGTACTTATGACGAGATTCGTAAGTATAAGGACAATGCAGTTGCTTATATTGCAGGTGATATAGCACATTCTAAAACAGAAATGTCACCAGAGTTGGTAGACCAATTATCAAGGTTATTCAAGAACCTATCTGATATAGTTCCAACGATTATTATAGCTGGTAATCACGATTGTAATTTAAATAATCGTTCAAGAATGGATGTTTTAACACCAATTGTTCAAAATTTAAATCATCCAAACTTACATTACTTTAAAGATAGTGGTATTTATAAAGTAGCTGATGTTTCATTTGTTGTATGGGATTGTTGGTCAAAGGAAGATGAGTTTATAACTTCAGACCAAGTTGATGGAGATACTAAAATAGTTTTATTTCATGGTACAGTTGACAAGTCAGAAACAGATTTAGGTTTCAAACTACCATCAGACGTTCATATCAGTAAATTTGATGGTTATGATATGGGATTACTTGGTGATATTCATAAGAGACAACATCTTAATGAAGAAGAAACTATTTCTTATTGTGGTTCATTGGTTCAACAAAATCATGGTGAAGGTTTAGACCACGGCTATCTAAGATGGGATGTTCCAAGTCGTAAATCTACTTATGTACCTATTAAAAACAATTATGGTTATTATACTTTGGATGTAGAAAATGGTGTAGTACCTGATGTAGATGATATGCCTGAGAAAGCTAGATTACGAGTACGAACAAAGAATACAAAACCATCACAATTAAAGAAAGTTTTATCTGTTATTCGTAGTAAGTATGGAATCAAAGAAGTTGTAGTAACAAAAACAGATAGTTTTGATAGAAAAGATTCAGATACTTCTAAAATATTGATAGGAGACATAACAGACCCTAATCATCAATATACAATGATTAGTGAATACCTTGAAAAAAACTATCCTATAGATGAAGATACATTGATTGAGGTCAAAAAAATAAATGACGAACTAAATTCGACCTTTTTTCATAATGACTATCAACGAAATATACAATGGAAATTAAAATCAATGAGTTTTGATAATATGTTTTCATATGGAGAAGATAATAAAGTAGATTTTACTAAACTTGATGGTATAGTTGGATTGTTTTCACCAAACGCGTCTGGTAAATCAGCGTTATTGGATATTTTATCATTTTGTTTATTCGATACATCATCAAGAGCGTTCAAAGCAGAAAATGTGTTGAATAATAGAAAGAACAATTTTTATTGTAAGGTTAATTTTCAAATAGATGATACCGATTATTATGTAGAACGTAAAGGTAAAAAATTAAGTAATGGTCATGTAAAGGTTGATGTAAATTTTTGGATGATTGATGAAACTGATGAAGAAATATCATTAAATGGTGACCAAAGACGAACAACAAATGTTAATATTAGAAATGTTATTGGAAGTTATGAGGATTTCGTACTAACTACATTGTCTTTACAGAATAACAATACAGTTTTTATAGATAAGACTCAAAAAGAAAGAAAAGATTTATTATCTAAGTTTATTGGTATTGGTATATTCGATGATTTGTGGAAAAAAGCTAACGAAGAGATATCAGATGTATCTGCAGTACTACGAAGATTTCATCAAAGAGATTACGACAAAGAGTTAACAGAAACACAAGATAATTTAAATAAGTATACACTCAAATATGATAAGTTAATTAAACAAAAAGAAGAGTGGGTTGATGAGTACGACCAATTAAATACTGATATAATAGAAACCACAAAGAAGTTAAAGAGTATTGATGAGTCTGCTAAAGATATAGATTCTTTAAACGAATCAAAAGACACGTTAAATAAAGTATTATCAGATATAGATGAAAAACTTGGTTTCTGTCAAACTCAACAATCAGAGGTTTTAACTAAAGAAAAGAGTTATAATAAAAAAGTCGAACAATACGAAGAAGCTGATATTGATTCTAAGTACAAAGAGATTCAGAGGTATGAAGAAAAGAAAAATAACTTGAAAATTGAACTTGATAAGTTAAAAATTCAAGTACAAAATAAACTTGATAAGATACAAAAGTTGGGTAGTGTTACTTATAATGAAAATTGTGACGATTGTATGAGTAATCCATTGACACTTGATGCTATAGAAACAAAGAAATCTTTGGAAGAGGATAAGAAAACTGCCAATCAATACGTAACTGACTATGATAAAGCTGAAAACATAATAAAACAACTTGAATATGTTAAGGAAGATAAAGTTAAGTATGATGGTGTACGACAAAGTTTAGCTGATGTTGATGTATTAAAGAATAAAATAGATAGTCAATTAACATTATTAACTGAAAAGAAAAGTGGTACTATAGAAAAGATTAATTCTACGGAAATAGACATAAGCAATTACTTTAAACAAGAAGAGGACATTTTATTTAACAAAGAATTAGAGGGTGATATTAACGAATTAAGAGGTGATATGGACAATCTATCATCTTTGATTGATAATATATCTAATGACATTAATATTGTTCATGGTAACGTAAAGGTAGAAGAGAATAACAAGAATAATATATTATCTACGATTAAAGAAGTAGAAGAGTTAGAAATAAAATATAAAGCTTATGAGTTTTATTTAAATGCCGTAAAACGTGATGGTGTACCATATGAATTGATATCTAAAGCTATTCCAACAGTCGAAGGAGCAGTAAATGAAATCCTTTCACAGATAGTAGACTTTTCTGTTATGTTGGAAATGGATGGTAAGAACATTAATTGTTATATTGTTTATGATGATGATAAGATATGGCCTCTTGAATTAACAAGTGGAATGGAAAAATTTATCTCTTCATTAGCTATACGAGTTGGTTTGATTAATGTATGTAATATACCAAGTACTAATTTTCTTGCTATAGATGAGGGTTTTGGTAATATGGATTCAGAAAATCTTAATTCTGTTTATAATTTATTTCAGTATCTAAAATCACAATTTCAATTTACTATGGTTGTTTCTCATATCGAGGGAATGAGAGATGCTGTAGATACTTTACTTGAACTTAAAAAGGATGAGGGTTTTAGTAAAATAAATTTTGTTTAGTTTTCTTTCCATCTACCTTTGTGAGTTTTAACTTTTTTCTTTTTCTTACTTCTTACTGCTTCATCTGGTAAATGAATATCACTTACACCAACATATACTTTATTTGGTACGGCTACTTTTTGTTTGTTTAATCGTTTCATACCAATTTTTTCAAATTTATCTAACATCCATATCGTATCGTTTAATCTCCACTTATCCTTTTCACTATCTTTAATTATTTTTATTGTATCTAACATCAGTTGTCTTTCAAACATAGCGGATAACGTAAAACTATTGAATCTATATGGAGTGCTTAAAGCATTATGAAAATAAAAATGTCTTACTTCTGTATCAGCGTTAAAAGCTACCATCCTTTTCTCCACTTTAGTCATATATTTTTGTACCTTACCAAGTAATAAATGTTTAACATCAAATTTTTTCATATCTATTAAAATTTCATTTAACATTTTATGTGAAAATATATCAAAAATTTCAACATCTTCTATTAAATAAATTACATAGGGAGTTTGAATTTTTTCTAATTTATCAATCATCCAATCACACCAATTGATATCTATATTATTTTCAAATACTAAATTTTCAAAACTATATTCGTATAAATTTTTAATTTTATCTGTAAATTTATTTTTTATATCAAAGTTAACAACACATGGCCATTTACCTAATACTTTACCAAGTTTAGGCGTATTGGTTTTCATAAATTGAAACCTTTCGTTAGAAGTACAAATAAAATTTTGTAGTAGGGTTACTTTATCTTTCATTTACTTTTAATTTTGGTTTCCCACCATAGTGAGCGTTATTTTTCTTTAAACCAAAAATATATTGGTTCAGAAGAGATGACATTGTAGTTCTTTCGTCCTTACAATACAATCTGAACCATGAAACTAAGTCTTTATCTATAGTAAATGATACTTTTTCTTTCATCGGTATAATATCCTTATGTTATCTATATATAATTATAGTAAATTTAAATAAGTAGATATTTATTGTTAATGGAAACTAACATAATAAAACGAGAAAACCTGTACCAAGGTTTGAAAGATTATGCGGTTGTTGTTGATGAGACAACATTTTTATCCACCTATTTTAATGTAGTTGAACTACCAGAAGTAATACCACAAGGTAAATCTTCATTTTTAATAGGTGGTTCTGATTTCTTAAAATCTGGTGTAGAATTAAAAATTGAGATACTCGACGCTCATGGAAAGTCAGTTTATACAGAACCTGTTCTTAATTATACTGAAGGGATTTTTAGTAGGGTATCCATAGAGGTATATGCCGATACCGCACCTGGTGACGCTCAGTTATATCTTTTAGGTCAATTAGACCCTAATGAAGTTGATGTAGATATACCACCTGAGTTTTTAGATTCATATAATGTACGTTGGACAAGACCAATATTTATTGATTCTGTAGCACCAAACACAGAACCAATTTTCTTTTATAAACAACCAACAATTTCGATTACCGAAAGTGTAAAAGCGTATATAACACAAGAACCAGCGGCTACAATAACTGTTACTGGTAGTCTTGGTGCTAAAAGTGAACCAGAACCATCCTTTGCTGGTATACCATTTAAAGAGGAAGAATTAAAAAGAGACGCTATTACAGATAGACTCAAGATGTTGGGTAACTCTAAAGAGAGTAGAAAGAGAGGACGTGGTAATTATAAAAGGAGAGGTAGAGCTGTTAGGAGAAGTTCACCAGAAGTTGATAAGTTTGTATTTGATTTAAAACAAAGACACGCTACAGACGCGAAAGCTAAATCAGATTTTGTTGGTGGTGAAATAACAATATCTAATCCACAAATAGATGAATCAAAATTTCAAATAAAATCTTATCACGAATCAAGTTCATATTCATCATCTATTTCAAGAGTAATAAATGAGACAACGGTTGTTCCAGTTGATTTACCGACAGTAAGAGACACGAGAACTGATGAAGTTATACCAGTTCCATTAAAAGAAAATGTTACTTATGCTTTAGCGTATCCAGCACCAGTAACACAATCAGTTAGTACTACAAATTTTCTTTCATATGCAACTATCACCCTTGATAAGTTGAGAACATTCTCAGGTGATATTTATCGTCTAAAAGCATATGTTAAAAGTGATGGTTCAACTTCTGATTACGAACTTTTAGCAGACCAAGTTATAGAAAATACTGAATTATTAGTTGATGAAAATTCTGTATCTGGTAAAGATAGAATCGGATATTTTGATACTCAAGCTGTCATAGATAGTCATTGGGAAATACATACAGATTTTCCAAATCTTGTAACTGGTGCTAAAACATATAGTTCACAACAAATAATTGATTCTGTTATAGTTAGTGGTAGTGTTACACAAGATACAGACGCAATATTGTTTGCACCAACTGGGTCGTTTAATTTCATAAAAGATACATTATATACAATAAGTTTTGAAGCTTATGGTGTGGGTGGAAATGGTAAACCACCATTGATGGATGTGTATGTTAGTGGTTCTGCATTCGGTAACACTCAAGTACGAAATTTTAAAAACGTTCCACAACTGGGTCAAAAACTTGGTGTACTTAAAACTGATTCACAAAATTTAAATTTTGGTAAAGTAACACATACTTTTATGCCAGATATGACGAGTACTGGTAAACCTATATTCTTAATTAGAAATGGTATATTTCATTTATCTAATATTTCAGTAGCGGCTACGGTAGAGACTGGATTTAGTCCAGATTTTATGAAATTAAAACTACCAATGCCTTCTGTCTTTTCTGAAAGACCTGATACTTTTGATTTTTTAATAGAATTTTATGATATAAATAATAATATAGCAGAAACTGTTGTTGTAAATGAAGGAGTAACATTTCAAGGTGGTAACTTCTTCCTAAGTGGTACTGATAATCTATTATCTGGTTCTATGTTTTTGGGTTCGGAATTAAATACTGGTATAGAACAAGCTGGTGTTAATTCTGGGTACATAAGGTCAATTGGATATACAGGGTTTGTAAGTGCTTCGGCAGGAACGGGACAAGCTGGATTTATGATTTGGAGTGGTTCTGTACTACCTGGTAGTGGTGATAGCTATAATGGTGTTGGTTTAGAATTACACGATGGTGTAAGTGGTTCTATGAGGTTTAGAACGGACATAGGAGTTTTTGAAGTAAAGACACCATCTTTCTTTTTAGGTTCTAATAATCAATTTATTAGTGGTGCAGATGGTAATATAGAAATATCATCATCAAACTTTCATTTGTCTGCTAGTGGTGATGTCAATATGTCTGGTACAATTACAGCTACAGCTGGTGATATTGGTGATTGGAAGATTATTGATGGTAAGTTAAGTGGTTCTTCTGCTACATTAGATGCTACTGGAGCCGCACTTTATAAGACTGGTGATGGGCCAGAAGACAATCCATCAACTGGTTATTACATAGATTTTACACCAGGTGGTCATTATGTTAGATTTGGAACTAATTTCGCAGTATCTTCGAGTGGACAACTTATTGCAAGTGGAGCTGTAATTGAAGGACAATTAACTGCTTCAACTGGTAAAATTGCTAATTGGAATATTGGGTCAGACGCGATAAGTAAAGGTTCAAGTGGTAAATTTGTTGGTATGTCATCAATCGGTGACACAAGATTTTTTGCAGGAGCATCAGCTCTAAATACAAGTGGTAGTGGAGTTTTTAATGTAAAAGACACTGGTGATTTAACAGCGTCAGCCGTCTTACTTGGTGATAAATCAGCCGCTCAATACGTTGAATTTAAAGGTAGTAGTCTAACAGTTCGTGGTGACGTTGTTGTTGATAATATCAGAACACCAGCAACTATTGGTGGTTCTCCATCAACTGAAGCTAATGCTAGTGCTAGTATTGACTCACAAGGTTTTGCTAAGTTTGTATCTGCTTCTATAGGTGGTTTCAGAGTAAGTGAAACTGAAATAAGTTCAAGTGGTTTGGTACTAAAGAGTAGTGGTCAAATGACTGGTTCAACCACTTTGATTGGTGATAAAGGTGGTGGTAATTATATGCAGTACGAGGGTAGTACCCTTACTGTTAGAGGTGATATTACAGTTGATAGTATTCGAACACCAGCAACAATAGGTGGTGCACCTTCTACATTTGCTAACTCATCCGCTTCGATTGACTCGGATGGTCATGCTAAGTTTGTATCTGCTTCTATAGCAGGTTTTATTGTTAATGAAAGTGAGATAAAATCAAGTGATGAATCTCTGAGATTGAAATCAAGTGGTCACGTATCTGGTTCACAAGTTAATTTTACTGGTGGACAAATTGGTGGATTTACTATAGATTCACATAGTATTTCTAATGAAAGTGTACGATTAACTATAGACCAAACACCAGGTTTAGTAATCAAAAATAAATTTGATGACGATGTAATTTATGTAGCTAGTAAATCATTTACAGAGATTGGTGACGCTACAGATGAAGTGGATAATGATGGTTTTGAAGTTGGAAGTTGGTCTGCTGGTAGAAACATTTTATCAACACCAATTATAGCGGCTACAGCTCCAATTAGTTGGAGTATTCAAACAACTGGTAAAGTTTCTGCTTCAGTAACTAATCGTTCATCTTACGCTGATGCATATAAAGCTTATGAAAATAATAATACATTGGACTTTACAGTACCAGTACAATCATCTTGGTCTGCTGGTAATCATTATTCTTTCAATCAGATAATTCCAGCAAGTTGGCAAGGTGGTAATACTATATTTTATGCATTCAATGCTAGAGTTAGTCATTCGTTTTTAGCTGGTGGTAAACCACGTGCTATGGTAACACAATCCATGGCGTTACAATACAAAAATTCTGGTGCTCAATTTGTTACTTTCGCTACAAGGTCTTACGCGGTTGGTGAAGATTTTGCTACACAAGCTATAACGGCAGAAATACCAGAAGATACGACAGAATTGAAGATGATAGTATCTGGTTCTATTGAAGAAGATAGTAACGTTGGAGCTAGTACACCAGAAACTGAAATTATATATGATGACTTTACTTTAAAACAAAATAAAGCAGTAGTAGAACTTACACCAGACGGATTATTACTTTATGCTTCACCACGTTCTTATATAAAATTAACAAGGAGTGGTGTTGAGATACAAGGTGGTGATAAATTAAAAGCTAATAGTGTAGAATCTACAGAGATAACATCTACTGGACAAATGAATGTTAAGGGTGGTTTCGCAGGAGCTACATTAGCACCAGGTGAGAATGACCCACAATCAGTTAGTACAACTGCATTTGCAGGAAATAGTTCAGAGTATTCAAGGGCTAATCATAGACACGATATCGAGTTTAGTACTTTAAATACTGTTGTTGATGGACAATATTTCACAAGGTTGTCAGCTACACAAATTACTGCATCAAATTTAACTTTAACTGACGCTACATTATGGGGAGATGGAGTTTCAGACAATCATAATTTTACGGGTAGTGTAGCTATAAGTGGAAGTTTTAAAGTACCAATTGTACCTACTACTACAGCTTATAATCCAGTTGGATTACAAGAAGGACACCTTGTGTATGCTCTCGATACAAATAACGTATCACGATATACTGGAGCGGCATGGGAAGACGCGGCTGGTTCAAGTGGAAGTAGTGGAACAAGTGGTTCAAGTGGAAGTAGTGGAACAGCTGGCTCGAGTGGTTCAAGTGGAACGGCTGGTTCAAGTGGAAGTAGTGGAACAAGTGGAACATCTGGTTCAAGTGGTTCAAGTGGAAGTAGTGGAACAAGTGGTGTAGATGGTTCAAGTGGAAGTTCTGGTTCAAGTGGTTCAAGTGGAAGTTCTGGTACAAGTGGTACAGATGGTTCAAGTGGAAGTAGTGGAAGTAGTGGAACATCTGGAACAAGTGGAAGTAGTGGTTCTTCTGGTTCAAGTGGAACAAGTGGAACAAGTGGAACATCTGGTTCAAGTGGTTCAAGTGGAACATCTGGAACAAGTGGTTCAAGTGGAAGCTCTGGTTCAAGTGGAAGTAGTGGAACAAGTGGTTCGGCTGGTTCAAGTGGAAGTGCTGGTTCAGCTGGTTCAAGTGGAAGTTCTGGTACGAGTGGTTCAAGTGGTTCAAGTGGAACGGCTGGTTCCAGTGGCTCAAGTGGAACAAGTGGTTCATCAGGTTCAAGTGGAACAAGTGGTTCATCAGGTTCAAGTGGAAGTAGTGGAAGTTCTGGTTCAAGTGGAACGAGTGGCTCAAGTGGCTCAAGTGGAACGAGTGGCTCAAGTGGTTCAAGTGGAACATCTGGTTCAAGTGGAAGTTCTGGTAC
>CEUX01016888.1_pt1 | contig 14464 bp, 28 predicted proteins | sample 531361 | NCBI WGS metagenome assembly CEUX01 (sample SAMEA2622736, study PRJEB7988) | marine metagenome | isolation source: saline water (ENVO:00002010), including
ACCCCTCAATACCCTTATATTAGCACAATATACTCTTTGAGTCAATAGTAAAACACAATTAATTTCAATTATTTTTAAATAATATTACTTAGTAATATCTCTATTATTTGCAGGGTAAGAAGGGAAGAGAAGAGGAGAATAAAAGAGTTAACGAGCAGTTAACGAATTTTTGTTATCCTTCTTCGATGAGTGAGAGCAAATAAACATTGTATTACTTATATCGATAGATATGAATGATTATCATTTTGAGAGGGGATAAGAGTCGGGGAAGTTGAGTAATTCTGTCAGGAATTGCTTAACAAACCGAATCGCTACTATTCGTCACGGAGTGACAAAGGGTGTGTATCGATAAAATTGTATAACTTTGTAAGGCGTGGTGATGTGGTAAGCTATGTGCTTTCGGTAGAAAGTGCTTAGCAAACCGCATTCGCTACGCTCCCTATTTTGCACGCTGTCACTTGTTACATAGTAACAAACTATATCTTTCTGCATCACTGATGCAAAGTAATACTCTTTCGTTGTCACTGACAACAAACAATTACACCATTGTTGCAACTTGCAACAAATATATAGTATTACTAATACAAATAATAATTATTCTTATTCAACTATAGATAGATGATAACTATTCTCAACAAACATAGTTAACAGTTGTTAGATGTTAGTTAGGTGATTAGTTGTAAAGGTGTGTTGTTCGTTACGTAGTAACAAAGGAGGGGACTATCACATAAAGCTAGTGTTTACAAGGGTTAGAGTGTTAGGAATGCTTTAGATATTTTGGAATTATGGAAGTTGTTCTAGAGGTAGCGTATCTTGTGCTAAGCACCGAAATGTCAATTTATAACATTTTTAATGCCTTACACCCTTTCCCAAATACATTCCCTTCCTTAAACTTATAACACCTCTCAGAAACGCATACATGTCCAAATAACCACTATTTCGTTGCACAGCAACAAAGGATATTTCCCAATAGATATTTCCATCCTAAAAGTACAAAACCATCCCCCAATTTTAAATTTCCCAAATTTTATTTTTAACACTACTTCTTCGTCACACAGTGACAAAACATACAATTATAAAAACAACAATGTTATATATAACAAACAGTTACGAGAGAATGTGGTGTGTTTATAAGAAGGATGTAGGGTATACTAGATATTTTGTTTATAACAAATGATAAACACTATAGATATTTTGGTTATATAAGATATTTTAGATAGGAGAAATACAATACAAGTGTTTGAATTTTATAGAGAATATTGGATATTTTGTATGATAGGATATTTTGATTGTTACATAGTAACAAAGAGGGTATTTTTACAAGATAACGTATTAAATTTAATAAATAGAGGATAAATACACGGGTATTCTGAGAGAATGTGGTAGAGAAGAGAGTGGTAAATAACGTTGTTAATTGTTGTAGGAAGCTCTGTGTGACGTTTTAAGCGATTATGTGATACATTACACTAGATACAAGAAAACCCTCTCAGAAACGCATACAGACGTTTAAGGAGGGTGAGTATATTCCATATTTTAAAGTTGGTTTAAGGTTATATGTTATTATGCATCTTCAAAACTTCCATCTTTTCTTTAAACTCTTCGTTACGTTTTCTCTCAAACTCTGGTCGTTCATTCAACTCTTCAATGAATCGTTTGTAGTCGTTATGAAATTCAAACTCACGTTTAAGTTCAGGAAGTTGTTTACCTGCAGCTTTCAGTCTGTCATAAAAGTCTTCCATTCTTTCATCGGATTGTTTTTGTTGTGGGTGTACAAGATAGTACAACTCTTGCGGATTATAATCATAATGACAACGGAATATTAACATAGGACCGTGTAAAGGATCACTTAGGTAACAATGCTCCCCGTCATCGATACACGAATGATGAAATGTGTGGATGAAACTACTCACTTCTCTCCATGAAGATAAATAGTTCCCATCCTCTAGAAAACCATAAGGGTTTTGATCGGTAAAGAGTATTGTTTTAGTCACTTCATAATATTCATTATAACATTCTTGCATGTGATCACTCGATTCCCTTAATGAGATGTCATTACAGCTAGCCCAGTGATTCATGACATGTTTTTTACACATTTCATGTTCTTTATCCCATTCCTTAAACTTATTCACAATTCATTCTCCTTTCTTAATATTTGTTTAAAGAGGCAAAGAATTCTTCATGCCAAGATACTGGAAGAGGTTTAGGTATAGTCATTTTTAAATGGAACACTTCACCTAAGTGTTGATCTTTACCCGTATTCAAGGTTACCTCCACTTCACAATTTAAATTCTTTTTAACACTCAATATGTATTGTACTAGCTCTAAAGATTTATCATATACCACTGGACAAGATAATTCAAGGTGAAAACTTCCTGATAAACCTTTGACAACAACATCACCATCCCAAGCTTGACAACCATTCACACTCCTAATGTTGTGTAAGTTGTTATACCCAAACTCTCCTTCGAGGTATTCTTCTAAAGATTTGTCTACATTCTTACCCTTAAAAGTTTTTGTACGATAAACACTATCCACCAAATAAGATTGAATAAGACGTTCTTCCACTTCTGGTTTTAGTTGCTTAGTTGTTGTGTAGTTGTATAAGTTTGACATAAAGTTTCCTCTACTAAATTACCGATGTTACCAAAACATAGATAATAACATAGTGTGTTAGATGGTGCAACATTTGGTCACATCCTAATGCCCACCAAAACTTAGGGTTGTCTGTTTTCCATCTACCACCTAAGTCAGGATGTGCTTTAATCCTATCTACAATGAAATGCACCACTCCATCTAAAAACATCATCCAAACTGCAATTCTAGCATAATCGTGTACTGCCATATCTGAATACAAGCTTAAGAATGCAGAGGATATTAATAATGTAAACACGGCATGTACTCTTGCATGACAGAATAATGGATACACCCAACCTTCCCTTTGAAACTTCTTCAACATAAAGGGTGTTTGTAAAGGATAATCACAAATCCAATGTTTAACTTGGAAGATACAGAGTAACATGAATATTTGCTCTATCATAAACCCTCCTTATCTCAGTATGTGGGATAAACTGTGAATTCACAAACATCATTCTTTACAAGATATTTACTTGCTTCATCCAATGTGTTGAATAGTACCAATCTTAAACGAGAAACACCTATATCACCACGAGATAGATAAACAACCTCGTCTGTGTCATGCACCCACACTGAAATTGCATAACCTATAAAATCAGATTGTTTGTTATATTTAGTGAATACTGAAACATCTCCACTAAGATTAAAGAACTTTTCACAACCAACACCTTTCTCAGTGTTATAGATGTTTTCTTCTGGTTTTATAATGAAGATATTACTTTTCATTCTTCCTCCTTATTTCAAGTAACAGTTAGCCATTAATTCAGACAACCTATCTAACAAGGATCTATGTTTATGTGTGTCAATGCTCATCCCGTACAGATACACTTTTGTGTAAAGAGGTTGATCATGATCCTTGGGTAATTTACTAGCCATAAATCTCTTCCTTTAAAATATTGTCAGGGTGTTGACTCTCAGCTACATAGTTGGGTAACATCCCTTGGTATTTTAGGTTGAGTTTATCACTACGTTTTTGCAGGGATTCAATAATTATTTCCACTTGTTTATTAACCTCTAGTAGAAATTCATCATCTTCGTCAAACTGATGCAGAGTATCCCTTGCGTCACATTGGTATGTTAATTGTGTGACGATAAGTTGTTGTGCTGTGTATTTAGCTAAATCTTTCCTTATAGTCATAACATTCTCTCCCTATCTCCATCTTCCATTTTTAAGAGGAAGCAAATCATAGCTGCACGTAATGCCTCTTGCTTCTTCTTAATTCCAGACGATATTAATTCATCATCGTTTATGTGATGAACAGCAACGCAATGAGTTTTTGATACCCACTCTATTTCTATGTTATTATCAACAATAATAGGCCACACGTCATCAGGTCTGTTTGCATTGAAAGCAAGTACGAATGTATCAACACCAGCTAATCCATTCTCAAATACAGCAATTCCACCATCACCAATATCCTTAATTTCAATATCACGCTCGAATATCTCTGGCTTGTATGCCTTTAATACTGTAATACTAAACTCTTTAGGTGCCATTTCTTCGTAATTCATTTATTCGCCTTCTAAATATGGTAATTCTTGTTTATACAAAGCAATAGCAGAGTCTAAGAACATTCGTTCAACTTCTTTAGATGTGTTGTGCCATTCAGGGTAATCTAAGTTGTAAGGTTCATAAACCACTTCACAATAAGCTTTATACAGTTTCCTTGCTAACGGTTGTAATGTATCACAATGTCCTTTTTCAAAATCTGACATCTTATTCTCCTTTTATAGTACATACCCCAATAACAAACACAACCCCACCCAACAACTAACATCTAAGATTTTAACCCAAAGAGGGGCAAGTTTCCATCGTAATTGTATTGTATTAGCAAGCTTCTGCAATTTCAGTTTTATATGTTGTTTCATAATGTTCTCCTTTTAGTTGTTTGTTGATTTGTATAATCAGCCATGTAGCAAAATCCTTAATATATTCATCTTGAACAGATTGGTTACAATGACGGTAGTGTTGATTAAATACCAATCTTTCTGTAGATTCATCCATTTCTGCAGATCCCCCTAACCCCCTAAAAACTGATTTATTTTTACATTTGATTCTTAATGTCTTGTATTCCTTGTAGCAACCCAAGGTGGAGTAATTCTTACCCTCTTTGTCTTTAATAGAGATCACCATGTAACGTTTATCTTTCACTCTGTCGCTATAACTACCAACACAATGCTTCATAACGTCACCTTCTGTACGAATACTGAAAGCATTATCTAGTATTTCTGCAGAATACCCTTTGTCTGTGTTGAAAGTTTTGTGCATTCCATTCATCCATTCAAATGGTGTTTTACTGTATTTCTTTAAATTAATTTGTTCAACACACCATGCATGTTTTTCTTCCCACTTACTTAAATCCCATTTAGAGGATTGTTTTGGGATAACTCTCTCTAACTGTTTGTACATACTCTTAGTATCTCGGATGATTTGTACATACTTATGGTGTTCTTCTTTCTTACCTAAAACACGTGCCTTTTTCATTAAGTTCACAGCTTCCATAGGATACACACCCAAATCTTTCTGCCTGTTTTTAAGGAGAGTAGAAGGGTAATCTATGAAAGTTATGAAGGGAACCCCTGAACGTGTATTACGAGCTGTTTCGCACATCAAGTGATTTCTGGTTGTAGAGTTTTTAACTAAGGTTTTCCATACACTCTTACCCACTGACTTTCTAAAATCCCTGATATTAAAATCTTCATTCTCACTTGCGAGAGCAAAAGGAAGAATATTAGTTTGCCCATCTTTGATCATTTGACGTAAGATAGATGCTTTCTTAGGGACAGAGGTCACTTGTTCCTTCACCCATTCACGTCTACCACCTGTGCGGCAGTATTTATGTACAACATCACGTAAGTCTTCTGGTATGAAAGCTTTAAACATACAAGCTTGCAATTCTCTTACATATGTTTTTGGACTTCCACCTAAAGCTTTCTTGTAATAAGCTAGACGGTCTTTTTGGAAATTTATTCTCCAACCATCTCTAATACCCAGTTGTTCTGTAATGTACTGTTCCCAAGGGTAAACCCCAGTGTGATGGTTTTTATCTTTAAAACGTTTTCTTGTACTTACAGGTACAAACTCTTCAATACGTTTAATCTCTTTGTTGTTTCGTTTTAAGATAACAACCCCTTCCTCCCATGAGATTTTTAAAGGGTGGATTTCTTGTTTATCTAATCTAGCCATTAAGTGTGTGAAAGCTTTTGTAGATTCTTCAAGTCTTGTGTTATCGCCCTTATCTTCTGTAACACATGCTGCGCTAGTGAAAGCCATAATTTATTCTCCTGTTTAATATCGTTATGTTTAAAAGATTAAGGTGATAATACTATCTCACACACTTCCTGTCAACAATTAATCAATCCACTTTTCTAATTCATTCAATTCAACTTCAATCTGCCCCGTGAATGTATCTTTCAACCAAGCCTCAACTGCCTGATGATATAGTCCTAGGTTTTCAAACTCTAAAGCTAACAATAAGTCAAAGTCTTTAGATATAAAGTGTTCCACTTCATCTGCAGAAGTGTCTGTATGGTAAATGTAGAGATAGTTTTCATCCTCTATCACTGTTTTACAAACGATTTCTTTTACTTTTTCTGTGTAAGCTTGTATTTCATTATTATCTGGGAATGTACCACCATAACACCCTATAGAAGATTTTTCCCAAAACACTTCACCGTTATGCTTTAACATTTCTCCATTATTCGCGTGATAACCACAAGTTTCACAATTCCACCCAAATGCGTTCACACCCTCCTTTAGGTTTCATGGACAAGTGAGGTGCTAAAGGGGTTAGACAACAATGCCAACCCATACGTTCTGCAAAACCTTTAGTTGGGTGATTTTCAGCTTGGTACCAAACACCTTCTTCTAATCGCATCTTTTGATTAATAAACAAAGGTGCAATACTTCCATCCTTAAGTAATCTGAATAGTTTATAAGCTTTCATTTACCAAGCCTCTTAAGCAGTGCGTCAGCATCCTCAATAGCCCACTTCGCTACCTCTTCTGATTTTACTTCCATTGTTTCATTCTGTGACCTATAAGCAGCCATAATTTTAATAGCGAACATTTCACGTTTTGTTAACCCTGTATGTTCACATTCTAAAGTCCCATTACCATTGTAAATTTTCATGTACGGGACAGGTGTGGAAGGATTGTTTGCATTTCTCATTTTATATCCTCCTTTATTCGATATCCATTAAAACACCTAAATCTTTATCTTCTAAGGTTACCTTAACACAACCGTGCTTTTCTGCCAAGATGATTTTGTCTAAAAGTTCTCTTACATTTGAAGGTTCCGTATATTCTGATATCTCAATATAAGGTATAGTTATGCCACAGATTTCAAATACCTCATAGTGAGTTAAGTAACTACAATCCTCAAAGGTGTACCCGTTTTTTATAGCTAAGGTTTTTATATTAAATTCTTCAAAAACTTTAATTTTACTTGGTATATTTTCAACAGGTTGTCGGACATAGTAGGGTGATAGAGAATAGTCTCTGATTAGGAAACTGGAGCGGTAATCTAGTTTCCAGTAAAACCCTTCAGGTAGTTGAGGGAATTCAGAAATATTCCGAGGTACCAGTTTATCCTCAACTACCTCCGTATCGAAGAACCAACCCTCTTCAATCCTACTTTTAGGTTCTAGTTTAGTGAAAGATTTTAATAAGTCTTCCTCTTCCACACTTTCCCGCCAATCATCAATAATCTTACGTTTTCTTTTAATATCTTCAAGGTAAATTTCTTTAGATTCCTCAGCACCAGATTCTTTTACTGTACGATCATACTCCTTTTTATCTTCAATTAAATATTTCTGAAGTTTGTGTTTCAACTCTTGCACTTTGTATTCAAGTTTCATTCAAGGCTCCTCTAATATTCAACCACAGAAATTGTAGCACCATATGTACCACCAATCAAGTAATCAATAATATTTCCATTAGGTTGGGGTTTACCATTCACTTTAATAATTTTAGCTTTGAATTCCTGCTGACATGTACGAGGTTTTCCAACATGAAGAACATTGACATCTGTAATGATTTCACTAGTGATGGTTGTTCCATATTGAGTTTCCTCGATAATGCTGCCTTTTCGGACAGGTTGTTGTACGTATGTGTTCATGTTATTCTCCTTTTAAATGTCATACACTTACCTCTTACTTTTTAATCTATTTCTTCGAGACCTTGTTCTTCTAGAATTGTGATTACTCCACCTCGCATTTTCCATTTTAACCCTTTCTCTATTCATCTCTTGTTTGAACTTACCGACACTGACTATACTTCGGTAGATTGAGATTAAACACCAACAAGTTCCTAACGTACAAACCGTTACAAATAACAATAAAAATCCCATCAATCTATCTCCTTATTTGTTTAGTAGTTGTTTAGCTTTGTTAATATCATCCTCATCAAGAATGTACGCTGTATAGTAGTATCCATGAGCTTCCATTGTCTGACAATCTGAATTTTCAACCAAAGAATGTAAAGCCTCTTTAAGCTCTGCGTTCTCTTGACGCAACGATTTAATCATTCTCTCCTCTAGAGAAGGTTCTGTAAATTTATAATTTGGTGGGTATGCCATGTATTGTTCCTTATTTATTATCTGTAAATTACCAACTAAACTTATTACTGTCAAGATAAACTTGGCAATGTCTACGCTGTTCTCCAACATTCTTTGTAATACTGTGTACAAAGTGCTTAGGGATCACACGAATGAAACAACGCCATGTATGTCCTTCACTAACACTACCTCTGTGTAAATCTTTTTGTGTGAAGCTGTGCCATTGTTGTGCAGGTTTTGTAAACACTTCCTTAGTATCTCGGTCTTTGTATTCTGTAAGCGGAGCACCACTCAACCACATGTACATCTTCTCATCTGTAGCTTGATGTGGGACACGTTCACCATTCTCGTCACGAGGCATAAAGTCGTAATGCCAGTTTGGAATGCAAGGGTATTGGTCTTTCATCAACATGTGAACTTTAACATCCACAAGGTATTCTTCTACAGGAGATTCCAGTTGAGGAATGAGTTCATCTAAAATATCACTCACCTCTGGCATCATTGTTTTAGTTTGTTCAAAAGAACACAGCATTACACCACAATGAGATTTAGACCAATCGATATTGTATTTCATAAATTTTCTCCTTTAGTAATTTGTTTTCTTTAACCACTTTACCTGATCCTCTGCCACTTGTCTAGAGAGATGATAAGATATTGTGTGACGATCATAACTATCCACAAATAATACAACTTTGTAAAACAACCCGAAAAACACAGTTCTGATTTTATATTGTCTCATACTAAAAATCCCTTCCAAACGTTTAATGTCTGAAAGGGATTATGGCTTAGTTATCGATGTGTGTCAACACTTTTATTTTAATTATCTTTCATATTCATGATCCTCTGGGAGAGTTACCCTAGCAAACACACGGTGAATATCTCGACCAACAGGGATAGATTCATGGATGAAGTGGTTATTACCATAATATATATTACCGCTATGAAGTAGATAAGGCTCATCTAACTCTATGTGCCTACAATCTCCTCCTACACTAGGTAATCCACTGAACTCGCCTTTCCAACCTAAACAACTAGAATAGTTTGTAGCAAGTATAATACCACCTTTCTTACTATTATACTGTCTGTCGTGAAGGTCTGTATTTATAGCAGCTCCATTTTCTCCAACCTTCCACCCGTTACCGCCTCCGCCCCCGAAAGACATTAAGTGAGGTTCATAGTTACCGTCCGTATGAGGTGCAGGTCTTCTAAGGGTTTTACCTTTCTTTACAAAAGACCCGTGAACAGTGAGATATGCAGTTCCAACTTTATTTTTTATAGGTTTTACCATCTGTCTAGCTATTTCCTTAAACTCTCCTGTCAAACCCTCTAAAGTTCCCATATCAAAAGGTATCATCTGATACTCACCTTTTATATAAGGCAGTTCTATCGAACCAACGTTCTCAAACCTACTCTCCATATCTTCTCCTTTATTTCTTATCTCTTAAAATCTTAACACCGAAATATTTCAACTCTTGTTCAGTGAGAAACCTCATGTTAAGACTTTTATGTTCAAATGTCAAGTTTAAAAGTTCAATTGCTTTATCACTCGGCATACCACCTGCTAGGTACATTCCATACAATTTCCAATAAGTTGGAGAACCTACATCTGTGTAAACGTACTGTGCATTTGCATAATAATATGGAGAATGAATACCAACCTTGGTACCTTCAGCAACATAACTTTGTTTACCTGAGAACAGCAGAAAGGTACAAGCTGATAGACATTCTCCTATTGCTGCGACATTAAGTTTGAATGCTGTGATCAAGTTTGCACTAGCAATACTATCTATGACATTACCACCTTCAGATTTAATAAGCATCGTGTTTCTAATGTAAGGGTTGTCCTGTAAGATTTTAATAAGCTTATCGCTATCACCTTCTTCTACAACCCCGTGATAATTAATGTAATCATCTTTACCCAACACCACTTCCGCAGCTTGTGCGTTTGATGTTAATAGCATTGTTGATAATAGGAATAGTTTTCCTGCGTGTAATATTCTTTTCATCATAAATTCCCCTATTGTTCGTATTTGTGGTTGTATTCAACCGACAGTTGAGCAAAACTTTTATCCATTAATGGAACTTCAAAAGCTTCTCGTTCATTAGATTCAGAAAGCCACTGGTCTTTCATTGCAGTGTCGGAAAACACACCCACAAGAATATCTTCTTCGTATACAATGAACATTACTCATCATCCTCTAAGTTGTCAAGGTATTTCATGTGAGAGAATAGCTTTTCAACCTCCTTTAAAGTGAAATATTTACCTAAGAATTCGGCAACAACACCATACTCTTCGGTATTTTCAACAGCCACTTTAATCTCATCACCAAGTGCAGTGTTAATAATAGTTTTAATTGTCGTCATAGTTTACTTTGATCCTTATCATAATCTTTGAAAAATTTATCTTTCTGTTTTAATTGTAATTCTCTTACCTTAAGAACAGCCTCCCAATTAAGATTGGAGTGGAACCATTTATGGAAAACAGGTAACTTAATGTCGCCATAACTGTAAGGGTAGTTTCCTATCCAAAACGAATAGATTCGTCCACCCGATTTAATATCCATTCGGTATTTACTAACATCCTCTACAACCAAGTCCTCTGATGAAAGTAAAGATATTACGAAATCACTGTATGCTTGATTATACTCTCCGAAAGTTGCAGGTGTCTTCTGATAACAAGCTCTTAACTTATCCCACCAAGATATGCTACGCCAAGATTTTAAAAACTCTTTTCTTTCTTCTTTCATAAAACCTCCTCTTTAAAGCTTTCTCTTAACGATAGGGACATCTTCACATCCCTATAAGTAAAAGTCAACAGTTTTATTCTAATGGTCTTCCTTTATTATCACATTCTCGGAAACATAAACCTCTCGCAAAAGTAGGTTTACCCTCTTCTGTGTAATCTTGATATTTAAAAGTTACCCAGTCACCAATACGTTGAGAAAGTAATGTATAAGTGTTTTCATCCATACTTCCGTTCATGGAAAGTTCAAAATTGACAACTTTCTTGTTGTAAGGTGATTTCCATTCCATTGTAAACAAACCTTGTCCATTTTTATCTTCAGAACATGATACTACCTTAGCTTCACTGTCTTGCATAATTTTATACTTAAGAAGGTCATTACTTCTTTTATTTTGGAAAAGGTAATCTCCTGATTTAGCATTACGCATCATAACACCTTCATAACCTAAGCTCAATTGTTCTTTAAGATATGTGTCAAGATGATCTTTATGTAGTAATGTTTGAGGTACCACACTTACACGTTTAAAACCTTTCTCTTTTATGTAAGAATCTACGTCAAGTAGTAAGCTCCAACGTTCTTTCCAACTACCTTCTAACATAGGTACATCGAAGATTCTATACTCCACCCTAGGAGTGTTTTCATTGTGTTTCTTAATGCAAGATTGGATTCTTTGTAGAGGAAGACCATGAATATACCCTTCACCATCAAGGAACTTAAAACCAAAGAAGTGCATTACATCTGCCAACTCTTCCTTTAAACCCTCTGGTACAGGGTAAGATTTATTACCACGAGAACGCCAGTCCACCTCACCATCAAAAACACTTTTAACTCGCAAACCATCTAGTTTAGGACTACCGTAGAAATGATCTGAAAGGAAGTGAGGTTTCTTTGTATAATCTTGGGCAAGCATAACTCCTTCGTCAAGGATACTTTTAGCTTCTTCTATAGTTTCTCGGTAATATTTATCGTATTGCTTATTCCATTTAGATTGAGCTTCACTTTCTGCTTGCTGTTCTGGTGTAGTTTCGTTAGATCTTCCTACATTCTTTGGTTTGCAAACCGTAGTTTTATTTTGAAGTTTACCACCAACTTTTCCGTGTTCCACAAAAACTGTATCACCTTCTGTCCAAACAGACCATTGCTTTGAATCACCAGTTTTAGCTACACCGTATAAAGTTTTCTTATCCATTATCTCTTCTCCTGTTCATATTTACGACCTTGGTCAAAGAAGTATTGACCCATTACATCAAACTCTTTCTTTATGACTTCATGTAATTCTTCTTTCTTCTCTTGAGTTGAAAGATCACAATCACCACGTATTAAACTTAAAACATATCCGTTCAAATCGCTAATATTAATATGACAATCTGTTAATACAACCTTCTCTTCAATGTTCATTATTATTCCTCGTCATTGATAAAACTACCTGTAGAAGTTCCTCTTCGCTTCATACGTTTCTTAGCTTCCTCTGCTGACTCATAGAAATCAAAAGCATCTTGAGAAATTTCATGAACTAAAGTGTAATCTGGAAACTTCTTCTCCATACGCTTTATACGGGCAATCATACGTGAAGTTTCAAATTCGTGCAACAACTCAATCGTTTTATCTTCGTGAGAATTTGTGAAAGCATCTGTCATATAACCTAGTTCACTCTCAGGATGATACATTACTTGGTTGATTGAGATATCCATATCCTCTGCGAGAGCCTTCATTGACATACTCTTATCATACACAATAAACTGAATATCTCGTGTAGAGAGAGTTTTCATAAACAATCCACGTACATGTTTTACATTCTCTCGCACATCTGGGATATCAATTGCTGCAATATCGTAGTTAATATAAGTTTTAGGCAAAACAGGCAACTCTTGTACAACTTCATTTACTTTTGGGATAAAGAAGATGTCTAAATCTTTAGGTACCCTAGGTTGTGTATGTGAACTTGGGTAGTACCATTCTGGATTAAGGTCATTAAGTTTGTTGTAGTAAATGTCACGTAAAAATCCACCGCCAAGATAAACATCATAACCTTTAGTCTTAGTTAGAATATTGTCAAGGAAGTTTAGTACATCCTGAGGTATTAGATCTTTTAAATTAGTTTTCATCTTTCCTCTCCTTTCTTAGTTTATCAATAACTACATGGTTAAGTAGAGCATAACCCCCTAACAATCCACAACTGAAAGCTAGTTCGTATACATATTTTGGTACTACCTGTCCTTTATATCCCTCTACTGCAATCATAAAAATAAGACCTGCAGATACTAACAGGTTTGAAGCAAATGTCAACACATTGATAAGTCTAGTAACATTGACAATCATATCTTCTCCTTTCATTTAAACAGTTTACTTTCTACCAAATTTCGCATATCCACTTTGCTTTTTACATCTTCTACATTTACATCAAATAGACTCTCAAACTCTTGCTCTAATCTCAGTAGTTCATTTATATTTACAGTTGCAAAAGTTCCATCTATTGTATCAATATCTCCTTCACGAGACTGGATTAATTGTACGAGATTAACAAAAAGATCTTCTACTTGCATCTTAGTAGTCCTATCATCGTAACTTACAGGTGTTGTGCTTTTTCTAATAACCATACCTACTCCTTTTAACAAAAATCCCTCCCAACACTAAGGAAGGGAGGTGGGATGTCCTCGCTATCGCTCGAACATGTTCATATTTACTCTTCAGTTTCTTCAAGACAAGCTAAGATTCGTTTCTTTAACTTACTTGCGCCAATGTTGTAATTATAATGGATTAGAAGATTGTTTGCAATATCTTTTAGCTCATCAATATCGTCAACACTTTCAACATACTCCTTGTCTAATACTTTAACCACACCATCTCCTTCTGATCCACCTTCTGGCAATTCTTCACCTTCCCATTCTTCTTGAGCATTCTCATTAGAAGAGAACATGGTACATTCAAAACTAACACTTTGCGTGAAGTGTGCCGCTGTACCGATCGCAGCTTGCATAATATCAAATGGATGAATTTCTTCATCAGGGGTTAAAAGATGTAGAACAGCTTCTGCATGATATTGCCCACTACCCACTGCAGCGTAATCTGGAATACTTAACAGTGAAAAGTTATTCTGCATTTCGTACAAACACCCTTTGTAACCAATCAAGAAGTTACCACCGATATCTTCCAAACCTTCTTTAACACCATAACCATATGTTGCAAAGGTAGCTCTTAAACTTTCTACTACGTTAAGTTGCATATAGTTTCGGTCTGTGATACCCTCCTGACGAAGGGGTGGCTCCCAGTTCCATTCAAGGATTTGTCCCATACGGAAACTCGATGTGTAGCCGATAATAAAATCGCCATTGGTGAATACTTTACTATCAGGATAAACACGTCCAGTAAAACCATTACTACCCATCAAATCACCCGCCATGTAAACATCACCGTTTCGTACCATACCTGTAATACACGTCATAAACTTCTCCTTCTCTTTATTCTAATGATCTTTGTATTCCTTAAGCAGCACCCACTTACGAAGGTCTTCAGTAGATAACATTTCAAT
>CEUX01075667.1_pt1 | contig 14432 bp, 30 predicted proteins | sample 531361 | NCBI WGS metagenome assembly CEUX01 (sample SAMEA2622736, study PRJEB7988) | marine metagenome | isolation source: saline water (ENVO:00002010), including
GAAAACTTATATTTAACCATAATTATGGATTTATTTATTATTGACATACAATCAAGATTAATGTCTAACACAGTGTAATCTTTAATACAATTCTAATATGCCTACTCCAAAGAAAAAATCAACAAAAAGAGCAAAGAAACCAAAGCTAGATAAGAAACAATTAGCGATGGCTCAAAGATATGAGAAAGCGTGGCATGAACTGTTCTATCAAAGGGCGAGATTCGCCCAAGAAGAAATTATCGCTCACCCAGATGGGAGGAGAGCAAAAGAACTAGCGCACGAAGTAGCCAAGTTGGCCGAGTCATGGGAGTGGGATGAGGAAAATTCAAATGGAAAAGAGTAAAGAATACTGGAGCCTCCATAAAGAGGTCTATATGTCGGAATTGGATAAGTTAGATAATTCAATTATTAATATAATTCAAACTAAACCAAACTCAAAAGAAGCATATTTATTTAATGAGAAAGTAGAAACCAAAATTAAAGAAGAAATGCAAAAAACTTTAAGTTTGTAAGATAAAAAGCCAAATATAACAGTAAAAAAGCCCCCGATAATTATGTTTATTTTTGATAATTTTGGGGGTTTTTCCTTTATTTTAGTGAGTTTAATAGAGTATTTTGTGTTTTTTTAGTGATTTTAAAAAACAGCTAGGTTATCGTATTTTTGGCCAAATATTACTTGTAGTAAAGTCAAGAAAAAAATAGCTAGGTTGTGAGATAAGAGGCGAAATATTTCTTAATAATTAAAATAGCTAGGTTGTCAAATATAATGCCAAATAACTCTGAGTGGGGGGCGCGAAAGTCCATTTTATTAAAGTAAGAGAAAAGATAATTATGATTAATTATGGGGCCGATCACCCGGCAGTTTATTTCTGTGATTGTTAAACAAAAACCTATTTAAGTAACATTAAAAGATGTTACGAATATTTTTGATATTTATGTTTTTTTATGCTTGTGTCGGGGGCAAGGGTATAGTAGGATTAGAACAGATGAAAACAAAAGGTGCAACAAGTCATATTGATGTTCCTCTATCCGCGTTGGTCGCGGTGTTACAACCTAGTGCTATGGTGCGTGTGTCTCGTCGTTGGGCAAACGCGATGGGTGTCGATGGCGAAAGACCAGAGCAACCAGAAGCACCAAAGACGGTAGCAATACAGGTTGAGGGAGAGAACGAAACTAAACTGGAAATCGGCGTAGACAACTGGTAATTCAATGAGCGCAAAAACCTATACTGCGGAACAGATGTTCCCCGAACTTATCGGCCAAGATCGTGTAAAAAAACAACTTGGCTTTCACTTCAAAGGCTACATGGCTAATGGTCGTATGCCTCATCTTATGTTTACTGCCCCTCGCGGTTGCGGTAAAACAACCCTAGCCTCTGCTCTTGCGGATTGCCTCAAGTGGCGCGAGCCTAACAAGCGGAAGATTGTGTTTAACTGTTCGCAGTTACGGAATCTGCGCCAGTTCTGGAACGAGATTATCATTCCCCATGTCAATGACAAGGATGTAACTGTCTTGTTCGATGAGGCTAGTGAGATGCCCAAGGATGTGATGATGGCATTACTTACCGTTCTTAACCCTAATGCGGCAGGGCGCACCCAATTCTCTTACGAGGACTATACCGTAGACTTTGATTTTTCTCGTCAGACGTTTATGTTTGCTACCACCGAGGGTCAGAGCATCTTTCATGCGCTCATGGATCGCATGGAGCGTATTGACTTACAAGAATACTCCGAGGAGGAGTTGGGGAAAATCACCAAGATTGGACTAGATGATTATGTGGTCGATGATGACGCTTTGGATCAGATCGCCACGGTATTGCGCGGCAATCCCCGTGCTGCCGCCAAAATGAAGGACAAAATTGTCGCTTACTGCGATGGCAATGATAAGAAAAGATTCACGCTTGAAGATTGGGATGCGCTTCGTGATGAGTTGGATATTCTGCCGCTTGGCCTACTTAACAAGGAGTTGGAGTTATTGCGTATCCTGACTCGCAAGAGCGAGACTCGCCTCACCGAGTTGGCGGCGATTACCTGTCTCTCCAAAGGCAGCATCCAGAAGGACTATGAGATGTTCTTAATGAAGCAGGGACTCATGGAGATTCAACCAACAGGGCGATCCCTCACGGCAAGGGGTAGAGAATACCTAAAAGCATTAGATAAAAACAAATAGAGAATTGACTATAACTCAAGTAACCATTATTATTAAAAAATACAAAACCTATTATGCCTAATCATACTGCTAATAAATTAACTGTTAATGGCCCATCAGATGCGGTCACTCGCTTCAAACTTGAAAATGCTGGCGATGAGGAGTTCTTGTCTTTCGAGAATGTTTCGCCTACCCCATCAGAGATGCTTGGGGATAATGCCATTAAGGATGGACTAATGCCCGATTGGTACACATGGCGTGTGGATAACTGGGGAACCAAGTGGGATGCTTATGATACTGGAGAGTGGGAGGGTGATACGATTACCTTCTTTAGCGCGTGGTCGCCGCCAATAGAGTGGTTGCGTGAGGTTGCCAAAAAGTATCCAGACCTCGCATTTACGCTAGACTATGCTGACGAGGGGGGTCATTTCGTTGGCACTATGGAGGCGAGCGGGCATTATGGCGAGGGTATTTCCGAGCCTGACTGGGACTCTCCTAGAGGCATCAAGCTACGCAAGTCTTTGGGCTATTACTACGACGAGGAGTAGAGCCACCAGAGCTTGGGCAAGTAGCTCAACTGGATAGAGCATCGGTCTTCTAAACCGAGGGTTGCGGGTTCGAGTCCCGCCTTGCCTGCCACTTTTTCCTACACACTTCAAATAAATAATATTCAATGTTTTTTTCTTAAAGTTTAAATAAATAATAAGAAATAATGATTCAAATAATGTAAAATATAGTGACAAATAATTACGGCAAACTAGCTAGGGTTACTAGGATTTAATGAAATAAGTTAAATAAACAGGCTGGATAATAAATTGTCTTTAAAGTAGTATGATATTAATGTAATTCAATAGGCTGCCGGGCTGCCCGGCGACCTGTCAAGCTTTTTTTATTCACAGCCTGTGAAGATTTCGTGTTTTCGCAGTATTTCACAACGGAGAAACTCCCCCTTTTTACGAAACTCAAAATCCTTTGTCGATCAAAAAACCCCCATAATGAGCGGCAAAATGGTTTGTCGATCACGGATGAGCGGCAAACAATTAGGGTAATTAAAGGCGATTAATTACGGTAATTAAAAAAAGTTGTTTCTGTTGCAAAAAAAAGCTTGTGCCCACCCCAAGAGTGTGAGAGAATTAGGAAGAGTTAAACAACAAGAACAACGAACCAAGAAAGTAAAAAATTAATTATGCCTAAAATCGCAACTCAAACCTCCGACTTTGACTTCAACGTGGAGCAAGTCCCATTATTCGACGCTCAAGGTCGCCGCACTGGTTTCTTTGGCAACCAACGCACCGACACGGGCGGAGTGCTAGGCGTGACTTCGGATCGCTACGGCATCGTGCAGCATGGCGACTTGGTGCAAGCCGCCGAAGAAGGCTTCGAACGCGCTGGGCTTGGTGGCTTCGAGCGCAACGTGTATGTCACTGGTGATGGTGCGCGGATGCGCGCTCACTACGACTTTAAGGATCAAACCCGCGCCTTGCGCCGCGAGGATCGTCAGGTGGGCGACGAGGTAGGCTTACGCCTTACCCTCCAGAACTCGTTTGACCGCTCGCTTCGCGTGTCGTTCGCGTTGGGTATGCTTCGGCTGGTCTGCACCAATGGCATGACCACCCTCGAAAACGAGGTGAGCATGACCAAAAAGCATTCCTCCAAGGTTGAAACAACCTTCCTTGAGGATGCCATCAAAAAGGCGGTTGCCAACTGGGATAACGCTATCGCCAAGGCTCAAGCCCTAACCGATAAAACTATCGAGCATGACCAAGGCTTGACCATTCTCGGCAACCTTGTTCGTCTTGGTGCTTTGTCCGAGCGCATGAGCGGCGAGATTGCGAAAGTTTGGAATGACCCCTCTTACGATGAGGACAAGGATCGCAACCTTTACAACCTCTACAACGCGACGACCCAGCACCTCACACGCAACGTAGAGGGCACTCGCAGCGAACTTGCTGACCGCACCTCGCGCAACGTGTTCAAGAGGCTGCATAGCGCGGTTCACCGTGAGAGCGACATGGCAAAGCTACTGCTACCACTCAAGACGGTTGACGTTCAGAAAAACTAGGCCACGGCCTAGCCCCCCCTCTCGCGTTCGTTGTTGGCGCGAGGGGGATTTTTTTTGCTAGGCTTATTATAATAATAATCAAATAATATACTTTCCCCATTGTGGATAACTTTCCCTTGACAGGCTGCCGGGCTGCCCGGCAAAAAGTCAAGCAAAAAGTGTTCACAGGCAGCAGAAAATTGTGAATAACTTTCCAAGATTAGGCTCGCTTTTTCCTGCCGCTTCTGTACAATCAAGACAGTTAAAAGAAACGAACGAAAGAAGAAAAAAAATGAGTTATCAAAAAGAAGATATTGAATGGGATTCTGAACAGGCTGAATTGGAATATGACCTGAGCGAAGAAAAAATGGCCAAGTTGGAAAACATGGCACACGACAACGAAAACTAAAAGAAAAAAACTGGTGGGACTGTATTTGTCCCACCTCATGTGAGAGGATAAAAGAGTAATGATTAAAACACACATCATCAACTGCGGAAAAGACATTCAAGTATTCATCAACGGCGATTCACGCGAAGAAGCGGAGCCGATTCACTGGAGTCTTTACAACCACGGAGCAACAAACCAAGCAGACCCAGAATGGGTGGACGAAAACACCGTCACCTTTTGGACACAAAAAGACAGACTGATTCGCGCTTTTAGGAAAGCCGCCATCAATGGCATCGTTAACAATCACTCGCATAAGTTTGAAGGCAAGCGTGGTGCGTTAATTCCCGCCTTGGCCGATAAAATTGCTGCGAGGCGTTGGCGCAACTGCATAAGCAAGCCATACATTCGGCAAGTGTCCGTTGCCAATCTTGATTGTTATGGAATCGGAAGCATTAGCGCGGAAAAACCCGACAGCGATTATAGCAATCGTGAGACTTTGTAATTGACATAAACCCCAAGACTGTGAGAGAATAAAAAACAATGAAACTGAAATTCAAAAATGCAAACGGTAAACTTAAAAAGATGGCAGAAAAGCTCGGCGTTAAACTTAAAACGTTCACCCTTCCTGCTGGCTATACGTGTCCAGGTGCGAAAGATTGCCTTGCATTTGCAGACCGTAAAACGGGCAAGATAACAGACGGAGAACATACGGAATTTCGTTGCTTCATGGCTTCACTCGAAGCCACGTTTCCGAGTCTGCGCGAGATGGTGTGGGACAATCTCACATCAATCCGCTCGGCCTTAAAAAACGGTGTCGATGCTTGCGCTGATTTGATTTGCGAGTCATTGCCAAAGAAGTTTGACGTAATGCGCGTTCACGTTGGCGGCGATTATTTCTCCCGTGAATATCTCATGGCATGGATCGAAGTTGCCAAGCGTAATCCCGACAAGGTGTTTTACTCTTACAGCAAAAGCTTGCGCTTTATGTCGGAGTTTGCGTTGCCCGAAAACCTTGTGTTGACCGCTTCCCGTGGTGGTAAGTACGATGATCTGATTGACCTTCACGCATGGAAAGAGGCGGTTGTGGTTTACAGTGAGAAAGAAGCCAAAGACAAAGGCTTGGAGATTGACCATGACGACACGCACGCGGCATTTGGCAAAGACAATTTCGCTTTGCTGATTCACGGCACACAGCCCAAAGGCAGCGCAGCAAGTGAGGCGTTGAAACAGATTAAAAAGCTCGCAAAGGTTGCAAGTGTGTCGTAGACTTAAAAAATGGAAACACTCGTTACACTCGGAGCAATATTTATTTGTGCTGCAATCGCGTTAGGCATAGCAAGCGGGGAGGCACGATAAAAAAATTGGAGGAAAATGATTTCCCGCAATAACGCGGGGAAAGGAAACAGACTAACTGTTAAACAGAAGGGCTGTGTGGGGAACACAGGAAGGTTGAGAACATACCGAAAAAAACTCCCCTTTTTTTCATTTTATGCTTGACAAGCCGCCGGGCTGCCCGGCAGGAAGTCAAGCTTTTTTTTCAGTTATTTTTTATTTTATGACACAATTGGTTCTCGACTTTTGTTGGATTTTATGATTTAATAGGCTCATGAAAATTAAAGCACGAGTTAACCCGCAAGGACTCATGGGCAGCGCGTCCCGCGAGCATAAAGTAAAGAAGGGCAAAGGCTCTTTTAAACGTAGAAAAAAACATCAGAAAAAAAACTGGTAGGACAGCGGATGTCTCACCTAGTATGCTAGACTATACGCATGAAGATTAAGAAATTAAAGCCCCTTTTCGACCTAGACGGGACTCTGATCCGCGAGGAGCGCGGCAGTACTCGCTTATTTGACTTCCTGCGGCCTCACGCCATTCTTAATCTCACAGAGCATGACCTTACCCCTCTCGGTGTTTTAGTTAGGGACTCTGGTAAAGAATTTGACATCCTGACCGCTCGTGGCCCTGAAAACGCTGAATTTATTCGCATTGCCCTTGAAGCTCTCGGATTTAATGTTGGCCGTATCATTACGGTGGGCGTTGATATTCACGAAGCCGAAGAGATGAGCAAGGTCAGCAGCAAGGCGGTTGCTGCCAAGAAAATTCGAATCGCCCGCTGGGTGCAGCGTAAGCTAGTAGACAATGACGAGCGCAACCTAAAGGGCTTGGGTGAATTGGGAGAGTTAGTGTCACAAGATCAAGAGACATTTTAACCTTGCGCCATGCGCAAGACTGTGAGAGAATAAAAAAATGAAAGCGATAAAAATAGATGCAACGGCTCGCACCATCACCGAGGTACAGGTGGATGGTTTCGAGGATATTCAGAAACACATCGGCTGCGACACTTTTTCGCAGGGGATGCCCTTGCCCGAAGGGGATATGCTCTGGGTCGATGATTGTGGTTGGATGACCGCTAAAAAAGCGTTCACGTTCATGGGTAACGTGTTTGCTGGCAACGGCCTTATCACTGGCTGTGATGAGGTAACTGGTGACGACAAGGACTGCTTGTGCAGCCCATTGGCCGCGCATATGTTTGCCAAGTTTATGGCAAAGGATGATGAGATTACCGAGGAGATGCGCGAACGTGCGTTTGACTCATGGACTGTTGAGGAGATTGAATAACATGAAAACTATAGTAGCACTAATTGACGAAGCCGTAGCTTTAATTCCTTGGCTTGTTGTGGGCTGGATAATTGTAAACGTCTTTTTCGGACTTACACTATCAGCGCAGGAACTTACCAAAGAGCAGGACATCATCGCGCAGACAATACTAGGCGAAGCCCGTGGGGAAGGCAAAGAGGGTATGTATGCGGTGGCTTGCGTTATCAAGCAGCGCATGAACCTAAAGAGATTCCCCAACACAGCAACGGGCGTGTGTCTCCAAAAGGCACAGTTTGAATACTGGACTGTAGATGATAAGGTAAAGTGGGATGACCAGAACCGTGACGCCGTAAGGCGATTACTAAAATACAATACCGAATCGGCACGTTACGCAAAAGCCCTTGCAATTCATATTAATAAAGTCAATTTGAATTATATTGAAAAGGCCGACCACTATTGCAGGGTGAACGTCCACAATTATTGGACAAAGGGGCAAAAGCCTGTTCGTATAATTGGCAAACATAAATTTTTCAAGATATGCGGATTCCGTTAAAAAAGGCTTGACATCCCGCCGGGCTGCCCGGCCGCCTGTCAAGTAAAAACTATCAACAGGGTGTGAATTATTTTTTTATTTTGTTATTGCCTTTTCGGGGATTCTGTGGTTTAATTAACTCATGAACATTGAAAGTCACCGCATCTTAATCAGCCCCAACAGCAAAGCCACCACGCGCACCAAAAACCGCATCCGTGAGCATGGCGCAAAGGGTTTCATTCTGGAACGTCGCAATGACAATGCCTTTCCCCCGATGTGGCTTGTCCGTGCATCGGATGGCTGGATGGGGTGGTTGCCCAAAGAAGAGTTTCACTTGGAAGCATGGGGCGAGGAATTTTTTGTAGAAAAGTTTGATTAAGGGCTTGACATTTAGCCAATTTTGTTATAGTATTAAAGAACAATGAACGACGAACCGATGAGCTACGAAGAAACATACGGCTACGATTACGAACCCACCAGCGAAGAATTTTACGCTGACCAAGCCCCAGCGGATTGGGCGAATGAAGAGAAGCCAGCGAGCAAGGACGTGCGGGAAGAAACTCGCAACTGGTGGTAAAAAAAAGCTTGTGTCTCACGCAAGGGTATGAGACAATTAGAAAAGTAAGGGGAACCTTACACGATCTTTGAGAAAATTTTAAGTTGGGCCGAGATGCCGAAGGCAAGTTATAAGCCAAAGACCAACATCGGTAAAAGTAGGCTCTCCCCAACTGACTTTATGTTGGTGAAATTGGTGCGAAATGGCACGGTAGAGTGCTAGGCGAAATATCCTTACTCTATCGAGGTTCACGAAGATAATATCTTTAAGTGATTGATCATTAGCAGCCCGACGCAGGAAAACCCCTAGTGGAAGCGCGACGAAGCTAGACGGTGATACGATACTGGTCGGGTCAGGTTCGAATCCTGACACCAGCAGCAATTTGGAGCAGCGACGGTTGCTCCATCGGCACGTAGCGTAATAAGCCTTTACAAGAGGGTTAGCGCACCGAAACAAGAGGCAGCAGACCATCAATCTGTGGGAGCCGAGTAGCACAGTCCGTAAGGGCGCAGCTATGGAGTAAGTAGGGTACGAAGTGTTGTAGGGTTAATGAACTTGATCTTGGCCCGAGAGTAGTTGCTGGTATTCAAGAAGTCCAGTCGTGCCACTAATTTAATTATTGAAAAACCTATGAAGTTTGAAGATTTAAAATTTGATGACATCTCTGAAACGCATGGAGAAGGTGCGATTCAGGCGTATGTGGAATTACCTAATGGCTACGATGTTTCTGTGGTGAAGCATAAGTTTTCTTACGGTAGCGAAAAAGGTTTGTATGAAATTGGCGTATTCTTTAACAATCATATGATTGACCCTACTGATTGGGGTGATACCGTCAAAGGTTGGCAGAATGAAAGTGATGTACAAGATTGGATAAACGTCATTAAAAAACTTTAACAAAAAGCATTAACATAGAAACATTATATTGAAAGCTGTAATTGAAATCGAACTAGGGAATGATGCTTTTGGCAACAACGATGCTGAAAGATTATTTGAAATGAGAAATGTGTTGGACAGGCTAATGGATAACGCGCAGCGCATCATGGCGGCAGACGTTGGCGACATGGCTACAGCGCAAGACTTTAACGGCAACACAGTTGCACGAATGGACATTGTTGAGGATGATTTAATTGTCACTCAAGGCGACAAGAAACTAAAAGAAATGCTGGAGGATAGCAATGACAGCTAAAGAATCAAAACAAATCGATGCAATTCTTACTTGGGCAATAATTGCCAGCAACAGAAACGCAGACAAGGGTGAGTTGTTGAGCGCATTCGCGTTTGACGTTAACCTCATCCGCGAAGGCAAAGAACCAACCGAAACAAAAAAATTGGTTTAATTCTTCATTTTTTGCTTGACATCCAGCCGGGCTGCCCGGCGACCTGTCAAGGAAAATTTATTCACAGAATCGCTCTCACCTCGCGAGCGCGTTCACCACAACCAAACACGACAACCTTTGCTTTACTGATTGGCTCACCTGTGTCCTTGCGGATAAAGGATTTGTATTTGTATGGGTCGTAAGTGATGGGTATGGAATCGTAAATCCAGTCGCAAGCAATTTGGTTGTGATAGTCCACACCTTGAACGTAGGCGTGAACATTTTTGCGCTTTTCATCCCGCACACGTTGGTTGCCTTTTTCACTAACACGAAAAGAGCAGTCACGCAGAACAAGGTGGCAAGTGTGCCTCTTAACCAAACCATCATCACCGCGCACGCTATACACGGGGCCGTGGTCGCCATCGTGCAGCTTCTTGTTGAGGTTGCGATATACTTGGACGTATCCTTTCATGATTAAATTGCGTCCTTTACCAAGTGGTTTGCAACAGGGCCGAGGCTCTGGGGAGTCTTGGCGAACTGTGTGCGTTCCTGTATCTCACTCACAAGAGTGACATCAACAAACACAAACTTACCATTGGACAGCTTAACATCCAAGGTGCGGCCATCATGCATGACCTGTTTGACGATTCCAGTTTGACCAACGAACTGGCTGCGGTGGTCGGTTATTTTAACCTCATTGTTTAAGAGGATTTTTGCTTGTTGTTCTTCGTTCATAATTTAGTCCATGTCTTGCCATGTTTCGCAATCGTCGTAAGATATGAAATCCCCAACGCCTTCCACGTTTATGGTTGTGGCCTCATTGCCTTCGTGGTTAAACTCATGCACCTCACACTTGTGTTCAGTTGCAAATCCGTTAAGGCTCACGCGGCAAAGGGTATCCTCTGCGTTTATCACTATCTGTACTTTATTCATTTTCATCATGCGATTAGTATACCATAGGGGGTGGGACATCCGCAGTCCCACCAATCATTTTTCTGCCCAACCGTGATTATCTACCTCGCTGCTGGGCAACGTCTCGGTCTGCGCCACGCTTATGGCCCTGCCAAGGCCACAGGCAAAGCCCATCGTTGAAGCGATACGTTTAGCGTGTGCCTCGTCACGGGCATTAATAAAAGAGGTTTCGCCGTAGGCCCAACTGATTTCGTACGTTTTTTCAATCATCGTGCGTATACTATAACATAGGGGGTGGGACATCTGTAGTCCTACCAGTTAAATCTTTTCGGTGGGCAACACCCACATCACCTTACCCAACCCATGAGCCTTGCCCATGCTGCGAGCCACACGCCACGCGTGGGCTTCGCTGTTTGCGTTAATCATGGTGGTGTAACCGTAGGCCCAGCTAACTTCGAAGGTTTCTTCCTTAATCATCATGCGTACAGTATAACACAGGGGGTAGGACAAAGGCTGTCCCACTGTTTCGAATTATAGAAAAAACTTTTTTCACTTTTTTTGCATTTTAGGCTTGACTTTCTGCCGGGCAGCCCGGCGGCTTGTCAAGCTTTTTTTACCTTTAGTGGTAATTTTTTTCCACAAACTCGTCGATCATTTTCAGTAGCTTCAAAGCGTGCGCCCTTTGGCTTGGCTTCCTCATAAAATCAGTGAGGACTTTTATAGTTGCAAAGTCGCCCTCTATTGGCAACCATTCGTTTTTGTACCAGTAAAAAGATTCCTCGGTTTTATCGTTTTGAATTATTTTGTAGTCCATGTTAAAAGTAAATTTGAGTTTGTTGTTTATTGAAAATTTTATTCATTGTGATTTTGAAACAGTTCGTAGACCGCTTTACGCTCCATTGTGGTAATTTTTTCCACCACTCGGCCCCAACTTTGCCCATTTGCACCTCTGCCCATTCGTCATTGTAATAGAGTTGCTCAATCACTCTTACGGGGATTTGCCAGAAACGAAAACGCCCTTGCTCGGCGTATTCTGCCGAATCCACAATGAAGTATCCGTGAACTTCGCCCCATTTGCGTTCTAGGGCAAGCCGAACCAAATCGCTGTCCGTGTCTTTTGTGGCGTGGTCTGACGAACACGCAAAATTAACTCCTCCAGTATTATTCTCAAAATGCAAAGAGCGCACTTCCCAAAATTGCTGTTTGCCTTCGCTCATGAATGTTATGTCCCAAGGGCTTTTGGGGTGTTCTGCTACTTCGCCATTGACTACATACTTGGCAACATCTTCTTCAATGTCTTTCCACATTGTTTTGCAGTCTAATTTGCCGCTTTGCCGCTTGTACTTTTTGAGTAAGGCAATATTTTCCCGCGCATACGGAGAATTGCATTCGCCGAATTTTATTGTTTCTTTTTTACAACGGGCGTGAAGTTGGTTTTGTAGGGTTTTCATATTGCTAGAATTGCTGCGATTGCGATAATTACCATTGCTGCTGCTATTGTTAAAAGGGCTTCCCCTATTCTTTCGGGCGTTTGTGATTTTACTTTTATTGCCTTAACTTCGGGCTTGAAGTGTGCAACAATCTGCTCAACAGAAGCCTCTTTTGTAAAAGCGTCTTGCTCCTTTGCGGCTTGCCGCCAACGCCACGCGCCACGGAGTATCCATTCGTGACCGTCTGCGCTAACGTGTCTTGCGGTAGTGTGTCCATCCCATACCCATTCACCATTTGCGCCTTGTGGCGTATGGGGCATTGGCTCGGTGCTGTTGATTATTTGCATTTGTGCGTTTTCTTTCACTGTTTAGATTGTCTCACAAAAAGGGCTTATTGCATAGAAAAAGTTATTCACAATTAGGCAACCTTTATGCTTTTGATAGTGCGAGTCTGCCAAGGCTCTTCCTCTGTTCTACGCCAAAGGCTAAAGCCTTTGTTGTTCTCGACTATGCGGCGAGCATGGTCTTTGTCTCGTGCTGCGATGAACACGGTGCTGTCATTGTCGAAGGTTACTTCCCAAGTGATTTCTGGTAGTGGTGGTAGGTTTCTCATATCGTTTTATTATGTAAGTAGTATAGCACACTGGGTGGGACATCCGCAGTCCCACCAGCAATTTTCTTTATGGTGAAGGTGGGCAACCTTTGCCTTCAAGGCGTTTTTTCTCGTACGGTGTGAGCTTGTCGTAATTGATGTTGCTTTTGGTTGTTTTCTTGTCTCTCACCTTATCCCTTATCCTTAAAATGTTTAACCAATCTGATCTTTTCATGCTAGTAGTATATCACATAGGGTGGGACATCCGCTGTCCTAGTAAAGACTTTCTTTCTCATTAAAGTGTTCTTCTAGTAGGTCGAACTGATGTTCACCTGTTCCCCTATTGTTGGCGTATTCTAACTGCCTGAACTTCATGCAAGCCTTGGGAAAGGTCTCTTGCATCTTGGCTACAGCAAGATTCTCTTGCGTTGTGGTCGGTACTTCGTTAGTTGGCAGGTTTCTCTTATTCATTACTGGTACAGTATGCCATAACAGTGATAGAAAAGCGAGAACAATCCAGGTAAGTTATTAACATTTTTTTCTGTGCTGTGAGTATTTTCTTCTTGACATTCCGCCGGGCAGCCCGGCCGCTTGTCAAGCTTTTTCTTCAAAAAAAAGTTTCCTTTTTGCGAAGATTTTTCTTTACTTTTACGGCGATTTATGGTTTAATGTACTCATGAAGTTTGAGAGAGGAACAGAAGTAGAACACAAACGCAACCCCGCATGGCGTGCGGTTATTGTGCGCGACCTTCAACCCCGCAAGCCTGTAAACGGTTTTGTGTTATTGAATCACGAAGGGAGAGAAGCTCGGATGCTCAAAAGTTTATTAAAGAAAGTTAACAGGTAGGACTACGAATGTCTCACCTCGTATGCTATACTAGACGCAGTTAAAAGATTATGAAAGAGATGGAAAACATGAACGAAGCCAAGCTCAAGCTATGGGCAAGGATCGACGAGATGAAAGCGCAGCAAGCTGCCAGCAAGAAGCGCGAAGAAGAAGAAGCATATTGGAATGCTCCACTCAACTTGAAAGACAGAGACTAGGAATCTATTATGATGATAGAAAACGAACAAGTGAAAGTAGGCGATGAGGTTCGCGTAGGTCTGCGGTTGATGATTGTGGATGAGATTGTAGAAGTCAATGAGGATGAAGTTATTTTTTACTGCATTGATGAAGATGGAGGAGATTACGAGTTGACCGAGAACGAAATTGATATTTATTAAAAAACTATGAAAGCAAAAAACTATTATATTGAACTCCACGCAACGGAGATTAAAGACAGTGCCAAGCACTACGCAACAGAGTCTTGTTGCGCTCACTTTGAAAGCGCACACAAACCAGCAACTCCCGAGTTTGTCAAAGACATGGAAGAAGCAATTAGCTTCTATTGGAATCAACAAAAACGTGGCTGGGTAGACTATGCTGTTGGCAAGCTATTCGTACAAACAGGCACCGAGCCTGTCAGTGTTATGTCTCCCGCGTGGGATTACCACAAGGGCCGCAGCTTCCCAGTATTTGAAGAAGTAAATTGATTAAAAAAAAGCTTGGTCTCCCCGCAAGGTTAGGGTAGACTTAGGATAGTAAGAGAAACAAAACAAAAGAAGGAAAACCAAGAATCATGAAAATGAAAGAGATCAGAAACGGTTCGTTGTACTTCAACGAAGGAAACAACAGAGTTGAACGTGTGGTTGGCAGCATCAGCGGCCATCGTGTGGTGACATACGTCCACAAGCAGGACTTCCAATACCCACAAGCGAAGGCGTTGCGTCTCGCGACATTGGGTGAAGTCAATGACTACATGGCAGCTTAACTAGACCAAGGGGGCGCGGAGGGTTTTAGTCGTTTTCCCCTCTGCGCCTCCCCCTTGGCCCACCCCTATTTCAAAACCCCAGCGGGATACGGCAAAAGATTTCAGGGGGG
>CEUX01026504.1_pt1 | contig 14423 bp, 13 predicted proteins | sample 531361 | NCBI WGS metagenome assembly CEUX01 (sample SAMEA2622736, study PRJEB7988) | marine metagenome | isolation source: saline water (ENVO:00002010), including
CTAACGATTTTTTCGTTTACTTTAAATGATGCATAACCCTGCCTCTTTTCAGAGTCCTGATTATTTAAAGAACCTCCATCACAATATATTATTGTCTGTGACATATTAACTCCAGTTTAAACTAAAATTTACCTGACCTAAGAGGTCTGGTGTATACTATTCTTATTCCATAAAAATCTTGACATCGAACATAGGGTTTGGTATATTATACTCATATAATCAAATTAATACTTATGGCTAAGAATAATAAAAATACTAAAGTAGATGAGAAATCAACTACAAAAACTGAAGAAATTACTGTCACTAAGAAGGAGAAGGATGCATTTCTTACTGGATTAGTTACTAACAATAGAGCAACTAAAACTGTTACTATAATTAAAGGTAAGTTAGATGTTGTATTTAGTAGTTTGTCTGCATCAGATCAGCTAGAAGTGGAGCAAGTAGTATCTACTATGAAAACATCTGCTCAGCATACGTTACATAAATATGCACTAATGCTGCTAGCTAAAGGTTTAGACTCATATGGTGATGTAGATATGTCTACCTTAAGTGATGAAGAGGTAACTACTTTTATAGAAGATTTACCAGCACCTATTATAGATAAACTGGTTAAAGAGCAACATTACTTTAATAAGCAAGTGCAGGCTGTTATAGATCCTGAGGCAATAGAAGAGACTTTTTTCGCTCAAGCATCGGACTCGTAAAAGCTAGCTTACTAGCTCAAGGCGTTGAGCTCGATGCGGAAGATACTGCCAGAAATTATTTGCTCTATAGAGTGCAGCAGAGAAAGGATGAATTAGATCATATTAGATTTTTAATTCAGATTAAGTCTGCTACATTAGATCGTACTAATCAAGATGAGATAGGTGAGATGAATAAGCTTCTTAATAAATATGAAGCTATAATCAATCCTAAGGCTGCTAAAGAGACTAAAGATTCAGTTCAGGATAATAAGAAAAAACTTAAAGCCCTTCAAAAAATGGGACCGATGACAGTTAAATTCGGAGATACCGTAACTGAAGACTTTGAGAAGAACCTTAGTTCTGGAAAGCCTAAGAAGAAAAAATATAAAAATTTAGGTAAAATTTAATGGCTCAAGAAGAAATAATAAAATATAAGATACAGATTGACTCCTCAGATTTGGGGGGTCAATTAGAAGGTATAAAACGTCAGCTTGATACAGCGATGGGTCAGGTTGCTTTTATGAAGGGCGGAAGACAGCCTGAACCTATGGATATGTATCAAGGATTTGGGCAACGAGCTGCTGAAGCTGGAAACATAGTAGGACCTGCAGCATCTCAAAATTGGGCCTCTGAGATGATCCAGCAAACTCAACAACAAATAGAACAAACTAGTAACCAGGTTTTTGGTGACTTATCAAAATTTCTAGAGAGTGGTAGATTAGGGGTACAAAAATTTACAACAGATCTTCAATGGACAGGATTAACAGGTGGTGCATCAGGACCAACCCCCTCCACAATAGCACAAACTACTGGGTATCAAATACCCGAGTATATACGAGACGCTAACTTTGCTCAAGCTTATGTAGGGGCAAGAACAGGATTAGGCTGGGATCCGCAAGGCCCATTAAGTTTAAATAATTATCAATCTTTAATGGCCATGAGGAGTCAGGAGTCTGGTAGAGGTATTGCTGCTGATGTTGCAGCCGGAACTGCCATTTCACCATTTATTTACAGGGCATTAGGTAGGACTGGTATGGGTAGGACTGCAGCTGCCTTAGGTACTTTAGTTGGTGCTACTGTAGGTGGAGATATGATTGGGGATGTGATAGAAAATTTCCCAGGTACAGGAGAAAGTAAAGAGATAGGCATGATGGCTAAGTATATTCAGGCTACTACTAGAAGAAATCCTAGAGGTGGTTTATCCGCAGATGAGGCTACAGAAGCTGCTGAAGCTATACAGGGTATGTATTTTGACAATAAAAGTTTAGGTCAGCAGGGTATAGGTCCATCACAAATTAATCAAGTTATAGCAGGATTTACTCAGGCAGGGGGATTTCAACAAGTAGAAAATGTAGACCAATATATCAGTCAAGCTGAGCAAGTAGTTCAGAATTATACTAAAGTCATGCACGCTATGCGTACTACTATGCAAGGCGCTTTACAAACTATGTCAGACGTTAGTGCTATGGGCGGAGGAATGGGAGCTGAACAAGCTACTGATTTCATAATGAGAGCTCAAGGTTTAGGTAGTGCTGCCGCTTTACCTACAACTAGGATGCTAGAGATGGCAGCGCAACAAGCTGAAATGGTCAGAGGTACGGGACAAGATCCTATTGATGCTGCCTATGGTGGTATGCAATTAGCTACAACACTTCGACAAATGATTAAATCCGGTGACATAGGCTCTGACACTCTATGGAATGCAGGAGGATTAGGGGGCGCATATGGCAATTTAAGCCAAGTAGCCTATAATTATGCTCAATCTCCATCTGGAACTGTTAGTATGTTAAATCAGATGGCTGGAGGAGGTTTAGGGGATGATATGTTCGCTCAAATACAAAATTCAGTTAAGATGCTGTATGGTGAGGGAGGGGGTCTAGGAAACTTTCTAGATACTATGCACGATTTAAATAATTTTAGACAAGGACAAACACCTACAGATAATATTTTAGCATTAGCTAGTCAGTATGCAGATCAATTTTCTAGAATACCTGGATTTGCAGATGAAACTGGAGCAATACCTTCACACAGGTTTGAGCAAGGTTTAATATTACAAGGTTTTACCCCAACACAAGCTCAAATGATAACTGATGTATATACAATGGATCCAAATCTAGTCACAACGCAGGCTGCAGAAGAGGCATCAGCTTTAATAAAATCTAAACAGACAGCACCTACAACTATATGGGAATCTATCAAAACGGATATAGCACATTCTATGAAAGCAATGACAGATCCGGTAACTAATGCTATAGGTGATTACTCTGCAGATTGGTTTAATTTTGGAAAAGAATTAAAAACAGATATGACAACATGGTGGTTAGGAAAAGATCCTAACAGATATGAAGAGTTTATGATGACTGGTACTGAAGCTAACATTATAGCAGATATGGGCCTTAATGAACATATGAATGTTTATGAGCAGTTACAATTACATTATGGAACTGGGTTAGGAGGTCCTGGTAATCAGTTAGGTGAGATAGAAGGTCTACAAGCAGCTTACCCATCTATGCCAAATTTTGGTAAAGACGCATTAGGTAAAGTTCACGGGTTTTTAAATCCATTGGGAGTATCTATTGCAAATATGAAATTAGATAGATCTTCTAAGGCAGGCTTAATGAACGTTTTAAGCCCATTTGATATAGGCGGTGAATATTACGGTACGGAAAATGATATAACTACGGAAGCTGGGCAAGCTTTATTTAGAGAGCAAGCAGCTGGTTGGGTTAATCAATATGTACCAGAAGCAGGTAGAGAAGACTTTATTAATAGTGCTATGGGATTTTTAGGAGGTTTAAGGGATATACGTGACAATTCTGGATTACAAAGTAGTGGGTTCTTTGGTTTCGGAGCAACGAATGCGGAAGATCTATTACCTTTAGAACAGATGTTAAATAGACCTTTCCAAGCAGGGCAGTTCGGAACTACGCCTAAAGATCAGGGATTCATGTATGCTTCTAGTGTTTATGATGAAACTGCTTGGTCTGCTTTTTATGATGATCCAGGACAAGCTGAAGCTTTTTGGGGTACCATTAGAGATAAAGGGATCTTTATGGATGTTAATAAAAATAGTATTGGTAATAGGAAAAATCCATTGTATTGGAATGAAGATAGTGTTGTACTACCTGAACGTTATGGTGGGGATTTTCTTGAGTCTGGAATGTTCTCTGGGGTTATGGATTGGACCTATGGTTGGTTTGCAGATGAGGCGGGTGCTCAAGGGGATTGGGGTAACTTGGGAGATTATCACGGACAATTACCTTCGATACTGAAAAGAATACCTAAAGCAGATGTAGTATCTTGGATACAGGGCACTAAATTCTATCAACCAACTAGGGAGCATGTTGAAGGTATAGCTGGTAATTTTGACAGTGTAAGAGTTCAAAATCGTATATTTGATCAATTAGGTTTAGATACTAAAGAGGCACAAGATGCTTTTAAAAATTTATATGGAAATGTTAGAGAATGGTCTGGACAAGAACTATCCGAAATGTGGGGTACAAATTGGATTCATGATGGATATCGTAATCTAGGATTTGATTACGATGATGAGACCACTGGGTTATTCCAAATTTATGCTGAATCTATTAATCCAATGCTTCCAGGCAATGAGGATATGTATAGACTAAGACCAGATCAAGCGCTAACTGCGTTGCACTTAGCTACTTGGACTGGGGATGGATTTGATGACGCCTTAATGGAAACTATAGACGATATATTCGTAGGTAGTGGAGATTTTGAGTCAGCCTTTGATATAGATCATGCTATGAGTATTGTGAGTGAGGCTACTAGAGATAACTTTAGTAAAATAAAAAGAGATAGAGCAGACTTTACAGGAGCTGTTATTAATCAAGTATTGGGAGGAGACAAGTATGAACCTGATGCTGAGCTAGCAGGTCAGTGGGATTCTTTTAAGGATAAATATGATGACACTATATTTAAAGCATTAGAGGAAACTGAAACTACAATGTGGGAAGCTATTTTACCTGGACAATGGAACTGGGGATCTGTAACTAATGCAGAAAAGATATCTGATTTTTTTGCTACAGCTATTAAAACGGTTGCAGAGGATCCTACTCAATGGGCAACTCAAGTAGATTTAATACAAGACGCTATGATGAATGCCGAAGAAGTTAGTAAAGACGATGCTAAAAAAATTATGAACACTGTTAACGAGATTTTAGGAGGTGTAGCAGATTTACCTGAAGAAAACAGAGCTCATATAGCTAACACACTTAACGAATCTTTTGCTCAGAGTGGTACAATGAAATTAATAAATATGGTAAATCAAGACTTAGATATGACACCTTATAAAAGTGCTATTGAGCAGGATGTTATATATAAATCTGGAGAGTTCTTTCACTCTGAAGAGGGATTAGCGGAATTTACTAGTATGAATAATGAGGAGAGACTTCAAAAACTTAAAAGTATGGGGTATGGTGATGAGTCTGCAGCTCATTTGGTTCAAAGACTTGAAGAAGATTTTGATGGTACGGTAGCGGCATTCCAACAATCATATACATATATAAATCAAGGATTAGCTGCTTTCGCTTCTGAAGGTGAGATATTTACAGGAGCAGCAATGATTAATGCTTCTGAAGGTATTATTAATACTTTAGGGCTAGACTTAAGTGACACTAACCCGTTAAAGGTGGCTACTGATAGAATTGCAACTGCATTTACATCTGCAGAAGCCTCAGAGAGTAGAAAGGCAGGAATTATATCACTTGTAAATAGTACGATGGCTGATGGTATTGATTTAGGAATGTTTGGAGTAGAGGCAAATATTGATAGCGCTATAATAGCTATGAAAGATACTGATGACGCTTTACAGAAATACATGGATAAGAACTACGCTAATTGGGACGAAGGTGGAGCTACTCTAAGATCAGTTAAAAATACTTTAAGTACATACCATCAAATTGATAAAATAATGACTTCTGCAGATGCAAGAGTAGGAGCGTTAAAAGATTCTCCTGTGTACAAGCAAGCAGATGCAAGAGAAAGAGCATCTTTAGAAGACGATGCTAATAAGCTATCTACAGCATATTTAGAGCAGATAGCTCATTATGCTCACTTAGCACACGAGAATTTCTTTAAAGATCCAGAAGCTTCGGAGGGCTGGTTCTAATGTTAATACAAGATACAAAAGTTAAATTATATTTAGAAGGATTAAGAATACCATTTGTTAATGTGACTATAAATGAGACAGCTATGTCAACCTTCCCTACTGCTAGTATAACTATACCTGCACTTAAAGAAGGATTAAAACTTTTGCCGAGAACTCAGGTTCACATTTTTTATAAATTACCTAGTGGTCTTAGAGATGCAAAAAAGGATAAATTTTATTTAATATTTGAGGGTGAAATAGCTACTGTTAGTTATGACCAATCATCCTTTGCTAGATACCTAAATGTAGGGTGTGCTGGAATTTTTAATTATTTTGCTCATACGTTAAAGGCTATGGGTTCAGATCCTGGGGAAGTTAACTTTACTAACGATACATTATTACATTTTAATTTTACTAATAGGGAGGATATGGCTCCCGAAACAACATCTGGTGGAGATGATAAGATACAGAAAAAAATTACGGAGAGAGATTAATGTCACAACCTAGACCTACTAGTGTAACAGCTCAAGAAACTGTAGATGCCTCAGAAGAGAGATTAATAATGCCATCTCCTGGTGGGGATGACAAGTATTACCAACATTTATATGCTAGTTTTTATTATGAAAATTCTGCGAATACTTTAAATAACGTTGGTATGGGAACTACCTTAGCAGAGATATTCAAGATTTCAGAGGGTAACGAGAATGATATTAGAGATTTAGTTTTTGCATATTTTAATTTTATTGCCAATCAGACAGAAACTTTTGGTAAATACTACTTATTACACAGATATTATAAAAGGTTATTTTGTTTTGAAAATGAAAGAGCCGCAGAAATAGTTAGAAATGATACAACTTTAAGTTTTTTACAGATCCATGGAATGCAACAAAGTATACATAAAGATAAAGCAGATGTAGGCTTGAGAAAATACTTAGCCGGTATTAATTTTACATTTGAATCCATTGCAGCCCCTACTATGAAAGACAACGGTGAGCCATTATCGTTTATAGTAAGACCTCATAGTGACTTTTTTATCCCCCCTAAATGCAATGTAATTTTTTCAGATCAAGTGTCATCTGCAAGTTATAGTAGGAATATGTTAGCAGAACCTACTAGAGTAGCTGCTTTGGATGCGCCATCTTATTATAAAGTAGCTGGTGCTAAAGAGACTTTATTATACAATATATACGTTGCTCCTGGATTAGGTAGAGTAGTTGTAAGCAATAATGGAGAAGAACAAATTAAAGCACATCTCACATATCAAGAACACATTAGAGGAATAAATGGAAAAAGAATAAATTTAACTAATAATTATATGACTGGTGCATTATCAGATGTAGATGTTGGTAGTGGTGGGTCAACTAGTACAGATCCAGGAACTGTTACTGTCAGTAAAGATAAAGATAATTTTGATAAAAACAGAGACAGTTTATATGCAAACTATCAGAGGTTAGTAGACTTAGATTTTGATAATGCACAGCTAGAAGGGAGAAATATGACTATAATGACTCCTTATAGCCCTTACCGCTTAGTAGGTATGCCTATGCTTTATATAGATACTAATAAAAGGGAGGCATTACCTTCAGTTATAGGAGTTATACAGTCAATGTCTCACCATCTATCAGCAGATGGTAAAGCTACTAGCCAGATAAACGTAGCTAAGCCTAGGTTGCTTTGGGACGAAACTGTGTATGATAAGCCTACAGCTATGAATTTTACTAAACTATCAGAGTTCTTTAAAACTCTAGGTGTGCCAGAAAATTTATATCAGACTAAGGCTGAGGAGTATTATGAGAAAGCTTATGATTCTTTCCCAAGAATTGTAAGGACTGCCACTTTTAATACTACAGGAGCGGATGAAGAGTCTATTGAGCCTGAGACGGTAGATATAGGAACTATAGATGAGGATGGATCAAAAGTTTCATATGAAAATAGAAGTCAACTACATAATGGTTGGATATACCAATGGTGTAAAAATATGATGTCTAATGATGATCATATTGAATTGAGAACTGATTGGTATAGTGATAAGTATAGACCTGAAAATATAGGTATGACTTTTTATCAATCCTTAGTAGCTGGGGTTAGTGAGACAAATTGGGAGCCTGGAACTACTCCCGAAGTTACAGATTATCAATCTAGCTTAGCTGATGAAGGGTTTCCTAGCGACGGAAATCATTTAATTGATCAAAGTATTATGGCTTATGCACCTGAAGACTTGACTATTGCAGATAATTTGACTAAATTATTAGCAGCTATAAAATCTATTAAAAATTCGTATACTAGGACTTTAGATGATGAAGATAATAGAACTTTAGCTATAGATACTTTCTCTAATCAGCATAGTAAGAGACGCTTAGTAGATGAGTCTAGTTTTTGGAAATTTTATTTGAAGAGTAATTCTGAATCTCCTAGACCAGACTTAGATAAACATTATAGGGACGTATGTATGGCTACTATAGAGTCGGATGAGGATGGGGAATCCATTATGGGTCTATATAAAGATGATAATAAGGAATTTAAGCCTTTTACATTCCAGCATTATAGTAGAGTTTATGACTTAAAAAAATCACAGTTTGCTCATATAGGCGCAGACTTATCTGATAGTGATGTTCTTTCAGAATCTGGATTTTCTGATGTACCTCCTATAGATGAAACATTAAACGAGGAATAATTTATGCCAAACAATCCAACTTTTGATGAAATGCAGCAAAATATGACAGGTCAAGGAGGCTTTAATGAGTTTGACTTTCCTTATGCCACAGACGGTGATGGGTCTTTATTATATAATTGGGCAGGGTATAGTCTAGCTTCTGAGCGAGCTACGAGAGTAAAATCTCAAGCAGAGAGTATGACTATAATAAGAAGGTCTCCAGCTATATTATATATAATAGATGTTCATACATCTAACATAGTTGCTATGACCAATAAATTTTGATTAACTACTGCTCAAGAAACTCAGCAAGAGAAGGCTCAAATAATGGAAACCTTTGGTAGTCAGGTTGCTTATTTCTTTGGAACTAAAACTAAAATATATTCCTTTGCAGGTATGATGTTGGAAACTAAATCTTTTGCTGAAGATAGAGAGCACAAATATTTTTGGACATCTTCATTTCTAGATTTATATAATAGTATGGGTAAGGCATCACAACTTGCTAAAAATCATCATAGAGCTGTATTAACTTATCAAAATAATGCTTTATATGGATACCCACTAAATTTAAATATAACTAGAGATGCTAACAGTCCACAGTCTACTGGATTTTCATTTTCTATGATGATTGTTAAGCATGACTTGTTTGAAAAAAATGTATTAAAGCAATTATATCAAGTACCAGAAACTAAGAATACTCTAGCAGATCGTAAGAAATTATCTGCATGGAGGCACAAACTTAATGGTTTACAAGATGATAAGGCGTTAGCCATTAAAGAGATAGAGAAGCTGAATTCAAGCACTACTAGTCCGGATCCAGAAGCAAGACAGGAGTTAGAGCTAGCTATGGAGGCTATAGAGAAGCAAATAGATGAGGCTCAAAAAGCTATAAACGTATTACTAGCTAAAGTCTCGAGCGACTATATAGAAAGAGATAGAATCGATAGGTTGGATCGTTAATGAATACTAAAGAAAAAGAATTTAAACTGTGGGAAGATTGGTCTAGTAATCAGGACTATAAGGCTAGGAATGAACTACTTACTAGCTTAAATCCTTTATTAATGAAACAAGTTAACAAATACAATGCTAGCCCAATACCAAGAACAGCTTTAGAAACAGAAGCTAGAGTTTTAGCTTTAAATGCTTTTGATAGTTACGATCCTGATAAAGCTCAATTAAATACTCATGTAACTAATCATTTAAAACACTTACAAAGATTTGTTCTTAATTATCAAAATGTGGGTAAAATACCAGAGAGTAGAGGATTAGCTATAAGTAAATTTCAAAATATACAATCAAATCTAACGGAAGATTTAGGCAGAGACCCTACTGCTGTAGAGTTGGCAGATGAATTAAAATGGTCTATACCTGAAGTAGAGAGAATGACAGTAGAGTTAAGGAAAGATTTAACTATAATGCAGGTTGAAGATGCTATGGATTCCGGCGGATTTTATGACGATACTATAGAAGAAAGGCCAGAAGTTTTAAATGCTTTAGAGTTTGTCTACTTCGATGCTAGTCCGGAAGAAAAGAAAATTTTAGAATATAGCTTCGGTATTAAAGGTCAGAAAAAAGAACCTTTAAGTACTATAGCATTAAAGTTAGGTAAGACAGAATCATATGTTAGAAATAGACAAAAGAAACTAGCATTAAGTATTAAAGGAGCAATAATATAATGCCTGATATACCACAATTAACATATAATAGTACAATATGTAAAACTGCTAGAGCGGTTAAAAAGTTATTTAAGTTGGAAGTTAAACTTAAAGCAGATTTTAAACGCTTGATTAGAAAAATAGTATTGTTATGGCAGGGTGGTGTAGCTATCAGTTTCGATATATTAGAGACATTAGCGAATAATACGGCAAGTATGGTTATGCAAACTTTTACCACTATGATTAATTCTGGGAGTCTGACTTCAGGGTTTGCATTATTTCACTCTTTAATAACATTCTTTACCTCAGGAGCACAAGCTAAGATGGCTCTATTTATGGTTGTTTGTGATCAGTTAAAGAAGAGTTTAGAATCTAGAATAGCCGTAGCAAAAGAAGTTCAAGAGTTGTCAGATCAACTTAAAATAATAATATTAAAATTTTTACAATTAACTCAACAAGCTTTTGGAACTCAAGATGATATACAAAGTTTAATAAGAGCCAAAGAAGAGATTAAAAAAGCTACTGATAGTTATGGTGTTCTTATAAATAAATTAGATACTTTAAATCAGTGAGACGAAAGTAATTATACAACTGCAGATACAGCTTTAACTAAGGCTGAATCTGAATTGGAAATAGAGCTGGTAGAAGCTATGCATGATGCAGTACAAAGTGTTTCAGAAGCATTCGGAATTGCTCTAGGAAATGCAACTCTAGGGTTATCTCCTGGGGATGAGGGATATCAAATACCTACTCCTAACGGTCAAAGTTTAGAAGAGTATATAGAAACTACTATCAGTAGTTTAGAAGCTCAAGGATTAGAGCAACAAAATTTAATTTCTGGTATTTGGGAGATGTTTAATGCTACAGCTCCTGGGTTAGTTAGAAAAGTACCTATGGTAGAGCTACTAGAGTATTATAATATAGGATCAGCACTATTTAGTAGTCAAATAGCTATTAGTGAAAATGATGGTCAATATAGTTTAGATAATTTAAGTTTAAATTATCCAGAAGATTTTTCATTAGATTTTTGAAATAAATCCGTTAGAGTTATTGTGGAAGCCATACCTAAAATTGAAGCTAACTTAGATGCGGCAACACAATTTAGTGATGAAATAACTGAAAGTTATAGAAATGTGAGAACCAGTTTATTAGAAACTCATGATGAGATAGAGAATGAAATTAATGAAAGAACATTAAATTTTATTGAAATAAATATACAACGAATGGCCTGGGCATCTTCAGTAAGATTACAGCATGATATTGCTCAAGGAATTAAAGAGACTGCTGGCGTGGATAATACTGTTCTTATGCAAGAGATAAGTGCTATGTTAGATAGTATAAAAGCGAAGTGTTCAGCATATCCTGAAGAAGGTAAACATCCTTATGAAGAGGCAGTAGCTTTATACCAGCAAACAGCTTTTCATTTTTTTAAGGTATTCCAAACTAGGGAAAAAGCAATTACTGTAATTAATGGTTTAGCAAATGCTTCTGCGAAAGTTTCTGAAGGTATTCAAAAAGATCAAGAGCTAGTAGGGTCTATAACTAGTTTTAATGCAGCTTGTATGCAAGATCCACTTATAGCTGCAGCATACACTAGCCTTAATAATAGTTTAGATACTATGGAACAAAGTAATAATCCTGTGCAAAATCAAATAGCATCTTACATTAGAAATGGAAATATAGCTCCATTAATGGCTTTTGTTACTCAAGGATTAGAAGCATTCTCAGATATAATCTCTGGAGAAGCCTGAAGTAATGTATCTAATTCTATAGGAGCTATAGCTGAAGAGCTCTCTATAGAAAATATACAAGAAACTTGTTTTGGAGAAGCTGTTATTGAACAAGAAACTTTAAATGAACAAGATATGGAAATAACAAACTTAGAAATAGAAGCTCAAATTGAGCAAGCTGAGATAGCTCAGCTAGATGAAGTAGATGGGCCTGACGCATTTGGGGTTGATGGGGAATTATTACAACCATCTCCTGATGTGGATTTTTTATCTGAAAATTATACGGAGTTAGCTTAATATGCCTTTAATAGATGTCGGAACACTATATGTAGATGATGATAATAACATACAATTTGGTTGACAAAACAACAATGTTTCCTTAGTATATGAGGAGCAGACATTATTACAAAAAATAGTGACTAGATTGTTTACACAAGTAGGTAGTGATGCTTATGCTCCAACTGTAGGTGCATACTTTTATGAGATACTTGCAGGTTCATATAGTGAGGAAAGAAAAACAGAGCTTTCCGGTGTTATAACATCATCTTTAGATATCGTTAAGACAGATATACTTGCCGAACAAACTCTATTGACAGATATAACAGCAGAGGAGACTTTAAAGGATTTAGTAGTAGACAGTTTAGTATATACTAAGAGTACCGGATCTTGAGATATAAAAATACTAGTCATTACTGCAGCTAATGAAACAATTTTCTTAGCTTTTGATAGTGCATCATTGGGAGGCACTAGTGCGGGAACATATTAATGGGAGATATAAATGGATTCTAAAAATTTTATAAAAAATAAACTTAAGGCTTATAATAATAATTTGGATTTAACTGAGGGCTCTGCTATTACGCAAGTTTTTGTTAATCCGCTAAGTAGTATATTACAGCCTTTATTGGATGAGCAGGATAAGTTATTAAATAACTTTAGTTTACAAAATCCTTCAGCTATGGATAGTGATGATTTAGATGCGGTTGCTAGTAATTATTTAATATCTAGAAGAACTGCTTTAAATGCTGCAGGTAATATTAAATTATATTATAATGCTGCAGTTTCAGTTAATATACCTAAGGATACTATGGTATCTACAGAAGATGGAAAGATGTATAAAACTACAGCGACGTATGCTATAACAAAAGCAGGAATGGCATCTAACAGAGAAAAATTCCCATTATATAATACAGCTAATATACCTATAGAATCCATAGGTCCTGGATTAGACAATAATATAAAAGCCGGAGAGATTACAAAACTAGTTACTGCAGTAGTGCCAGCACCTATACAAGTGACTAATCCTCAAGCTGTTTATGGAGCTACTTCTCCAGAAACTAATGATGAGTTGAAGACTAGAATTCAACAAACCTTTTTTGCTAATAGTGTAACTAACCCTAACGGTATTAAAAAACTAATAAGTAGTTTATATCCGACTGTAACTAAAACCTCTGTAAAAGGTTTTGGAGATACAGAGATGGTAAGAGATACTATCATATCAGGAATGTCTGCACAAGACTTTTATTCATCAGATTTAAATTATAATACATCTGGATTATCATTACCTCCTCATAATCCTTCTGCAGCTTATTATGGTAGATTTACAGATATAGATCCTTCTACTAATGTAACTTTACCTGCACAAATAAGTGATTTTTTCAATGAGTTTACTAATAATATGTATTACGGGGTTTACAGAAAAGATGATGCAAATTATGCTGAATCTGCGGAGCATGTTATTTTAGATGAACAATTTAATGCTACTGGTATACTAGCTGAGTTAGGGTGGATTACTAGTGACGGTAGAACAGGTGTTGGAAATGTAGCAGTACCAATGGAGATTAGAACATTATCTTTAACCGGTGATAACGATGGAGTTAAAATATTAGGACGTAAAAAAGAACTAAGCCAGGCGGCTCAAGATCAATTAGAATATCAAATTGAATACTTAGAGAGTTTACTTAATTCTATGGATAACTTCCTATATACATTCACTGGGGAAACTAACCAGAATGATGAAAATACCTTATAGGAGAATATAAATATGCCAAGTGGAAACCAACAACAGTCATTTACAACCGCTACTGAAGCTCATCAAAATACTTTGGTGATGAAAGAGCAGGTTCAAAATGCTCTATCATTTTTAAGGTCGCAAATTGCACCTGAAGAAAATTTTAATTTTCAACCAATATTTCATACCCAAATAAATCAACATGATGGTATTAAAATAACTGGTAAGTTTAAGACAAATGATTCTAGCGATGAGGGTAGAATGTCTTTTATAACAGTAAATAGATCCGGAAATCTAGCAATACCTTGGGATGGGTTTGGCATAGCCTGGAGAAAGGGTACTGGAGGTGGTTCTGGTAAATACAATGTTTATATGATAGATAATGATGCACAAAGTGAATTTACTTATATACATCAGGACCAATTAGTAGATAACACCGGAGGAGTTAACCAATTTATTATGGCTGCTAAGAAGGAAATTTTAGTAGATACTTGGTATACATTTCAAATAGTTATTTATAGCCACTTAGGTATGGATGTTTGGATAGAGCCTACATCAAGTTGAGTAGAAAATCCTACTAAGGA
>CEUX01014316.1_pt1 | contig 14407 bp, 18 predicted proteins | sample 531361 | NCBI WGS metagenome assembly CEUX01 (sample SAMEA2622736, study PRJEB7988) | marine metagenome | isolation source: saline water (ENVO:00002010), including
CGTAATATGTTCTTAGTGTGTCTATGATTACACATAATTTCACCAGAAAACGCCATATTATCGCAAACAAAGACTTGTGAACCAATACACAAGCCACTTGCAAATGACTTATCCCCGGCATTACGTAAGCCTAGAATCCGGCGGAATTCACTATCTTCCGGCCCTAGTATTTCGTTATTTTTTAACGACATAACACCAAAGAACTTGTTGCCGTCTGGTGTTATTCCGTATTCCTGCTCGTCAACTTCAAACCCAAATTTTTTCAGGTTCATTTCCGTTAGTCCGACCAAGTCCTCATGAGGTATAGGCTGGAATCCCCGCCCGGTCTTTTCGTTGACCGTGGCTTCAGGCGTAGGGAAGTTTTTGATTTCTTCCCGTGTAGTCTTTTCCGCCCCCTTATGTAGCATTAATCCTAGAGCCATTTTAGAAGCCTCCTTTCGCTAATGCTCTAAATGGAGAGCTTGATTGCCTTTGTATTCTTGCCGCTTCTGGCCTATATCGAACTTTATTAACTACCTCGTCAATAATGCTGAAGACCTCGCTATTACTAACAAGGTCTTTTTCCTGTATTTTTTTATCTAATGCCCGATCTAAGATCAAAGCATCATATATATGTGGTTTATTTGTATCTTTCATTATGTTTTAAGTTGCCCGTCTAGGGCTGGCCAAGCTTTAGGCATATTTAAAATAAAATTCAAATCTTTTTTGCCTTTTATACCAATTAATTTTCGCCACACTTAACGGCATGGCAGTAAAAAAGAAACACGGCGGACACAACAAAACCCCCAAAGCCAAAGTTGATGCCGTTGTGGAAGACCTGAAAAAAGGACATGGCATCAATCAAATTGCTGTCGATCATAACTTAGGCCGGACTACCGTTGGTTTGATTAGGGAGCAAAATAGAGACGTAGTGCCAAATTGGAGAAGAAACACCGCTTCGTCTATGATGGAGCTTGCTACAGAGCTGGTAGATCACTTAAAAGACACCTACCAAGACCTTCCGCCTCAAAGTAAACCGATCTTGTTAGGCATTTTATCCGACAAAATAAAGGATTTGACCTCAGAAGGGACTCAAGTGGTGCAGCATCAGCACTTGCATATTGGACACGGGGACTTAAACAGCTTAATTGAGGGCAAACGAGAGTAGTCTTGTTGTTGTTTTGTGGTTCGATTCCGGCAATTTTCGGCATGGTCGCCGCAAAGGTCGCTTTGTGTTCAACTTAAATATTTTTTGCTCCCCCTTAGTGGGGCAGACTAGTGGGAGACTAGTGACAGGGAGTCGTGCCGATACTGCCGTCATTGCCTCATCTAAACATTAATAGAGTAAAAATAATATTTGTTGTGCGAAAACAAAGAAAATCTAACATTTATTGTGCGAAGAAAGAGGGAGGGGGGGATCAAGAGATCTCATTATGGTTTCAGTATCAATGGATTCTTGTTTAAAATTTTTTTTGACAAAAAGGGCGTGACTCGTTTACTTTGTCTGAGTAAGTATAAGGGCATAGAAATGACCCGTTCTGAACAAGTCACTGCTTTTACGAAAGATGTAGATGCTTTGGTAAAACGATATTGTTCTGAGTTCGATTTAGAGTATATCGACATGGCGGGAGTTCTACATGAGGCTCAATTCTACTTACTCTTAGAGGCGTCCGGCCTTTTACATGACGAAGAAGACGAGGACGAAGAGGACGAATTTTAAGTATGGCATTTACACCTACGCCGCATCCAGTTTTGAAGGTTCCTTCAAAAAAAAGGATGCTAGAATTTAAAAAAAAGGGGGAAAAAGGTTTAGATGAGTTAGCTGATCTTTTGAAAAAAAGAGAGGAGTTAATTCGCTTAGAAAAAAACGACCCTTACCGATATGGTTTTGAACCTGAGAACTGGAAAGATGCAGACGCATTATGGGCCGATTGTTCTGAGCTTTTAATTCAAGGTGGTAATCGTGCCGGAAAAAGTGAGTTTGCTGCTAAACGAGTAGTCCAAGCTTTAACTGAAAAAAGAAATGCTAAAGTTTGGGTTCTTGGCATGACTGCTCAATCTTCAGTGCGAGATCAACAGCCTTTAGTATATAAGTACATTCCAGAAGAATGGAAAAACTTAAAAAAGACTAGAGTTCAAAATGTTAGCTATAGTCAGAAAAACGGTTTTACTGAAAACACTTTTGTTCTTCCTAACGGTTCGCAGTGCTGGTTTATGAACTATAGCCAAGAAATGCGAGTAATTGAAGGAGGAGAAGTTGATATGATCTGGGCCGACGAGTTAGTTCCATTGCCTTGGATCGAGACTTTACGGTATCGGCTAGTTACTAGAAGCGGTAAACTAATTATCACCTTTACTCCTGTTGATGGATATACTCCTACAGTTAAAGAGTATGTTAACGGCATGAAAATACTGGAGACTAGGCCAAGTCCTCTTTTACCAGATGCGGTGAACGTGCCGGGATGTGGAGTTGGGCAAATGCCGTACACAGCAAAAGGCCGAAAAGAGAATAGTCGCATAATATGGTTTTTCACTGCGATGAATCCATATAATCCGATAACTGAAATGGAGAGGACGTTAAAAGGAGAAACGTCTATTCAGATTAAACTTAGAGCTTATGGTTTTGCTCAGAATTTAACAGGCAATCAGTTTCCTAAATTCTGCCATACACATATTTTAGAAAGTAAAGATATTCCGAAAGAAGGCACGAATTATTTAGCAGTTGACCCAGCTTGGAGCCGGAACTGGTTTATGGTATGGTTGCGAGTAGACGAGAAGGGTAGGAAGTACATCTACAGAGAATGGCCAGATCGGAAATCTTTTGGAGAATGGGCTACCCCCGGCGAAAAACCAGACGGCTCTATTGGGCCAGCACAAAGCGTTGGTGGGGGCAGAGGCGTAGAAGAAATAAAAAGTATCATCCGTAGTTTGGAAGAACAGGGAGAAGAGATTGAGGAGCGGTACATCGACCCTAGAGCCGGAGCTACTCAAGCGGCTGGAAGAGAAGGCGGAACTAGCATAATAGACTTGCTTGAAGAAGGAGAAGATCCTATGTATTTTCGGCAAGCGGCAGGAATTTCTATTGCTAATGGTTTAACTATTGTCAATGATTGGTTGAACTACGACCAAAATGAACCCGTTACGGCTTTAAACGAGCCTAATATGTATGTGAGTGAAGATTGTGGAAACATAATATACTCTTTACAGGAATGGACTAATCGAGATGGAGATAAAGGTGCAAGTAAAGATCCCGTAGATTGTTTACGGTATCACGCAGTCATGGAGCCGATATTTGTATCAGATAGTACATTCAAAGCGTCAACAGTACAAGGATACTAGATGGATCAAAGTAACGATAAATTAGTGGAACGCCAAGAAAAGCCGGACGTGCCGGAATTGGCAAAAGAGTATGTTCGTAGTTTACACGATGGATACTCTTTAACAAAAGTTTCAGAAGCAGATAACGTTCGCCTTACCAGATGGGATGGACAGAGCGATGACGGAAAGAAACATAGTGAGAATTTAAACGAAGGCAAACAAGCTTTTCCGTGGGAAGGAGCAAGCGACACTCGTATTCCTTTGGCGGATTCTGTTATTAACGATTGTGTTGATGTCTTAACTACAGCAACAAGTCGAGCTACTTTAAAAGTAGCGGCTACTGAAATAGGCGATGCCGAACAAGCCGCAGTAGCTAATAAAATGATGCACTGGCAACTGGACACTAAGTTGTACCATTCTATTAATCGAGAATCGGAACTATTAGCTCAACACGGTTTGCAATACGGTTGGAGTGCTTTGTTTATAGGTTGGGATCAAAAAGTTTCTTTAAAACAAGTTCCTATTACTTTGGATCAGATCCAGCAAATGCTTGAGCAGCTAGAGCAAGACGACCCGTTACGCGATTTTCCGAATCTTATTTTAAACCCTGACACTGAAAACGAAGCTGTAGAAATAGTTAAAGCTCAATACCCCGATGCAACGGATAAGGAGGCTAGAGATGCCGTAAAAGACTTACGTGAAACTGGACAAACGAATATACCAAGAGCTTATATTTCTGTTAACCAGCCTTCAGTGGTAGCTTTAAAGCCTTGGGAGGACATTACTTTTCCTCCTGAGACTACTGACTTACAATCTGCTAGAGTTATATTTAGAAGGGTGTTTCTTACTGAGGCTGAGTTACGTGCCAATATTGTTAATGCCGAATGGGATGAAGCATGGGTAGAAAAGATAATTCATACGGCTGGACGGTCTGTTGAATTCTTTGATTTTTCTCAGAGCGTGACTAATATTTCTTTAAACGACACTACTACTAGACAAGATAATTTAATAGAGGTTGTTTACGCTTACACTCGACAAGTATCTGATGATAATATCCCCGGAATTTATTGCACTATTTTTAGCCCCCTCTTTACTACTAACGATTCCAACGAACACATTTTTGCAAAACATGAGTTGTTGGATTACGCCCATTGCCGCTATCCTTTTATTGAGTTTCGTCGCGAACGACTCAAACGAAGAGTGATGGAATCTAGAGGAGTCCCTGAGATTTGTGAGACGTGGCAAAATGAAATAAAAACTCAGCGAGATTCAATTTTTGACTCTACTAGTTTTGAAACGCTTCCTCCTATTATGGTGAATAAGAGGATTGGATTATCCAATAAAGTTGGCCCAGCGGTGCAACTTCCTGTGACTAAACCGGGTGATTACGAGTTTATGAAGCCGCCTCCACGAACCCCTAATACGGCTTTAAATCTTATAGAAATTGTAGAACGCCAAGCAGACAGTTATTTCGGTAGAGCGAATCCTAGCGTACCTCCTGTTCAAACCCAGTTGAAGCAGCAACGCATGGTTAATAACTGGTTAACAACTTGGACTGAAGCCTATCAACAGATGTTCGCTTTATGCCTACAGTATCTATCTCCTGAAGAAATAAATAGGATAACTGGTTCAGGAGTTATTCCAGAATCAGACATGATGCAATTTGATTTTGTGCTTAAATTCGACGTTAGAGAGATGGATACTGAATATGTGGATAAGAAGTTAGCTACCATTAGTCAGTATGTAGTTCCTCAAGATGTTGGAGGCGTGTTAGATCGCAATAAACTTATTGGGATGTTGACTAAGGCGATTAGCCCAGATATTGCCGATGAGCTTATAATCGACCAAACTACAGCAAGTCAAAAAATGTATAATGACGTTAAAGCTGAGATTGGTATGATGATGCTGGGTAACGAAGCTACTTATGTCGAAAACGACCCTGCTGCTCGGACTAAATTACAGTATGCTCAAGATATTGTAGGAAGAAATCCTAAAGCCCAATCAGCGTTACAAGGAGATGAAGTTTTTCAGAAGTTATTTGAGAATTACTCTAAGAATTTACAAATGTCTGTTATGCAGCAAGAAAATGCACAGATAGGCCGTATAGGAGTTAGTCAATTAACTTAGTTAATATGGAAAACCTTTCAATGTATCAATTTGATGCTAGTCCTTTATGGGATGACATCTTAGCTAGATTAAATAATTCAATTGAATCAGAAATTAATGAAGCCTTATCGCAGTCTTTAACGTCTGAAATAAGATCACATCAATGTGGTCGTGCCGAAGCTTTAGCTGATTTTAAAAATACTCTAGAGCATTTAAGGGATAAGGTAAAAAATACCCCTTGACATGGAGCGAGAATGTAATAGATTTTGACTTTAGGTTTCTGTGTATCCGTAAAAACACTGTTCGCCTAACTTGCAGGGCATGAAACTAGCATGAGTGAAAACAATGTAGAGGGAGACAGCAGCACTCCCCAATCGACGGAAGCTGCAAACGAAAACGTGGGTATCTTGGATGCTGACGGATTGGCAAACCAACTAGAAAGGTTGTATGGCGAGCCAGACGAGTCTACTGCGGAAAGTGTAGAAAATGAAGAATCGCCCTCTGTTGAGGAGCCGACTGAGGAAGTTGGTTCTGAAGAGGTAGCTGAAACTGATCTTTCTCAAGTTGAAGAACCTTCTACGGAAGCTGATTTGGCCGGAGAGGAAGTCGAAGAAGTTAGAGAAGAATTACCCCATAAAGGGCTTCTTAAACGAATCGACAAACTCACTGCTAAACGAAAAGATGCTGAAAGTAAAGTAGATACTTTAGAAGAAGAAGTTGCTCAATTGCGTTCTGAGTTAGAGAATAGGGAGGATTTAAAAGAAATTCCTGTTCCCGCCTCAGATAACCCTTACGCTCATTTAAAAAGCGTTGCTTCGGTTGAAAAAGAAATCGAACAAGCTGAAGAGATTATTGAATGGGCTGAAGATAATGCAGACGGAATTGAAGTAACTAATTCTAAAGGAGAAGAAATAGCTTATTCTAGAGAAGATGTGGCACAAATTAAAAAGAATGCCAGACGTGCAGTACGTAAACATCTTCCAGAACAAGCTGAATATCTACGGGAGGAGACAGAAGTTAGTAAACGAGTGGAACAGATTTTTCCTTATTGGAAAGATCGTTCGTCTAACGGATACCAAGAAGCTATGGAGATTATTAAAAATCGCCCAAGTTTAAAACAGTATCCTACATGGAAAGCGGACGTGACTATGTTCCAACTTGGATTACAAGCGTATAAGGAGATGACTACGGATAAACAGCCAAAGGCTAAACCCGCTAAAGCTCCTAGTCAGCCTTCTGCCCCTACTGAAGCTCCAGTAGTGAGTAAACCCGCTCAAGCCAAATCAGCTTCCGCAAGAAAACACTTCAATGCGACTAGTGACGTAGATGCTTTAGCGAAAGTGTTAGAAAACGATTATATAAATTAAGGAAATAAACTAATATGGCTATTCTTTTAGAAAAAGGGTATAACGGCACTCAATCGGGTGGCCGCGAGGATTTGTCAGACCTTATTAGCAATGTCGATGCAAAATCTACTGTTTTCACCTCTATGGCGAAAAAAGGTAAGAAGCCCGGCAATGTTATAATGGGTTGGCAAATGGATGAATACGAAGCTCCATCAGCCGCAGGAACGATTGATGGACAGGACGTAACGGCAGCAAATTTAGTGTCAAATGCTGATTCTAACCCCGGTAGACATCGGACGTTAGCACAAAACTACGCTCAAATTTTTAGGCGTTCGTTTCGTATTTCAAGTTTGGCAAACGAAATTCAAGTTGTTGCTGGTGTAAAATCAGAACTTGCAAACGGTATTGCTAAGAAGTTGGTTGAGTTAAAACGCGACATGGAACTTACGTTCTTAAATGACGCTGACGCTCAAATTGATAATGGTTCAAATCCATATTTAACTAAATCTATGGGTTCGTTCTTACACGCGTCTGGAACAGGCGGAGGAGCGTCTGATCTTGTGGTTAACGCCGATTTTCGTTGTACCGCAGCTACCGTTAACAAAGCTGATGAAGTTGCCGAAGAAGATGTTCAAAATATGCTTAAAACGCTTTTTGAAAATACTGGGACAATTCGTGATTACGACTTGCTTTGCGGTACTGCGTTAAAGCGTAATTTTACTAGTTACACTCAATCTGCAACAGGATCGGATGATCGACTAGCAATTAAAACATTTAATCAAGCGGCTGGAGATAAATCATTTATCAATGTTGTTGACGTGTTTGAAGGTGATTTTGGTCGCCTACGTTTACATCCATCAACGTTTATTGCAGAAGGTGGATCTGCGGTAAACTTTAAAGGGTATGTGATTCCGTTCGACCAAGTGGAAATCCGTTACGGTAAACTTCCTCAGATTAAGGAATTAACTGACAATGGCGGAGGCCCAGCTAGGTTACTTGAAGCAGTTGCAGCACTTATTGTTTACAATCCAAAAGCTTTTGGATATTACAATTGTGTATCAGCTACCTAATTAACTATGTACGCCCCAGAAGGATTAAGCGATGAGATGGCTTCCCTTGTGGGGCAAGCACTTCAGAGACAGTTGGCTCGTGAGTATCAAACCTCACGGGTCAACCAATCTGGAGGAGTAGCACAAGAAGCTCGAAAAGAAGCTAGTACAACTAAATTTGGGCAACATCGTGCAAGAGTAGAAACTACTTCCTACCATTATTGGGGAAAACGCCTTGGATACGATTGTTGGAATGATCGTAAGTTTATTAAAGAATACTTACGGGATAATCCAGAAAGTCGAGTAAAGTCGTCAGGAGGAAAAAACGTTTCTGTAGGGTATGGTGGAAACAAACCTCACGGTTATTACGATACCCCAGTTGGTCGAGTTACTTTTAGAAAAGTATACGGATCTAACCCTCGTGTAGAAGTCGATGCGAACGCTTGATTTTAAAGATGTTATTTACGGAATAGCCCAAGTTGCTGGTCTAGATCGAGATAATCTTCCGAGTCACTTTTTTAAGCAAGTTCGGGATTTAGCTAACACAAGATTAGCTTTAGCTTGGGAAACTGAGTATTGGCCAGAAACTATGCGAATAGTGGAAAGTACTGTTACTACTTCTAGTGATATAAGTACAATGGCCTATCCGAGTGATGCTGGTGAAATACTTGAAGTCTATTCTAAAAATCCTAAAAAGACTACCAATCTTGATACTGTTTCTTACGTATTGCACGATACTGGTGCTGACAGCGACACTAATTCTGGTAAGTCAGTGGTTGTGTATTCTACTACGACCCCTTTGTTTATGGAATACAAAGTAGTAAAGCCCGATTTAACTGGAGATGTCCATACTGCTACTGCATATTCTTCAGGATCTCAAGTCTACTATGATGGAAACTTTTATACAGCTAATACTACTACCGCTACTTCGTTTACTGCGAGTGAGTGGGATAAGGTAAAAATACCTAAGATTTTTCAGAACTATTTAATAAGAGGAATTTATGCCGATTATTTAAGAGCGAATGGTCATTTTGAAGCATCAGCTCTTGAAGAGAATAACGCTAGTGTAATGCTTATATTAGAATCCGATAAGCTTTACAGACAGCAAGGGCAGATTAGAACCACTAAAATGGTTACGTATTGACTTTTCTTATGGACAAATCCAAAATAAAAGAAGCACTAGATATACTGTTTGTTGCCTCTGGCAATGCTCAGTTAAACCGACAACAGCATGAAGTTGTCACAAACGCAGCCCGTGTAATTATGCAAGAATGCGGTCTGGACGAACAACCTAACGGCAGTCAAGAAGTTCTTGAGCCGGAAGTAGTAAAGGAAGAAAATAATGGCGACTAATGTAAGTATAAATGGTGGAAAAGAATGCACAGTGCAGTCTGCTGCGGCTGCGGTAGCTCCAACTAATGATCGAAAAAAAGTGTTAATTACTGCAACAGGCGGAGACGGCACGGTAAAACTTGGCACTGAGACTACTGCTATTACTGTAAAACAAGATACTTTTTTAGATTTAGGGGCATTCCAAGGAACAGTTACGACTGTCGGTAATGCACGAGCGATAATAATATCATAGTGTCGTTCGATGATGTTAAAGTTGCCTGTGCAAGCGTTACCGGGTTAGGTAACTGGATGTTAGATATTGACACTATACTTAAAGTAGGCATTAGTTTAGCAACTTTAATTTATATAATTCTTAAAATCAGAAAACTGATTAAAGAAACTAACTGACTTAATTAAATAGACAATTATTATGCTTAAATCAAAAACCTTTTGGACAGGCATTACTGGACTCATCGGAGCTATCGGCGGATATTTTTCTGGCGACTTAGAAATGGGTGCAGCAATAAACGTTGGTATTACTTCCCTTCTAGCGATTTTTGTTCGCCACGGGGTTTCCAAAGTGGAAAAATCTGTTGGCGGAAATGGAATCGTTAAGTAGATGAGGAACTATTGGTGGGAGTAATAAACGCAATTATAGCGTTGTGCAAAGCCGTCCCAGTATTGGAGCGGCTTTTTTTAGATGTTGCAGATGGAATTAAAGAACACAGAGCTAAAAGTCGGCTTAGTAAAAAGAGATCTTTTATTGACGATGCTATTGCTGATGCTCGTGTCGGGATGCAAGAGTCTGACGTTCAAGGAGCTGAACGGAGTGGTGGAGTTGACGGAGCATCCTCAGTTCACCGAAGCAGCGAGGCAAGTTCCCGATTGGACAAAAGCGGCACTGAATAAAGTTGCTGAGTTAGAATACGAGATAGAAAGAAACTGATGCCAATTCCAGATCCAATACTTGATGGAGATACTTTTTTTAAAGGCGTAAACGCAAGGCTTGATCCCGGCCAATTAGAAGCGGGATTTGTGTCAGAAGCAGTTAATAAACGGTTTACTAAAGGCGTAGCTGAAACTCGACCGGGCATTAAAAAAATGCCGTGGAGTAATAAACAAGCTCTAGCGTATAAAGACACTCAAGTATACAGTTCAGGTGATTATGTTTTATATAGTGGTCGAAAAGTTAATTTAGCCGGAGACGATCCTGTTTTTGCTAATGTAAATTTAAGCACAGAAAATTCAGATGGATCTGCTCCGTTAGCTGCTACCTCTGGCCCAGCTAGTCAATCTGCTGAGTCAGGATTAAATATAGCTACTGGTCAAGCGAGTTTAGGTAAAGGCCCGTTTTTTAAGGCGACAGGAACTACTACAGCGGGAGTGAATCCAGTGGATAGTTCAAATGCGTTACAAAGCAATTGGGCCGATGTAGGTGATCGAGTTTTTGGTTATGGTACTGTTTACGGAGCAGGAGTATTTAGAGATCCCGCTGGAGTTGAATACCTTATTGTGGCTTCATCTACGGGAACTTATGCGGTTTGTGAAGGGAATCACTCACATAAAATAGATCCATGCCCTGTTATTTCTGCTCCTGTTACTTTTGTGCAATGTTTTAATGTAGTGGTTATGATGAGAGGAGAAGAGCTTTCTCCTTTAGTTATGTCTAATATTGACACTGGATTTGTAGATATTATTCAAGAAGATAGCGATACTACTTTAGATGAAAACGAGTCAGACGGAACCGAGCCAATTCCTAATGGAAAAAGTGCTATATTTTTCTCTAATAGATTATTAGTTCCGCATAGTCGAGATTTAGTTGCTGTTTCAGATTACCTTAATTATACCCGGTATCAGCCTGTTATGGCTAACTTTAGAATTAACCAAGGATCTGAAGACGAGCTAGTTGCTTTAGTAAAAGTTGACAATAATACTATTGCTGCGTTTAAGTCTAATTCTATTTATGTTGTAAGTAACGTTTACGGCAGTACTTTGGATGCGGTATTAGACGAAGTTACTAGAGACTACGGAGCTGTAAGTGCTAAATCTACTATCCAAGTAGGTAGTGACGTTTGGTTTTTGTCCGCTAAAAAGGGAATCTGTAGTCTTAAAGTAGCTTCTCACGGAAAAGTTAACGCAGTAGAACTTCCTATAAGTTCAGACATTCAACCACTTATTGATCGTATAAATTGGAATCATTCTGATAAAGCTGTAGCCGCGACTTACCAAAATAAATATTATTGTGCGGTATGTTTAGATGGAGCCAAAGAAAATAATGCAGTTCTAGTGTATGATTTGTTACAACAAGCTTGGAGTGGTTACGATACTAGTAAAGCTTTTACGGGTTTAGACGGGTCTTCAGGAATTAAAGAATTTATTGAAATGGAGTTTCAAGGGAAACGCCGACTCTTTTTTCTTTCTACTGATGGATTTATTAATCTTTACGATGACGATTTGACTGTCGCTGGTTTTGTAGATGACGTGCCTAAATCTACTAACTCTGCTTCTGCTGATTTTGGTAAAATCATAACGTCTGAAGTTGAGGATAAAGTGGTTACTCGTGGGTATTCAGTTAACGATATTTCTCAGAAAAAATGGAGAAGTGCTGAAGTTCACATGAACACTAGTGACCCTAAATTTTCAATCACAGCTAATTACGATGGGCCAGAAGAAGACAATACTAGCCTAGCGACAAATAAAACTTTTTCTAGAACAGTGTACGATAAGCCTTTTGATAAAGTTGATTACACTCAGTCTAATACTAACAACGATTTTTTTACTAAATTTCGAGAAGATTATAGTGTTAAACTTGCTGGAGAAACTGGAGGAGTAGATTTAATTTTACCTACGGGGTCTTGTTCTTCTGGAGGACACGCGACTCAATTAGTTTGTGAAAACGGAGAAAACAACAGAACGTGGACTTATAATACTGAAGACAATGGGTTTGATCCTGACCTCCACCAAACAAGTGTAAATAAATATCGCTTTAGAGGCTCTGGAAGATATATACAATTAAAAGTAGAAAACACACAAGGAAGACTAGAGTTAACTACCGTGAAAGTAGGAGCTTTAGCTGGAGAGAATTTAACAAGAAAGGAATTATAGAATGAACGTAACAGTCCAAAAAGGGCATGATTTTTCAACAGGAAACGTAACGCGAGCAGCTTTAAATGCCGGAGCTATTCCAACTATTGCGTTGTCAGGCACAGTAGGCACTTCTGAAATTGCTAATGGAGCTATAACGAATCTTAAAGTTAATGATTCTGCAAACATTGCTGTTTCTAAATTAGCTTTAGGTGCGAATAAGTTAATTATTGGAGATGCAAATGGAAAGGCTTCTGCTTTAAGTCCTGCCGCTCAGTTTCAACACGGCAATACGGGGATGGGTAACGAAAATGATACTAACTGCGGATTACTTGTAGATACTGGAGATAAGTACGAAGTTTTATCTACTGATGTTTCGGCAGTTGGAGGGCAGATAGAGTTAACTAAATTTCGTGCTGCTAACGATAGTCCTTTTTGGCTTAAACTAAATATATCAGCTAATAGTATAAAAGGGTCGCATTTTAGTGAAGCCGCTTACGATAATGCGTCCATAGGTAAAGATGCGTCTGGAAAATTAGCTATAAAAGATGGCGGAGTTCACCATCAAAAACTTTATCCTTATAAAAATGCTGACACTGGCACTAATTTACCGGGTTTTCTAGTTTACGGAGCGTCAGGAGTGGCTACTGTTTTAGAAGCTCCTTCTGATCCAAGTGTTCCAGTTACGGTTTCTGCGTCAGGAACTCCTATTACTAAAGTTTATAGAAAATATATTAATTTAGGTAAGTTTACAACGGGGGAAAACACAGGAAACGGATATGGCTGGAAAAGAGCAGCACATGGAATAGGTACTGGATCGACTGTTCCTAATCACGTATCTGTTATATTACATTGCACAAATACAAACACATCTACTCACGGCTACACTTTGGGAGATAGAATTTATATAGGTGGGTCGGCAGATGCTCATGCGTCTGAGTTTTTTATTCACGCTGATGGCACGTATGTTACCGTTTCGATTCCCGCTGGAGGTCATATAGAAATTCTTAAGAAAAACGGAGGAGACGATCCAGACAGTAGTACTCATGCCGGAGAGGGTAATGGTAATGTTAATGCTGATATTCTAGATTGGCTAACTAGTACTCTGTATAACGAGTTTGACGTAATAGCAGTTGTAAGTGAATAATGTCTTCTCAAAACAACATTCCGCCTTATTCCATTACGGATGGAAAGATAAGTAGACAGGCAAAGATTAGCCCTAAAAAACTTGCTCCCGGTAAAGCTGGGCAAGTTTTAATTGCCGGAGAAGACGGAAAATTTGTCGCTGGGGATTTACCCAGTACGACAACAGTTGTAGCCGCTGAAGAAGAAGTTCTACCTCCTAATTCCGTAAAAATTGGCCCAGTTAGTTTTTATGATGGTAAAGGCAACACTACTAAAAAAGTTGGCACAGGAGCAAAAGCTATTCCACAACGCGATTCGTTAGGAAATTTAAAAGCTGAAACGGCGGATAAAGCAACTACCGCAGATAGTGTTCCTTATAGTGGCTTAACAGGAACAGTTCCGACTTGGAATCAAAACACAACAGGCAATGCAGCTACGGCAACAGCATTGGAAACTGCTAGAACACTGGGAGGAGTAAGCTTTGACGGTACTTCTAATATTGATCTTCCCGGTGTTAATACTACTGGAAACCAAGATACAACTGGGAATGCAGCTACTTCAACGACTGCTTCTAATGCAAATAACTTTAACGGACAAAATAGTTCGTATTATTTAAATACGGGTTCAGTTATAGGAGGAGAAACTTTTACTGGATCGTAGTCTATGCCAAACAAGATAATCATTAAAAAAACGTTATGGAACGTCACAGGCGATCCCGGTTCAAACGATGTTTCTTTTGGTGAGTTAGCTTGGAATAGTGGAGGCGAACGACTTTGGATTGGGAATCAGACTGACGGTTCTGGAACAATAGTTCCGCTTCATATAGGAGGAGCAGTTGGTATAGCTAATACTAATATTCTTAAAGTTGATGATGCCGATGCTGCCGATAATGATTTTGCAAAGTTTACAGCAAGCGGATTAGAGGGAAGAAGTTATGCGGAAGTTAAAAGCGACTTGTCGCTTAACAATGTAGAAAATACAGCACTATCTACTTGGGCAGGATCAAGTAACATTACAACATTAGGCACTATATCGGGGCCATTAATTATTACTGGTAATCTACAAGTA
>CEUX01101982.1_pt1 | contig 14369 bp, 7 predicted proteins | sample 531361 | NCBI WGS metagenome assembly CEUX01 (sample SAMEA2622736, study PRJEB7988) | marine metagenome | isolation source: saline water (ENVO:00002010), including
ATATAAATGCAAATGGAAATATTGTAGGTGATAACTCAACAAATATAACTGGTATTGCTGGTGTTACTGCATCAACTTTAACAGGAACACTCCAGACTGCTGCACAAGCAAATGTTACATCACTTGGAACTTTAACAGGACTCACTGTTAGTGGTAATACAACACTTCAGAATTTAACAGTCAATGGTACTGAAACTGTAATTAACACAAATGAACTTCATGTAACTGATAAAACAATTGGTATTGGATCAACATCGTCTCCTAGCGATACTTTAGCTGATGATGCTGGTATTATTGTTTATGGTACAACGGATAAAAAATGGTTCTATGATAATGATACAAAAGGTTGGAATGGTAATATTCCTCTAACTTTATCTGAAAATAGAGTAAAAACTCAGTCAGAAAAAGTAGTTAGGGCTGATGGAAACACTATAAGTTTGGTATATGGAACGTCGGGAACAGGTAATGTCGCTATTGCAACGAACCCGACAGGAGATATAACGTTAGCTGTAACTTCAATTCCAACATCAGCTGATTTTAATACTCATTGTTTGACTTTCTCTTGTATTGTTAATAATACTGGAACCGCAAGAACAGTTAAGACTGTTACATTAAATGGAACAGGTAAAACCATTAAATGGGCAGGTGGTAATGTATATGAAGGATACACTGGATTTACCACTACAACAGGTCAGACCATATATAGTTTCAGTGCTATTAACTTGACAGGTGATGCGAGTTCTATGGGTAATTACACAGTATTAGGTACAGTATCAGGAGGTTATTTCTAATGAGTACACAGGGTATGCATAGCTCCCTTGGGAGCAGATTTGGATTTAGTAAGAAAAAGATACACGTTCCATTTACAGTTCCTGTTCTTACACAGGATTACATTCAAAATCATCAGTCTGTTCCTAATACTTCCACTTCAAATGAAACGGGAACTGCAAAGGTTGTATTGAATGGATATGGTATATTATTTTATGGTTGGCAAACATACAACCAAGGAGCTAGTATGCATAATGTCACTTTACCTAGCGATTTGGTAGGTGTTGAAATGGATATTACCATCATTGGTTCTGGTGGTTGGGCTAGAGGGGGTGGCTCTGGTGGTGGTGGTGGTGGATCAGGTGGTAGACATGTACAGGTACTGGATACAACTCAGATTTATTTAAAAACAGGGGCTAGATACCAGACTCCTCAAATGAATTCTAGTCCAGGGCAAGATGAGTTCCGTAATGCTCGTCTTCATGTGCAATCAGGATCATCAGATATTAATATGTACGGGCCTCATGGTTCTCAAGGCAGTAGTGGTACTGGTTCAGGTTGTAATGTTTACAATACAAGAGCTCCTTCTCGAAATCAAGGTAATGGTGCTATACCTGGTAGTAATAATACTAAGTTACAAAGATTACAGGCAATAGATACTCAATTAGAGTATGTATGGGGTGGTAATGGTGGATGTTTACCAAGTTTTGGTGGTTGGAATTGCGGAGCTCAAAGAACTGGGAGTGATATAGGAGGAGGTGGAGGAGCAACCAATTGCCAAAATTACGGTGGACCTTGTGATGGTGGTGCTGGTGGAAGATATGGATTTGATGGGGGAGAAGGTAATAGTGGTGGTGATGGTGGCAATGGTTATGGCCCAGTAGGGGGTAAGCATAATCCAAGTCCAGACACATATCGTAGAGGTGGTGGTGGATCATTTGGTGGTGGAAATGGTGATAATGGTTCTACTAATGGATATCAAACGATGGGTGGAGGAGGTGCTATCCTAATGCGTTGGGATACTTATGATCTTGGTACTTTCCAAGCTAAAGAAGGATGGCCTCCAGCATAAATATCTTGTAATGGATTATAACTAAATAATCCATACAGGAACTATAAGCAGGAATAAAATGGGTCTGTCAAGATTAGAGAATTTTCTTAAGAATGCTCGTGGTAATATACTATATGTGAGTCCAAATGATTTGGATTCAACTGATAGTATTGAAAATAAGGGTAATTCTTTAACCCGTCCCTTTAAAACTATTCAAAGGGCTTTAATTGAAGCATCAAGATTTTCTTATCAACGTGGTTTAAATAACGATAGGTTTGCTCAAACAACAATTCTTCTTTATCCTGGAGATCATATTGTTGATAATAGACCTGGATGGATTCCTGATGGTTCTGCTAATTATAGATTGAGAGATGGTTCGTCATCAGCTGATTTTCCTGCATGGGATCTTACAACCTCTTTTGATTTAACGAATGAAAATAATGCACTCTACAAAGTTAATAGTGTTCATGGTGGTGTTATAGTACCTAGAGGTACTTCAATTGTTGGTTTAGACTTAAGAAAAACAAAAGTTAGACCAAAATATGTTCCTAGTCCAACTAATGATAATATTGAAAGATCAGCTCTCTTCAGAGTAACAGGTGGTTGCTATTTTTGGCAGTTTACTATGTTTGATGCTGATCCAAATGGAGTTGCTTATATAGATTATACTTCTAATAAATTTGTTCCTAATTTCTCCCATCATAAACTTACTTGCTTTGAGTATGCTGATGGATTGAATAATGTAAAGATTGATGATAGTTTCATAGAAAATTATGATACTGGACGTACAGATTTAGATATTTACTATGAAAAAGTTGGTCTTGCATATGGAACAGCTAGTGGAAGATCAATTGAACCAGATTATCCAAGTAGTTCTATTGATATTCAACCAAAAGTAGATGAATATCGTATAGTTGGATCAACTGGAGAATCAGTAGGAATAACAAGTATTAAAGCTGGTGATGGATCTACTACTGGTACAGAAATTACGGTAACAACTAATACTGCTTTAGATGGATTAGATGTAGATACACCATTCAGAGTCAATGGTGTTACAGCAGATGGTTATAATGGTCAATATGTTGTAAGTGAAAAATTAACTACAACTCAATTTAAATATGAAGTACAGAATGCTCCAACAGATGCTCTTCCTACTGTAACTGGATCAACAGTTATATTAAATTCAGATACTGTTACTTCAGCTTCTCCATATATCTTTAACCTTTCTTTAAGATCGGTTTTTGGTATGAATGGTCTTCATGCCGATGGTAGTAAAGCAACTGGATTTAAATCTATGGTTGTTGCCCAATTCACTGGAATTGGACTGCAAAAAGATGATAGGGCATTTATAAAGTATAATAGTACAACTGGAGTTTATGATGATAATACTGTTCCAGGAAATGAATCTTTAAGTACAGATTCAAGTGCAATATACAAACCAGCATGGGCAAATATACATATCAAATGCTCTAATAATGCTGTTATTCAGGCTGTTTCTATATTTGCGATTGGTTATGCGGAACATTTTGTTGTGGATACTGGTGGTGATATGTCAATCACCAACTCTAATTCCAACTTTGGATCTAAGTCTTTAGTTGCAAAAGGTTTTAGACCAGATGCATTTGCTCAAGATGATTTAGGATATCTTACTCATATTATTCCTCCAAAAGAAATTGCTATTACGGAAAATGCAATTGAATTTAGTGCTATAGATTTAGATGTAACAACAGGCGTTGGAACTACTGGCCATCTTTATCTTCATAATCAAAAAAACCAAGATGTTCCACCAGAAAATGTTTTAGAAGGTTATAGAGTTGGTGCTAGAGATCTTGATAGAGTATATGTTTTGATTCCTGATGGTGGAACCACTACAGAGTATGGTTCTCGCATTGTAATGCCAGGTACTCAATCTAGTTCTGAGAAGATATTTTATGTTGATAGAAGTTCTGCAGGTATTAATAGTATTACGAGTAATATTATTACATTAACAGGACAGCATACATTTGAAAATGCTGAATCTGTTAGAATTATAAGTGATAATGGAAGATTGCCTGATGGGTTAGATCCTAATGTGGTTTATTATGCCATTACTAATGATAATACTACTAGTGGATTAACCACTCATTTTGATATTAAATTAGCAAAGACAGAAACTGATGCTAAAAATGCTTCAGCTTTAACTATCAATAATTTAGGTGGATCTTTAAAAGTTATTAGTAGAGTATCTGATAAAAATGCTGGAGATATTGGCCATCCAATTCAGTTTGATAATAGTCCATCACAAAGTAGAAAACAGTGGTATATTAATGTATCGACTGCTTCTACAGACAATCAAATTTATAATGATGTTGTTGTTGGGTTGGGAACTACTGCTTTAGGAGAGTCTACTCCAAGAGGTTATATTAAGAGAAGATCAGATACTAGAAGTGGTACGGATAGTTTATATAGAGTTAGATATGTTATTCCATCTGATACAGGAACTATAGGAAGAGCTCCAACAGATGGATTTATACTTCAGGAATCTAATACTTCTATAGGATCTACGGATTCAGAAGTTCAATCATACTTTGGATTGGGTCCAATTTCTAATGATAAAGAATTGAGGAATTTTAGATTCATATCTAATATGCATTGGTCTTCAAGTTCAGCTAATGTACTTACTGAGTTACCACATAACTTATCAGTGGGATCATTAGTAGAACTTGCTAATGTTACTAGTGGTGTTAATACTACTGGTTTGGGTAATTCTGGATATAATGGAACGTTTGCTGTTACTGGTATTACGAGTGCAAGAGAATTTGTAGTTGGTATAGCAACTGATCCTGGATCATTTACTAATGATATACTTTCTAGAACTACTTCACTTCCATACTTTAAGAGAAAGAGATATAGTGATACCTATTTTATTCAAGGTAATCAAGAACTTCAACCTTATATTCAAGGTGAACAGGATGGAATTTATTATTTAACTTTAATCAATTCTTCAAATAAACCTGCTGTAGATCCATTTAGTTCTGATAAATTTACTCAATCAATTCCAAATCTTTATCCACAAACTGATAGGGATACTCCTAATTCTGATCCAGATCCAGCAATATCATTTGCTGTTTCTGATCCTATAGGAAAAGTTATTGTAGACGATGTTAAAAAGAGTATAACAAAAGAAACTGTTAATAAATTTATTGATGATATAGATGTCGGTATTGGAATAACCAATGTTATAACAGCTGTTGGAGGAACCTCACATAGATTTAATACTAATATTGATCATGGATTAAATGGTATTACTAAGGTAAGTGTTGCAAATAGTGGTGCTAATTATGGTACAGGAGTTGAGGCAACTTATTATAATGCAAAATTAGTTAGTATTGGAGCTTCAACAACTGGATCTAATGCAACAGCAAAGGTACTTGTTGATGCTCATGGTGGTGGTATTACTGATGTTGTTATCATGGATCCTGGTAGTGCCTATGGTATAGGTAATACTATGAATGTTGTTGGTATAGCAACAACTACAAATTACTCTGCAGCTGTTGTTACTGTTACTGATGTTTATAGTAATGTTGGTGATGTAGTTAGGGTTGCTGGAGTTACTTCTGATACTTATCAACCTTATAATACTGTCTTTAGAATCTCTGAGGTTGAACCTGGAGCAGCTAAGAGTTTTGTAGCTATAAGTGATCCTGCAATTATTGGAGTACAAACAACAGGAATTGGGACGATTCCTTTAGATAAGTCTCTTGTATATCTAACAGGAGAATCTCTTAGATTATCAAGTATTACTTATGATTCTCCATCTGGAATAGCAACAGTTGTTACTGGTAATAATCATGGATTGAAAGTTAATAATAAAATTAAGATTGCTACAGGTATTTCTACTCTACCAGCTTTCAATGGTAGTTTTATTGTTAGACAAAATGTTGATGTTAATACCTTTACTATTAATATGGGTATTGGAGCAACAACAGAACCTGTTGCTGCTGGTTCTTCAATGTTTGGATTGCCAGAGGGTATTACTTCTAATGATGGTACATCAACAATTGAGGATGAAAGTTTAAATGGAAGAATGGTTCCAACTTATGCTGGAATTACCACTACTTTATTATCACCTATTTCTGATGCGATTACGACTCAAATCAGTATAACTTCACCTGATTCTCTTAATCTTCAGGTTGGTGATTATCTAGCTATAGATGATGAAATAGTTCGTATTAGACAGTTAGGCTCTCTTCCTGCAACTAATCCAATATATGTTTTAAGAAATAGACTTGGTACTAGGGCAAGACCTCATGTTAGTGGATCACTTGTTCGTAAGATTAAACCTTATGCAACTGAATTAAGAAGACATTCAATTAATAGAGCATCTGGTCATACATGGGAATATGTTGGGTATGGGCCTGGTAATTATTCTACTGCTTTACCTCAAAGACAAAATCGTACAGTATCTGATACTCAAGAATTATTAGCACAATCAACTAAAATGGAAGGTGGAGTTAATTACTTCACTGGTATGAATGATCGTGGTATTTCTTATTCGGGTAATAAAAAATTAAGCACGGTTACTGGAAGTGAAGAGGTATTTGATACACCGATTAGGAGTGTAACTGGTGAGGATATTTCTAATAAATCAGGAATTAATTTAGTTAATGCAACAACAGCATCATTCTCACAGTCGATTCGTGTTGATGGTGGTGATGAAGGTAAGGTTATTTCTGAATTTAATGGCCCAGTTATTTTTACAAATAAAGTAAACTCAAATAAGGGATTTGAAGCAAGTAATTTATTCTTACAAGGAGACTCTAAAGTAGCAAGAAAATATACTGTTGGAATCTCTACTCCTATTGTTGCTGGAACACCTGGTGATATAATATTTACTGAGAAACCAGAACAGGGTAATCATGTTGGTTGGGTTTATACTCTCAACAAAGATTGGAAGAGATTTGGATCTATAAGTCTCAAGAAAGAAGAGAATGATTATATCTTTGATAAGGTAGGAATTGCATCTACTTCTCTTGGTAATTCATCATTTAGAGTAGGTGCTGGATCTAGTCTATTTGCGATTGATAATGGAGTTGTGAGTGCTGATGCTGGAATTAATGTTGGAACAGCTATTACAATTAGTACTAATGGTAATGCTGCATTTACTGGTATTATAACTGCATCTAATTTTGTTGGTAATGGAGCGAATTTAACTAATTTGAATGTAGATGCTTCTGGTTGGACTCCAGTTGCTGGTTCTGGTCAAACAGGAATTCATAATTCTGCAAGTTCTGGAGCTGCCAGAGTGGGAATTGGAACATCAATTCCTCATTTTGTTTTAGATGTTGGTACTGTTGGATCAGGTAATACTGCAATTTATGTTCGCAGTAAATCAATCTTCCTTGATCAAACGAATGTTACTAATATAAATGTTAGTGGTGCATTAACTGCAACTACATATCGATTGCATAACACTTCAGCACATATTACTGCTGGTATTGTAACTGCATCTACACTTGTTGTTGGAACTGCTTTATCTACTTCTAGTAATAAGGTTGGCTTAGGAACTGCTACACCAAGAGCGAAACTTGATATTGATGGTTCTGTAAGATTTAAGACTGCTACTGAGAATGTTGAGGAATTGACAGTTTCTAGTGGTAATGTGAATGTTGATTTAAGTAAAGGTCAATCCTTTAATTTAAATGTAACTGCTGATATAACACAATTTACACTTGTAAATCCACCATCAGATTCAACATCATTCACTATCAAAATAACACAAGGTAGCACTGCATATTCTGTTGGTATAGATACTTTCCAGAATAATAGTACAGGATCAGCATCAACTTGTTTCTGGCCTGGTTCTGTTGTTCCTGTAGTGACTCAACAGGCAAATAAAACTGATATATATTCATTTAAGACTTTTGATAGTTGTGGTAGTTTATTCGGTATCGTAGGAGGACAAAACTTCGCATGAGTATGAAAATTTGGGATGATGCTCCCACTGGTTTAGATCTTAATGGTCCTACTTTATCAATTTCATCACAACCAAGTGATACTACTGTTTGTGCAGGGACAAATGCAACACTTACTGTTTCAGCTACTGCAGCATTTCCAGCAAATGTAATTCCATCAGGTGGTCTTCCAGGTGATCCAGGTGATGGAACAATTACTTATGAATGGCATGAGGTAGGTGTTGGTGCTTTATCAGCATCTACAAATTGGTCAGGACAAAATACTGCAAGTTTTACAATTATTAATCCTACGATAGATTATAATAATAAACAATATTTTGCTAGAGTAACATATGTTTCATCTGCTTATGGTACGGTTGGTGCAGGTAAATCTACTGCTGTTGCAATTAATCAACCAATAGATTCAAATACTGTTAATTTAACTGTTTTAAATGAATTAAGTGTTACTACAGGACCAAGTAGTACTTCTGCAGTAGTTGATAGATCAGCAATTTTTAATATTGTAGCTTCAAAAACAGATGGAACTACTGATGGAATAACTTATCAATGGAATGTTAATGGTGTTGATGTTGATGATGGTGCTAATACAACAACTCTTACTGAGAATAGGATAACTAAAAAATTCAATGCATCTGATCAAATTCAGCAATGTGATATTCCATCAGATGCTACTAATGTAACGATTAAGATTACTGCTGGTGCAGGAAGTCATGGAAAAAATTCTAATACTGGAGGTGGTGGTGGTCCTGGTCAAGGTATGGTTGGATCATTTACTATTGCTGATGGTGAAAGAACATTAAAATTATATATTGGTAGTCGAGGATCTTCTACTGCTGGTCAATTTGAAAGTAATAGAGGTACTAATGAAGCATTGAATAGTATTGGACTTGGTGGAATGGGTGGATCTGGTGGTGATCAATCTGGAGGTAATAGAGGTAATAGAGCTGGAAAAGGTGGTGGTGGAGCTGCTGGAGTTTATGTTCATGATAGTGTTAGCGATACCTTTATTCTTGCTGCTGGTGGAGGCGGTGGAGGCGGTGGAGCTCCTGAAAATAGTTCTGGTGATGGTGGTGGTAGTGCTGGTGGAGCGTGGCAAAATATTAGTGGTGGATTAAGTTTGCAACCTAGTAATCAAACATTGAGAGATGGTTGGGTTCCTTCTAATCTTTCTGTTCCTAATGATGGGTATGGTGTTGATCCAGCTTCTGGAAGTGTTCGTGCTGTTGGTACTGATGGATTAGCGGCAGGCCCATTTAATGCTAATATTGGTGCAACTGGTGGTGGTGGAGGTGGTGGATATAGAGGTGGTCTTGCAGGAAAAGCAATGAATAATATTGCTCCTCCACCACCTCCACCACCTGTAGCTCCTCCACCTAGTCCTAATCCTGTACCTAATCCTGTACCAGTAGTAGTACCTACTCCTAATCCTGTACCTAATCCTACTCCGCAGCCAACTCCTAACCCTGCTCCTACTCCTTCACCTACTCCTAATCCTACTCCTCAACCTTCACCTGTTCCAGCACCTACTCCTAATCCTGCTCCTCAACCTTCACCTGTTCCAGCACCTACTCCTCAACCTGCTCCAACACCTCAACCAGTACCTGTACCAGTACCAGTACCTCAACCAGTACCTCAACCAGTACCTGTTCCTGTAGTAACTCCAACTAATAGTGATCCTTATAATGATGATAATGTTAGCCCAGATTGTGGTGCTTATTATGGTAGTGGAAGTGATTGTGGAGTGACACCACCACCACCTCAAGATGATGATGACGATGATGATGGTGGCCCTTGCTTTACTAAAGATACTCGTGTGCGTGTTAGACCTTCCACAGAAATATTAGTATCTAATGATATTCCAGATTTTATTGAGAAACCTATTTCTGAAATTAAAGTAGGTGATTATGTTCAAAATAAAGATAAATCTGGAGAAAATAAGGTAGTATTTGTTGAACATCATAAAGAAAAATCATCTCCAGATTTATATTCTCCTGATGAGAATTTAGATCCATTTGCTACTACAAACCATATGTTATTTAAAGATGATAAATGGGTTGTTGTTGAACCAGATTTATATCCTTGGCTTGATAAATGTGATAAGATAGAGAATCCAAATGTTTCTCCAAATGCAAGTAATGATCTCTACAATTTGTGGGTCACTGGGGATGGAACTTACATAGTAAATGGATATGGAACTCATTCAATTATGTTTGATGGTGGATTTATGAGAAATGCACATGATCAAGGTGTAATGACATATGATCAAGTTCTTCAGTTAATGAAAGAATATACGTCGGATAAAACTGAGATATTGCATGGTGCTTTCTTGGTAAATCGTATTCTAGGTAAAGTTAATTTAAAAGTGTTAAATAAAGTTTGGGCTAATATTCTACTTTCTGATGATTCTAAACGTCGTAAGAAAGTAGCATTGAAAATAATGAAAGTATTACCTAGAATTGGAGGTATCTTTAAATGAATAGTACTTTTGACAATTGTATCTTAAAAAATGCAATATATAAAAATGGAAATCCTCATAATGAACATGAAATAAATGATTTAATGTATCTTAAAGCTCTTAGAGAGTTGCCCCAAAATGTAGTTAATGAATATTATAGTCGTTCTATTAATATAATTAATAGATTACGTGCAAATGGTTCTGATACTATAGATACTTGGAAAAGAATTGATAATGATTATGTTAATGCGATAATTGCGGATATAAGATCTCAAAGTTATGCGATTATTCCATCTAGAATTCGTGCTGCTCTTGATGATCTAGAGAAATTATACGGAGTATAGTAAAATGTCAAATGCTACTACAACTAGTGGAGGAGGAGCTGGAGGAGAAAGTGCATATAATGGAAATGTTGCATCTTTAGTTGCAGGTTCTGCTACATTCAGTGGAGTTGAACCTGAAATTGAAATTAATTATACATCACCTTCAGAAGGTGTGGATAATGTTACTTCTACAGGAACAAATACGGTATCTGGATCTAAAACATCTCAATTAGATGTTAAGACTGATCTAGTTACAGTACAGAATGTTTATTGTAAAGTATCACATGCTACTGCTTGTGTAAGTGGAACATCAGGAGGTACTATTACTAGTGATACTGTTAAATTTACATCGATTAGTTCAAGTAATGCTTCTGTATCTGTATTAAATTATGAAATTATGATGGATGATAGTGAGGGTTTCTATGCTAGTGGAGAACAGAATCTTCATTTAGCTCCATTAAATATAGAGGGAACATTTACTAGACCTAATAGAGCTGTGTGTGTTTTTTCAAAGGATGAAGATATTCCTGTTAAAATAACAATGGCTGGATCTGCTGGCCTTCCTGGACATTCTTCTAACCCTAGTGGTGAAGGTGGTGAAGGTGGTAAATGTGTGTTTACATATACTTTGAAAAAAAATGTTGAGTATATTTTTAAATTAGGTGTTAGTGGAAATCCAACAGGATCTTTAAGTAGTGTAGCAGGAGTATTTGGTGGTGCTGGAGCATTTTTCTATGAACAAGGAAGACTTTTAGTTGCATGTGGTGGTGGAGGAGGTGGAGGCACTAGAGAGATAGAGAGAGGTGGTGCTGGTGGTGGTGGAAACGTTGCTGGTGGTAATGGTGATGGTAGTGGTTCAGGAGCAGGTGCGGCAACTTTTCAAGTAGGTGCATTACCATCAACTGCTACATTACCTCAATCAGGAGCTCCTTTTAATGGTGGTACAGTAGAATCATGTACTACTGGTGTTTATTGGAGAAATCAGGGAGTTGATCCTTGTAGTGCTATGACAGGAAATCAACAATTTAGGACTTTTCAGGGAAATGTTGTGGTTTCTAGTGCTAGTATTCAAAGAGGTTATAAATCTGGAGGTACTTTTACTGTTAGTGATGGTAGTTACTATGGATATAGGAATAATGGTGGACAAAATCCTATAAATGGAATAGCTGGTGGTGCAGGTGTAAGAGGTGGAACAGCTTCTTCTCAAGCTACTGCAGGTGGTGGCGGTGGTGCTGGATATAGTAATGGATCTGTTACTATGGTTTCAGAACAACAGGGAGGAAATCCTACAAATAGAGCATATGCGGAGATTGAATTAAATATATAAACATGCTATAATATTTTATATGACATTTTAGATATGCCATCAGTAAAGACCAATACTATTGCAGTGCAAGCTATGAGTGACCCTTTGCAGGATAATAATACCTTTGGAACTACAAAAGAATATGTTTCTCCATATTATTTCACTACTGTTTCTCAAAATTGGAGAGAAAAATGGGCTGAGTATGTTAAGAATTTAAAGGAAGAAGATTATCAATATAATGAGTTAAGTTATGATGATGAACATAGAGATATTCATATTAAAAAATATAGAACATGTGATTTACATTTTTTAGATCCAAATAGTAGTTTTTATACTGTTGGAAAACAATTGTTTACATGGATTAATAGAAAATTTTATAAGTATGATTTAAGTGATGTTTTTGAATTTCAGTTAATTAGATATAGGCCTGGTGGTGAATACGATTGGCATTGTGATTATGGATCTTCGCCTGTTGCTGGATATGTTAGAAAAATAAGTATGAGTATTCAATTAAGTGATGAATCCGATTATGAAGGTGGTAATTTAGACATACTAAATCATAGTAATCAGAAGGTTGTAGCACCTAAACATTTTGGAGCAGCAACAGTTTTTGACTCAAAATTAGCACATAAAGCTGAACCAGTTACTTCAGGTATAAGATTTGTTTTAGTTGGATGGGCTAATGGGCCAAGGTTGAGATAAAGAGAACCTAAATAATAAAAAATAGGGGGAGAGTGAACCCGAATGGCTGTTAACAAGAATTTTGTTATTAAGAATGGTGCTGAAATTAATACCAAACTTTTTGTTGCGGATGCAGACAATCAACGTATTGGTATTGGTACAACCGTTGCTGATTATACTCTGCATGTTGGTGGTGCAAGAGGAGGAATAGGTGCTACTGACCTTAATATTACAGGGATTGCTACTATTGGTATTGCTGCTAGTGAATCGGCAGCTTTAAATGTACAAGGCATATCTACATTTACTGGACTTATTGATGCGAATGGGGGAATATCTGCAAGAACAGCAGCTGTACAAGATTTAACATCAGGTCGTATTACTTTTGCAGGATCTGGTGGAGAGTTAGAAGATAGTGCTGGATTAACTTTTGATAGTACCTCATTAGATTTAACTGCATCTAGGAATGTTAGTGTTGGAGCGAGTCTTAATGTTAGTGGAATTGTAACTGCTCAGTCAGTTAGTATTGGTGATACTGCGGTAATAAGCAGAAATTTTCAACTACAAAATATTGCATCACTTGACTCAACTACAACTGCAACTATTGAAGCAGCGATTGTAGCAGGCCCAAATATATTTGATGACTTAAAAGTATCTGGATTATCAACTTTTGTTGGAGTTTCTACATTCCAGACTGGTGTATATATTGCTGGTATTACAACTGCTTCAGGTGGAGTTGTAGGTGATCTTACTGGTAATGTGACTGGTAATGTGTCTGGTAATCAGTCTGGTGGAACAGTTTCTGCTACATCTGCTGCTGTTGCTGATATTGATATCAACAGAGTCGTTTTCGTTAACGATAATAATGGAGAACTTGTTGGTTCAAGTAATTTAACCTTTGATGATGCAAAATTTAATGTAGGTACTGCAGCTACTATACAGGTAAATGGAAATGCAGCTTTTGCTGGTATTGTTACTGTTGGTGGTAATTTAAATGTTACTGGTGATTATACTGTTGATGAAATAAGTGCAAGAAATATAATACTAACTGGTATTGCGACTATTCCAACACTTGGTGTTACTGGTATTGCAACTGCTGAAACATTACAAGTTGGAGATCAAGGTTTTGCGGTAACTGGTATTTCCACGTTTACTGGAAACATTGATGCTAATGGAACTTTAGATGTAGATGGACAGACAGATTTAGATGATGTAAGTATTTCTGGTGTTTCTACATTAAGTGGAGCTTTATATGTTAGTACTGGTATCAGTACAGTTAAGATTGCTCAGGGTATTATAACTTCTCTTAATTCTGATGGTAGCACTGCAGGAATTATTACATACTATGGTGATGGTGCATATTTACAGAATGTTGGTGGAAGTGTTGGTGTTCAATCTGGAGGTACTTTAATTGGATATGGTATTACCATGTTCAATTTTGCTGGAACAGGTAATACTATAACTGTTAGTGGATCTACCGTCACAATTGCTATCGCAGGTGGTGGTGGAGGAGGAAGTCAATGGATAACTGATGCTGCTGGTATTACAACCACAGGATCTATAGGAGTTAATACTTCAACTCTTAATGATGCTGATTTGGTTGGTACTGCTAGTTCCTTCAAAGGAGTATATGTTGGTAATGGTATGTTGGTTGTTGATAATTCATTAAATGGTGAACATTATATTGGAACTAACTTTAATGGGTTGATGGCAGGGCCAGTGACCATTAATGGAGTTCTTAGCGTTGATGGTAACTTTGTTGTTGCTTAATGCTAAATAGTAAAAACTAGGGGGAGAGTGAACCCGAATGGCTGCTGAATTAAGAGTAGATACT